>Ga0335085_10009480_pt1 | contig 14684 bp, 14 predicted proteins | sample Lox_Sample_45_FD_206712 | JGI IMG/M metagenome (GOLD analysis project Ga0335085, IMG submission 206712) | Soil microbial communities from Loxahatchee National Wildlife Refuge, Florida, United States - Lox_Sample_4.5 | ecosystem: Environmental > Terrestrial > Soil > Wetlands | place: USA... | reverse complement strand
ATGCCGTCATCCATCATCTTGTCGGTCACCGGTGGAACCGACACGACATCACGAGTGATCACAACCTTCTGCGGATCGGCCCGGCGCGCGCGCACGATCGAAACTGTCACGTTCGAGCCCGGCTGCCCGGCCAGCAGGTTGTGAATCTCAGCCAGCGACATTTCGCGTGTGCTCTTGCCTTCAATGGCTTCGATGATGTCGGAATCCTCGAGGCCGGCCTTCTCGGCGGGACTCCCCGGAAGCACCGCAACCACGGCAGCATAGCCAAACCGCTTCGAGACAGCAGCACCGATGTCGCCCTTGGCGTCCGTCTTGTGCGCCTTATATTCCTTGTACTCGGTCGCGCTGAGGTAACTGGAATTCGAGTCAAGCGATTCCAGCAAACCATGCAGAGCGCCGTCCGTCACGGCGGGGATATTGGGCTCTTCGACGTACTCGCTGCGCACCCGCGAGAGCACCTCGCTGTATACCTGGAGTTGGCGATAAGCGCCGTCATTGCTGGAGGCACGCACGCCATCCAGCCCGCCCACGACCATAAACAGTAGAACTGTGGCCGAGGCGACAAGAACTGTAACCTTCGTTTTCATGGACATCGGATTTGATCTTCTCGGGAGGAGCTCACTTCCTTGGGAAGCTGACTCTGATTATAGCTGTTTTGATGCGTCTTCCTAGCCCTTTGCTTCGTCAAAATCCCGACCTTCGGTAACTTTTCAGCACGGCGCGCAGGCTTTGGCGAAGGCCCCGTCCCGGAGCGGCGATTCATTCATACTAAAGGAGTTAACGTTGCTCTAATGAGGGTCGGCGGTCACCGAGTTGGGGGGCGGAAGAATCGGGGCGCCATCATCACCCCGGGCAGGGGTGGCACTACGGTTGGCGGTCGTGATCCGGTAGTCGGAATAGTCAATCGTCAACACGGCTTTCCCTCCAAGCCGCACCTGGGTCACGGATTCGTTGCGATCGGGAAGCCAGAATTCGCCAAACTTCTTGTAGCGGTGATCGATTTCGGTATGACTAATCCAAATAGAAGGATTCTTTGCCGGCTCGCCCTCGATTCGAGTCACCGCATAGTCACGAGCATCCACCCAGATTTTTCCACGGTAAAGGAAAGTGCTTTTTTCCAGCGGGGTTACCGAAAGCACGTAACAATCGCCTTCCGGGGTATGATCCGTCCCCAAGAAAGCGAACTTATAGTTTCGCGGACTGAGTTCCGAGGCCCGCCGAGTCGACTCCTGCAAGTACTCCTTTTCACTCTCCAGCAACTTCATTAAAACGTGATTGATGAGCAGCTTTGAGCCGCTCTGGGAAACGATCTTGAAGGTCTTTTGAGCCGGAGAAACAAACGTCGTTTCGACTTCCATCTCCGCGTCCCGGGCCCCGGGAAAGCCGTGATAATCGACGCGGTACGAACGCTTTCCGGTAAAGGAGCGGAGTTGCTCACTGCGCCGCGCATTGGCGGCAATCATGTTCTGGACAATCCGATCGGCGGATTCCACGGGGCTCACTGGCCCTTCCGCCTGAATCACACCGGCAAGAAGGCCGACCCAGACCAGGACCATCCACACGGGCGCTGCGCTTCCGCCCAACCGCATGCCATTCCTCCCACCACGCCCGTTGGGGTGATTCTATCCTTTGATGCAGGCCCCGGGCAGAGGAAAGCGAGGAGAATCAGACTCAGCGCACTTCGGCCAACTGGTTACGCAATTTGTGGGTGGCCCGGAAAAGAGTGTTCTTAATGGTGCCTTCCGTGGTGTTCAGGAGGCCGGCAACGGTGCGCAGCTTCATGCCGTGGTAATGCTTCAATTCGAAAACCATGCGCTCCCTGGGAGAGAGCCGGCTTAAGGCCCGCAGGATGCACCCCCGCAATTCCCGGCCGGCAAAGCTGCGCTCGGGACTGGCGCTGGGGCGCTGGTCAGGCATGCGGTCGAGAACCTGTTCTTCCTCGCCGTCGGGAGAAATGCTGGTTACCAGGTCTCTCGTGCGCGAGCTTCGTTTGCGCAGGTGATCAAGGCAGAGATTGGTAACGATACGGTAGATCCACGTATAGAAAGTGCATTCGAAGCGGAAGCGGTCAAGATTGATGTAGGCCCGAAGGAAGGCTTCCTGGTAGATGTCCTGCCCGTCTTCCTGCGAGCCGGTCAGGTGCACGGCCAGGCGAAGCACGGCGCGGTCGTAGTTGCGTACCAGTTCTTCGAAAGCAGCTGCATTGCCCTGCTGGGCGGCGCGAATGAGCTGGGTGTCGTCCACCCGGGAGCCGGCGACGGCCGAGCGCTTGACCGGCGGTGCCAATGGCGTGCTACTCGCCAGTCCCGCCGCGATACGGATTTTGCCCGACTCTGAAAGACTCATTGTCCGGTACGCTCCGTACTTGCTTCAGCCGACAAACTTGTAGCCCGTGCCGTGCACCGTAAGAATGAAGCGCGGCTCATCGGGCTTAGGCTCCAATTTCTGGCGCAAGCGCACGATATGTGCGTCTACCGTGCGCGTAGTGGGAAACCGGTCATACCCCCAAACATGCTCGAGCAGGTGGTCGCGGCTCAGCGTTTCCCCTGGGTGACAGAGGAAATACTTGAGAAGCTCGAACTCCTTGCTGGAAAACTCCAACGCCTTCCCCGACTTCGAAACCTGGCAGCTGCGCAAATTCACTTCCACGTCGCCAAAGGCAAGGCGCTCTTTATCTTTGGGATCAGAGCGCGCCCTGCGCAAAACGGCCTTCACGCGCGCCATCAACTCCCGAATCGAGAAGGGCTTCGTTACATAGTCATCGGCACCGAGTTCGAGTCCAACGACCTTGTCGACCTCTTGTCCGCGAGCAGTCAACATGATGATCGGCAAAGAAGGCCGCCTGGTTTTGAGCTGCTTGCAAACATCGAGGCCGCTCATGCGCGGCATCATCACATCGAGGACGACGAGGTCAGGCGTTTCCTTCAGGGCGCGCTCCAGACCAGCAACGCCGTCGGAAGCGGTGATCACTTCATATCCCTCGAACTCGAAGTTGTCGCGCAAGCCCGCCACCATGGCCGGCTCGTCTTCGACAATAAGAATCTTTGCCATCAAAGATGACTCCGCTTAGTTCACAACCGGTTTCTGGTTTCCGCCATTCACCGGCAGACTGATGGTGAACTTGCTGCCCTCGCCGGGCGCGCTGTCTACTATGACCTGACCGCCATGTGCTTCCACGATGTGCCTTACCAGGGAGAGACCGAGCCCGCTGCCCTTGGTGTTGTGCACCAGCGGGTCACCTACGCGGTAAAACTTCTCGAAAATCTTGCGTTGTTCCGCTTCCGGGATGCCGATGCCCTGGTCGACAACTTCCAGTCTGACGCTCCCGTTCGTACGGTAGAGATTCACACCAATGAATTTTCGGTCATGTGAATACTTGAGAGCATTGTTCACCAGGTTCAGCAGCGATCGCGCAATCGCCTCCCGGTCTACGCGCAGAGGAGGGACGGGATCGATTTTCTCTTCGAACCGGAAGCCGTTCTGCTCGATCTGAAATCGGTAGGAATCCAGCGTGTTGTGCACCAGTTCGCGCATGTCGGTCTCGCGGAAGTCGTACTCCTTGCGTCCCGCTTCAATGCGCGAGAAGTCCAGGATGTTGTTGATCAGGCCGCTCAGCCGTTCGCTCTCTTTGCGAATGATCTGGAAATACTCGTGGTGCTTCTCAGGGTTGACGCGTCCCATTTCCAGAGTTTCGGCGTATAAGCGAATCAGCGAGAGCGGCGTCCGCAGCTCGTGCGAGACGTTGGAAACAAAATCAGACTTCAGCCGAGCCAGCGCCATTTCCTTACTTACGTTGCGATAGGTCCAGAAGATCCCTCCGCCGAGCAGCAGCGAAAGCGCGCCCAGGGTCAGGAAGCTGGTGTGTACGAAATGGTCCCCCAACGCCGCCAGGGTAGTTCCACGCAGCTTGATTGCGAGATTCAGATTGGGGAAGGCGCCTTCCATGGTGCGTTCCACCTCTGGCTCGCCGCCGTCCCACCCCGCCGACGCAGCCAGTGGCGTGTTGTCGCTTTTTGCGTGCACCATCATTACTGCTGGATTTTTCTCGCTCTGCGATTCCGCCGGGTTGTGGCTCAAAACTGAATTCAGGGTCTCCGGGAAAAACCGGTCGCGCAGATATTCCGCATCAAATGCAATCCCTGCCAGCGCCTTCTCCCCGGTGTGCGGATCCGTCAACACGAAGTAAGCCGTGGATTGATACAGGTGCCTATCACCGCGTACTGGCCAGGTGGCATCAAAACTGTAGGGGGCGCCTTTCTTGGCCTCCATCTTCTTGACGATGTCATCGAATTCCATGCCCAGCCAACCCTCATCCATTCGCCGCAAGTAATCCGCTTCTTTTTGGAAATAGGGATCCTGCAAGCGTGAAGGCTGGGAACGAAACATCATTCCAGTGCGAGGGCTGAAAATAAATACGTGCGCCACGTAAGGGTGCTCGGCCAAGATCTTGTCGAGGGTCCCGGCACAAGCCTCACGCGGCACCGGAAACTCGGCCCGCACATCGTCGATCAGGTCATAAGCCTTCTGATTAATATTTTTCTCGGAGATGGCAAGGAACTGATTGAAGTCCCTCTGGATGGCTGCCTCGACGCCGTGATCGCTCTGGACCGTCTTTAAGTGCAAGACGCTGAGGATCACCAAGGCGGCGGCCGGCAACACCACGGCGAGCTCCAGGATGAGAATCATCCGCGTCCGCTCGTTCCATCGCCGCTTGGTTTTCATGGCTTGCTGGAAATCCTCTCAGCGCCGCAATACCGGCTTTAAACATAGTTGAACGGCACAGAGCGGGTGTCAATTGCCCGTAAAACCGTGTAAAAAGTTGTGAAGTCGTTGATATGAAAGACTCTAAGGCGGAAGGTCAGGGCAGTTTAAAATCAACCGTCACGTAGGTTTGCGCCTCAACCGCCTGTCCGTTGAGGAGGTAAGGCTTGTAGCGCCATTGTTTCACAGCCTGGTAGGCGGCCTGCCCCAGCAAGAACGACCCGCGAATAAGTTTCAGGTCCTGGATTCTGCCATCCCTGCCGATCCATGCACGCAACACAACAGGGCCCTGCAATCCCACCCGTGCCGCCTGGGCGGGATAGCTGGGCTCAACTCGCTCGAGAATCATCTTGTTCGAGAGTTCCTCCGGCAGATCGACAGGTTGCAGAGCGGACAACAGCGAGGCGCCGAGTTTGTTGGGGGCGTCGGCCACGGCCGGGATGGGTGTTCGCAGACTTTGGGGAATGATTGGGTTCGGAGTTGCTCGGGCCACCTGCGCGGGCTCAGGGACCGGTTCTGCAGACGGCGGAGATATAGGCCGCGGGGCCGGAGCTTCTGAGGGATCATGGATCTCAGTCACGCGAATGTGGGTCGGCTTTCTTGATAGCGGCGGCGAATCGTTTTGTGCCCACTCTGAAGAAACATCTTCATCGCGGCTGGGAGCGCCCAACCACGACTTAGTCCGGGCGAGCGCCTTCTCACATGCAGTTGCCATCGAGCCAACGACCGCCTGGCTTCTGGTTGGTTCGCTAAACACGTACCCGACAGACAGAAACACCATGGCGACCGCCGCAAGCAATACTGGAGCGGAAGAGCGGGAGCGGCTTCTGAACCGGCCGGGCGAATCAGCATACGGCCACAAAGCCAGCGGGTCCGTGGACTTTTGCACGGGGAGGGCGGGAGGGCGTCGAGAAAAATCGTGGGTAAGACGCGGGCCGGCCGGCGCCGCAGCCACCGGCGGCCGTTCAAATGGCGCTGCCTGGACGGGCCCTGGGTTTGCAGGCGCCATGCTGCCGGCGATCTGCAACTTAGGCAGCCAGTTCTTCATGCTGCGCAGGAAAGCATCGCACGTCAGCAGGCCGTATTTGGCAACTTCCGTGACTATGGGCTTGTTTAACACCAGATCAGCGCCGGCCTTGCGGGCTTCCGCATTTGCCTCTCGGTCGCTGGTAATTGCCAGGGTAAACGCACCGCAGTTTGCCTTCAGCTCGCGGGAAGTCTTGAGCAGGAAGCCCGCTTCCAGCCCCTCATCGAAGTCGGCGACGATCACGTCGAAGCTTCGGCTGGTCAGCCTCTCCACCGCAGCAAAGATCTCCGGGCAGTGCTCCACCTCGAATTCCAGCTCGTAGAGAGCCTGCCGAAGCATCCGCGACGTCTCCTGGTCGGAGGAGAACAACAGAGACTGAGGCGACATGGCACTTTCAGGCTATTTGGCTGTAAACCCGGCATCAAGGTTACGGACCGCCCTTACCGCGGGTGAAAATGGGCCACGTAACCACGTGGTCGGATTACTGTCCTGTTGGACAAAAGGGACTCGTAGTCGCTAGTGCATCAGGCGGTTAGTCAGGGCTCCGACCAATTCCGCCAGACGCGGTAGACTCGCCGAAACGGCAGGAGAAAGCCGGCCCCCCAGCGCAAAGGAGCCGCCACAGACCGATACCAGAAAAGCCTGGGGACATCTTCCGTACAGTTTCTGGGACCACGCCAGCATCGCTGCCGGCGAGAGTTGGTGGGTGAACCGGGCGGGCACCGCCTCCGGCAGGACGCGTTCGCAGCGCAGTTCCCCGGGTTCGCCATCTTGCGCTGCGTCGATAAAGATCGTGGCTTCCACCTGCCCGATCATATCCACCATTTCGGGTAGCAGTTGGTGGCAGGTCTGCACCTGAACTTCGTCGGCCAAGAATTGTGAGGACAACAGCTCAGCCGCACGCCAGCCCAGACCGTCGTCGGTGCGAAGGGGATTGCCGTAACCGAGAATCAATATCCGGGCCATGTGTCAATTGCGAAGCCGGTCGATCATCTCTCCTTTGGAGTCATGCAACGCGATCTCGAGCATCATCCTTCCAGAGGCGTGGGTAGAGCAGCTTAAACAAGGATCGTAGGTGCGAATCACGGCCTCCACCCGGTTGAGCATTCCCGGCGTGAGACGTTCGTTGCGCACGAAGTGTTTGGCCACCTGCAGAATGCTGCGGTTCATGGCGACGCTGTTGTGGCCGGTCGCGATAACCAGGTTGGCCCAGCGAATCAGCCCCTGCTCATCGATCTTGTAATGATGGAAGAGCGTGCCGCGCGGCGCTTCACAGGCGCCGACACCCTCCATTTCGTTTGGGCGGGCGATCGCACGAACATGTTTGGAGAGGATCTCGGGATCGTTGAGCAGTTGCTCCATCCGTTCGATGGAATAAAGGATTTCAATCAGCCGCGCCTGGTGATAGTGAAACGAACTCAGCACCGCGGTGCGCTGCAATTCGTGGAACTCTGCCAGTTCTTGATCGGCGCGTGGCGTTCCGCAGCGGTCGGCGACGTTGATTCTGGCCAGGGGGCCGACGCGATAGACGCCGTCGGGAAAACCTTGGGGCTTGTAGTAAGTGGATTTGAGGTAACTCCAGGGCTCGACTTTTTCGCCGATGTAGTCGGCATAGCGCACAGGGTCGAGACCCTCGGCCACGACTTTGCCGGAAGCGTCTGAAATGCGAACCTTCCCGTCGTAGAAGGTCAGGCCAGCCCCGTCCTTAACGATGCCCATGAACAAGGTGGGGAAATTGCCGAACGTCGCGATCTCTTCGCGGAATTTCTCGGTCAGACTCTTGAACCATTCCATGGTGCGCTCGGCAATCTGCAAAGCTTCCGGAAGAGCACCGAGAATGGCATCTCGATTCTCCTGGGTGAGCGGTTCGCTGACCCCTCCCGGCACCACCCATGCCGGGTGAATTCTCTTGCCGCCGAGTCTTTCGATAATCTGCTGTCCGAATTTTCGCAGGCGGATTCCGTCGAGCGCCAAGGCCGGATTGCTCTCCACCACGCCGAAAAGGTTTGCCTTCGCGACCTCTGCATCCATCCCGAGCAGCAAATCGGGCGACGAGAGATAAAACAGGCTGAGCGCGTGCGATTGCACGACTTGAGCGAGGCCGAAGATTCGCCGCAGTTTGTCGGCTGTGGGAGGGATGCGCACTGCGAGAAGAGCGTCGCAGGCCTTGGCGGAGGCTATGAGGTGGCTCACCGGGCAGATGCCGCAAATTCGCGCCATCAGTGCCGGCATTTCGGAAAACGGGCGGCCTTCGCAAAACTTCTCAAATCCGCGGAACTGGGTTACATGGAAGTGCGCATCCTCGACGTGCCCTTGCTCGTCGAGGTGCAACGTGATCTTGGCATGCCCTTCGATTCGGGTGACCGGGTCGATGACGATGTTCTTCCGTGGCTCCACGGCATTACGCTCCAAAGCGCGTTTTGGCGCTCAAGTCAGGCTTGCGCCCTTCCAGCAACTCGGTGACCACGTAGAAAATTACGTCGGCAGCAGGGGGACATCCGGGAACAAACACATCCACCGGCACAATCTCATGGACGGGACGCGCATACAGCAGCAGGCGAGGAACAACTTGAGTGGGAGTTCCAGGATCAAAAGTCACGTTCTCGCGATACGCTCGGTCGTAAACTTCTCTGTTGAAAAATGGATTTCGCATGGCGGGCACGTTCGCGGTGACCGCACAGTCGCCCAGAGAGACCAGAATTCTCGTGCGCTGACGGACAAGTTGGATCTTGTGCAGATCTTCTTCGTTGCTGACCGCTCCCTCGACCAGAGTGATATCCACTTCTTCAGGAATGCTCTTGGTGTCGACGAGCGGGCTATAAACCAGCTCGGCCTTCTCGGCGAGGGCGAGAATGCGCTCGTCGATGTCGAGAAACGACATATGGCAACCGGAGCAACCGTCGAGCCACACCGTTGCAAGTCGCGGCTTGCTCATTCTCGATCCTCCCGCATCAATGTCAGGTACGGAAGGAACTGTCGCCGCTTGAGCATTTCAGCAACCGAGCGGCCCTTCTCCGAGAGCGCCCCGGTGGGGCAGACGTGCACGCATTTCCCGCAACTCGTGCAGGTCTCCGACGTTCCCCACGGTTGATTCAGGTCGGTAATGACAATGGCGTCAATTCCCCGGCCTTTGACATCCCAGGTATGCGCGCCTTCGATCTCGTCGCAAACCCGAACGCAGCGCGTGCACAGGATGCATCGGTTGTGATCGACCACGAAGCGATCATGCGAGGCATCGACCTCCACGACGGGGTAGCGGTAGGGGAAACGGACGTGAGTGATGTCCAGGCGCTGAGCCAGAGCCTGTAATTCGCAGTGACCATTCGAAACGCAGACTGAACAGGTGTGATTCCGTTCCGTGAACAGCAACTCGAGAATCGCCCGCCGGTACGTGCGCAGCCGCTCGGAGTCGGTGGTGACTTCCATGCCTTCTTCCACGCGGGTGACGCACGCCGGAAACAGGCGGGGAGAGCCTTTGATTTCCACCAGGCACAAGCGGCAGGCTCCCACTGTTGAAAGACCCTTCAGTTCGCAGAGGCGAGGGATAAAGATGTTGTTTTGCCGCGCGACGTCGAGAATCGTCTCGTCCTGCCGCGCGCTTACATCTTTGTCATCGATCTTAAGGGTTTTGATGGTCCCGGCGTGAATCATGGTTGACCCTCGCTGTGATCGCCGCAGACTCCCGCCGGGCATCTTCGTTCTTCTACGTGGGCCTTGTACTCCTCGGCGAATGACCGCAAGGTGCTGATCACCGGGTTGGGTGCTGACTGCCCCAGGCCGCACAGGCTCGTGTTCTTCAGCAAGTCGCACAGCTCATTCAGCAGGAGCAGATCCTGCGCGCTCGCCTCAAAGGTCGTCAGGTTTTTCAGAATGCGATGCATCTGGTAAGTGCCCACGCGGCAGGGAACGCACTTGCCGCATGACTCTGACATGCAGAAATCCATGAAGTAGCGGGCCACGTCCACCATGCACGAACTCTCATCCATCACGATCATGCCGCCGGAGCCCATGATCGATCCCGCCCTGGCCAGTGACTCGTAGTCGACCGGCATGTCGAGAAGATCGGCCGGCAAGCAGCCGCCGGAAGGTCCACCGGTTTGCACCGCCTTGAATTTCTTCCCACTGGGAATGCCGCCGCCTATCTCAAATACGATTTCGCGCAGCGTCAGGCCCATGGGCACTTCCACCAGGCCGGTATTCTGCACGCGTCCGGCAAGAGCAAAAACCTTCGTCCCCTTGCTCTTTTCCGTTCCAATTTGCGCATACCAGTCGCCGCCATGGCGAATGATCGGCGGCACATTGGCGTAGGTCTCAACGTTATTGATAAGTGTTGGCTCGCCGAACAACCCTTCCTGCGCAGGATACGGAGGGCGGGGGCGTGGAGTACCCCGCTTGCCTTCGACCGAAGCAATGAGGGCCGTCTCTTCTCCGCAGACGAAGGCCCCCGCCCCCAAGCGCAAGTCGATGTGGAAGCTGAAGCGCGTTCCACAAATACTTGCCCCGAGCAACCCCAACCGTTCTGCCTGGCGGATGGCTGTCCGCAGGCGCTTGATCGCGAGCGGATACTCCGCCCGCACGTAAATGAAGCCTTCTGACGCGCCCACCGCAAACGCAGCGATCAGCATGCCCTCGATCACCCGGTGAGGATCGCTCTCGAGAACGCTGCGATCCATAAATGCGCCGGGATCGCCCTCGTCCGCGTTGCAGATGATGTATTTCCTTACTCCCGCCGCCTTCGAGACGGTGCTCCACTTCAGACCCGTGGGATAACCCGCCCCGCCTCGCCCGCGCAGGCCACTTTTCACAATCTCCTGGATCACCTCTCCCGGCGTCATCTCGGTAAGCACTCTGATCAGCGCTCCGTAACCCGTAGAGGCGATGTAGTCCTCAATCCGCTCGGCATCGATGACCCCCGAGTTTTCGAGCACAATCTTGGTCTGTCTTTGGAAGAAAGGAATGTCGGTAGGACACAGCAGATGAGTGACCGGCTTGCCTTCGACGCCGTCAAGAATGGCAGGAGCATCGGCGGCGGTCACGTGCTGATAGATGGTTCCGTTGTCGGTTTGCACCAGCGGCCCTTCGGCACATAACCCCATGCAGCCGACGCCCTTGGTCTGGCAGTGTTTCTCCCAGCCCCGGCGCTTGATATCGGCATCCAGAGCGTCTTTCACAGACTGGCTCTGGCAGGAAAGGCATCCCGCAGCCACGCAGACATTTACCCGATGGGCAAACTGGCCTTGGGCTTCGTGCTCGGATTCGGAGATCAGCTCCAGTTCCTCAGGAGTCATGCGATTTCCATTCCGCCAGGCGTTCCCGGATCGCTTGTGGCGTCACCTTGCCGGCGACATCGCGGTCATAAACGACAGCTGGAGCGAGCCCGCACGATCCCAGGCAGCGTGCCGTCAGCAGAGACACTTTCCCATCGGCTGTGGTCTCACCGGGCGAAATTCCCAGATCACGCTCCATCGCATTCAACAGTTGCGGAGCTCCTTTGATGTAACAGGCGGTCCCCATACAGATCACGCAGGTGTGTTCGCCGGCCGGCTTCAGCGTAAAGAAGTGATAGAAGGTCGCAACGCCGTAAGCGCGGCTCAGCGGAACACGCAGGGAGGCGGCCACATAGCGCAACGCGTCTTCGTCGAGGTAGCCGAAAGCTTCCTGGGCGGTATGCAGAGTTTCGATCAACCCCCGCGACTGCTGGCCGAGACGGCGCATGGTGGCATCCACCAGGCGCCAGCGCTTGTCCTGATTCGGAGGGGTCGGCTTGTTGAAATCCACCGTATTGCCCGTGACCATGGGGCTCTCCTCTCCGGCGCGAGTAATGCCGAGAGAATCCGGACCGACAAGTCAGTTTAGAAGCGGGGCTGTGACTCTACTGTGACGGTCATCACGGAGAAACGTGTTTGCCGAGCCGGAGATTTAAGCGCGCACCGTCTCGGGAATGCGTTCGACACTTTTTTCGCGGCGGGCCTGCAGCCACTCGATCCATTCGTCCAAGCCTTCTCCCGTGGTGCACGAAACCCGTATCGCTTCCATTCCCGGATGCACGCGGCGCGCATTCGCCTCAGCCAACTCAATCTTGAACGTAATGTACGGCAGCAAGTCCACCTTGTTAAGAATGAGCAATTCAGATTTGAAAAAGATGGAGGGGTACTTTAGCGGTTTGTCCTCGCCTTCGGTCACGCTGAGAACGACAATCTTGGCCTGTTCGCCGAGATCGTAGCTTGACGGGCACACCAGGTTACCGACATTTTCGATGAACAGAATATCCAGGTTATCGAGCGGCCAGTCGGCCAGATGGTTCTTGATCATGCGGGCATCAAGATGGCAGGTTCCACCCGTGGTGATCTGTTTCACCGGAAATCCAAATCGTTTGAGCCGATTCGCATCATTTTCTGTCTGGATGTCGCCGGTCAACACAGCCACCCGCGCGGAGGGTTCGAGCCTGGCAAGGGTTTGCTCCAAAAGGCTGGTCTTCCCCGAACCCGGCGAGCTGATCAGATTCACTACCAACACGCCGTGTCGCGCGAAGTCCTCGCGCAACTCCGCAGCAATGCGGTCATTCTCGCTAAGAACTTTTTTCTCCAACGGCACTCGGTTCATGATCCTCTACCTCGATGTAAGCCAGATCCAATTCTTCTCCGCCCACGCAGGTGGTATCCGCTTCGCAATCACTGGGGCAGTGCACTTCATAGTCCTGCACTAGGAACTCATGGCCGCAGGCTGAACAACGTTGCCGCTGCGGGCAGATCTCGATTTCAAGCCGAAGCGGCTCCCATTCGGAATCCTTGACGATCGCCTCAAAGCAAAAACGCAGCGCCTCGGGATCAATCGCGGTCAGGGTTCCAATTCGTACTCCAACCTTGCGCGGCTTGCTTCCCGGATAACGCGCGCTCTCCGTACGCACAGCTTCAAGCACCGAGTTGGCGATTCCCAGCTCGTGCATCAGCAGATCCGTGGCAACTGATCGCCGGCCAGCATGTCGACGACGCGCTTGGTTCCCAGCACGGTCACCATGGTGACCAGACCGGGATCTTGCTCTTGCACCGTGCCGATCATTTGCGCTTCGCGGCCAAAGGGATGACTGCGCATTGCGGCCAGAACACGCTCTGCGTCGGCCGCAGCCACAAATGCCACCAGTTTCCCTTCATTGGCGACATACAAAGGATCAAGCCCCAGAAGTTCACAGGCACCTCGCACCTGCTCTTTGACTGGAAGAGCCGTCTCGTCCAGCTCGATACCGACTTGCGACTGAACCGCAATTTCATTGAGGGTGCTCGATAAACCGCCGCGCGTCGGATCCCTCATGGTGCGAATCTGCCCACCAGAGTTGAGCATCTGGCGAACCAGCGTATGCAGAGCGGCGCTGTCGCTGGCGATCGTAGTGTCGAACTCCAGTCCTTCGCGATGAGCCAGAATCGCAATTCCGTGATCGCCGATCGAGCCGCTGAGCAGAATCTTGTCGCCGGGTCGTGCACCCCTGGCGGATAAATCAATGCCGTCTCGAACCGCTCCGATGCCAGTGGTGGTGATGAAAATCCCGTCGCCTTTCCCCTTCTCGACCACCTTCGTGTCGCCGGTAACGATCTGCACTCCAGCGGCAGTTGCGGCGTCGCGCATGGAATTCACGATGCGGCGGAGTTCAGCCATGGCGAACCCCTCTTCCACGATGAATGCTGCGCTGAGATAAAGAGGCTCGGCACCACCCATCGCCAGGTCATTGATCGTGCCGTGTACGGCGAGCGACCCGATATCGCCTCCGGGAAAAAACAACGGCTTCACGACAAATGAGTCGGTGGTAAAGGCCAGGCGATGTCCGCTCGGCGGAAGGATGGCCTGGTCGTCGAGCCGCTCCAGAAAACGATTCCCGAACGCCGGCAGGAAAACGTCGTAGACCAATTCAGCGCTGAGCCGGCCGCCGCTGCCGTGCCCGAGCAGGATGGTGTCGTTCGCAGCCATGGGCGGGGGGCAGGTCCAACCAGTAATGGTCTTAGCGGACAATGGTTCTCTCCTCCCGAGCCACGGTGTGCCTGCGATAGCGGTAATAAGCAGCGCACGCGCCTTCCGATGAGACCATCGGAGCTCCCAGCGGATTGTCTGGCGTGCAACTCATCCCGAAGGCGGCGCACTCGGTAGGTTTCCGCAAGCCCTTCAGGACCTTGGCGCTGATACATTGCGGTGGCTCGTCCACCACGATCTCGGTCAACTCGAACATCCGATTTGCGTCGTAGGCTGCGTATTCGTCCCGCAGCCTCAAGCCACTGGCGGGAATCATCCCGAGACCACGCCATTTCTGATCTGCGACCTCGAACACATCTTTCATAATCTGCTGGGCGGGAAGGTTGCCGTGGTAGGAGACTGACCTTACGTACTGATTCTCCAAGCGTGCCTCGCCGGCTTCCAGTTGCTTGACCAGCAAGAGCACTGCCTCGAGCAGGTCCACGGGTTCGAATCCGCCCACCACGATGGGCGCGTGAAAATCCCGAACCAGGGATTCGTATTCGCCGCAACCCATTACGGTGCACACATGTCCAGGAGCGATGAAGCCCTGCACCCGGTTATCGGGCGAAACCATCAGCGCGCGGATGGCAGGTGGAACCAGCACATGAGAAACCAGCATCGAGAAGTTTGTCAGCCCTTCCTGCCGGGCCTGGAACGCAGCCATGGCATTGGCGGGAGCCGTGGTCTCAAAACCGACAGCCAGGAAGACCACCTTGCGCCCAGGATTCATGCGGGCAATTTTCACTGCCTCGGTGGGGGAATAGGCCACGCGCACATCGCCCCCCTGCGCCTTGGCACGGAACAGATCGCTGCGAGAACCCGGCACCCGCAACATGTCCCCGTACGAGACCAGAATGACGTCAGCACGGGTGGCCAACTCTATGGCCTTGTCGAT
>Ga0335085_10009478_pt1 | contig 14685 bp, 13 predicted proteins | sample Lox_Sample_45_FD_206712 | JGI IMG/M metagenome (GOLD analysis project Ga0335085, IMG submission 206712) | Soil microbial communities from Loxahatchee National Wildlife Refuge, Florida, United States - Lox_Sample_4.5 | ecosystem: Environmental > Terrestrial > Soil > Wetlands | place: USA... | reverse complement strand
GCCAAGAGCTCGATCCGGCTCGCATCGAGCGGGTGGGCCGCCTTTCCGGCGAAGGACTCGCGCCGGTACCCCTTCGGCCGGAGGCTCTGGCCCACCAGGGCCACCGCCGCCGCCCGCCGCTCGTAGGTCGCCTCCTTGGCGTCGACGAGCAGCACCGTCCAGGCGGTGCCGTGCCGTAGCGCAACGGCATAGACCACCGCCTGCTCGTTGGGAGAGGTCTCGTAGTCGTACAGCCGCCGCTGGTCCCAGCCGTTCCGCGGCGGCCGGTCCACGGCGATCTTCAGCGGCCGCTTCATGTCCGGCCGGTAGGCGGCCCAGGCCGCTGCCACCGCGGCGTCGGCATCCTGCGCCGGGAGGTCGATCAGGACGAGGCGCGAATCCGGCTCCTCGGGCTCGAGGACCACCGCGGACGTACCGCGAGGCGACACCGTCCAGCCGGAGGGCGCGGTGAAGGTCGTTCCTCCCGGGGTCTCGCGCTGCGCATCGGAGGTGAGGCGGGCCGGCGCGGCCGCTCCGGCGTCGGCGGCCGCAGGCCCGACCTGCGCGGCGGCAGGGCCGTGCAGCGCGAGCGCCAGCGCGGCGAGGCTGGCCCTGGTCGGCGATGCTCGGCGAAGGGTCACCGCGGTCCCTCCCCTCGCTAGCCGAGCGAGCGCATCACCTCGTCGAGCACCGACCTCGGCGGCCTGACCTTCGCCTGGGGCAGCGTGGCCAGCGGCTCGTCGGCCACCCCGAGCAGATCGTGGAACGTCTGGGCCTCGGTGTTCACGTAGAGGACGCCGGTGAGCACCTCGCCCGAGGCCTGAGACTCGAGGATGCGCGTCACCGCGCGGAGCTTGTCCCTCGGGTCGTAGCTCTCCTCGAGCTTGTGGAGCTGGAGGCGGGACCCGTCGTGCAGCCGGACGTCGGTCACCGTGCCGGGCTCGTACTCGATGCCGATGTCCTCGAAGGAGGGCACGAAGGACAGCTCGTGAACCGGCTCGTCGTGGTCCTTGGTGTAGGCGTAGGACTTGGTCGACCCCTCGTGGTCGTTGAACGCCACGCAGGGGGAGATGACGTCCAGCACCGCCGTCCCCCGGTGCGACACCGCCCCCTTGAGCATGGCCGAGAGCTGCTTTCGGTCTCCCGAGAAGCTCCGGCCGACGTAGGTGGCTCCCAGCTGGATGGCCAGCAGGCAGGTGTCGATGGGCGGCAGCTCGTTGACCACCCCGTTCTTGAGCGTCGATCCCAGGTCGGCGGTGGCGCTGAACTGCCCCTTGGTCAGGCCGTACACGCCGTTGTCTTCGATGACGTAGACGATGGGCAGGTTGCGCCGCACCAAGTGGACGAACTGCCCGATGCCGATGGAGGCGGTGTCCCCGTCCCCGGAGACGCCCAGCGCGAGCAGGGTGCGGTTGGCGAGCAACGCCCCGGTGGCCACCGAGGGCATCCGGCCGTGCAGCGCGTTGAAGCTGTGGGACCGGCTCATGAAGTAGGCCGGGCTCTTCGAGGAGCAGCCGATGCCGGAGAGCTTCGCCACCCCCTCCGGCCTGATGCCCAGCTCGAACATGGCGTCCAGGATGCGCTCGCTGATGGCGTTGTGCCCGCAGCCGGCACAGAGGGTGGACTTGCTCCCCTTGTAGTCGGCCAGGGTCAGCCCGGCGCGGTTGGTCTTGGGAGTGGCCTCGGCCATCAGCGTGCCTCCAGGACGGAGATCTCGTCGGTGACGCTGCGCGCGTCGAGCGGCAGCCCGGGGATGTGGGCGACGGAACGCAGGCGCAGGCCCAGCTCGGGAGACAGGTCGAGCCGGAGCAGGGCCTCCAGCTGCCCGTCCCGGTTCTGCTCCACCACGTACACCCGGGAGTGCTTCTTCACGAACGCCTCCACCTCGCGGCTGAAGGGGTAGGCGCGCACCCGGAGGTAGTCGGTGGCGATGGCCTTCTCCCGGCGGAGCTGATCGCGCGACTCGATGACCGCGTGATGGCTCGTCCCGTAGGCGATGATGCCCACCTCCGCTCCGGAGCCGTCGATCACCGGGGTGGGCAGCTGCTCGCGGGCATTGTTCAGCTTGCGCTCCAGCCGCGCCAGGTTGCGCTCCCAGTCGTCGGACCGCTCGGAGTACTGGGCCTTCTCGTTGTGCCCGGTGCCGCGGGTGAAGTAGGCGGCCGCCGGATGGTCCGTCCCGGGGAGCGTCCGGTACCCCACCCCGTCGCCGTCCACGTCGCGGTAGCGCTCGAAGCCCCCCAGCCGGTCCAGATCCTCCTTGGAGAGGACCTTGCCGCGATGGATGGGCGCCTCCGGGTAGACGAACGGATCGGCCATCCAGTTGTTCATTCCGAGATCCAGGTCGGAGAGGACGAACACCGGGGTCTGGACGCGCTCGGCGATCTCGAACGCCTCCACTCCCATGGAGAAGCACTCCTCCACCGTCGCCGGGAAGAGGAGGATGTGGCGGGTGTCACCGTGGGAGAGGAAGGCGGTGGAGAGCACGTCGCCCTGCGAGGTCCGGGTGGGCAGGCCGGTGGAAGGTCCCACCCGCTGCACGTCCCAGATCACCGCCGGGACCTCGGCGAAGTAGCCTAGGCCGGCGAACTCGCTCATCAGCGAGATGCCCGGACCGGCGGTGGCGGTCATCGCCCGGGCGCCTGCCCAGCCGGCTCCGATGACCATCCCCACCGCGGCCAGCTCGTCCTCGGCCTGGACGATGGCGAAGGTGGCCTTCCCGTCCGGGCCGATGCGATAGGTCCTCATGTAGGCGATGAGCGACTCGACCAGGGAGGAGGAGGGGGTGATCGGGTACCAGGTCACCACCGTCACCCCGCCGAACATCGCCCCCAGGGCGGCGGCGGAGTTGCCGTCGATGATGATCTTCCCCCGGTTGGCGTCCATCCTGCGCACGACGAAGGGGTCCTGCTTCTTGAAGTTCGTCCGCGCGTAGTCGAACCCCGCCCGCGCCGCGGCCAGGTTCAGCTCCAGGGCCTTGGCCTTCTTGGAGAACTGCTTGCCGATGGCGCGCTCCACCTCGGGCATCTCCAGCTCGAGCAGGCCGGCCACCACACCCACGTAGGCCATGTTGCGGACCAGCTTCTTCACCTTGGCATCGGTGGTGATGGGGTGGACCACCTTGTCGAAGGGCACCGGGTACATGGCCAGGTCGCTGCGCAGCGACGAGAGGCCGAGCGGTTCGTCGTAGACCACCGCCGATCCGGGGCGAAGCCCGGCCACGTCCTCGCGGGCCGACTCCGCATTCATCGCCACCAGGAGGTCGATCTCCTTCTTCCTCCCCACCCATCCGTCCTTGCTGGCGCGGATGGTGTACCAGGTGGGCAGCCCGGCGATGTTCGACGGGAAGAGGTTCTTCCCGGAGACCGGGACGCCCATCTGGAAGACGGTCCGGAGGAGGACGGTGTTCGCGCTCTGCGACCCCGAACCGTTGACGGTGGCAACCTGGATGGTGACGTCGTTGACGACGGGCTCCGCGGCGCGCCCGCGGGGCGCGTCGGCGGAGGTGCCGGTTTGGCTCATGGCATTCCTTTGTAGCGCTCTGGGTCAGCGTCGCACCAACACCCGGTGCGGGCAACTTCGGCACTCCTCCTCCAGGGGTGCGCCGCCGGCCCGGCGCGTGTGCCTGGAGAGGCCCCGGGCGAGCGTGCCCGGGGCCGCCCAGCCTCGTGCTGGCGACTTACTTCTTCTTCTTGGCCGGCGCCTTCTCCACGGCGATGGCCAGCGCCTGGGTGTAGGTGATCTCGACGTCGTCGCCCACCTTCACACCGTCCAGCTTCTTCGGGTCCTTGACCTTGATGGTCATGGAGTTGCCCTCCGGACCGGTCAGGGTCACCGACTCCTTGTGCTTCCCGATGGCGGTGATCTTCGCCTTGACGCTCTCCTGTTGGATGGCCACTCCCGCCGGCTGCTCGCCCTTCTTGGCGCCGGCCACGACGTCGACCGACTCGGCGGCCGGCGCGCCGGGCCTGGTGACCTTGACGGCGATGGACTCGTAGTACTTGGCCACCACGAGGTCCCCCACCTTCACCTGGTCGAGGTTCTTCACCTGGTCACCGACGTGGAAGGTGACCTGGTTGCCCTTCGGACCCTTGAGGGTGATCACACGTCCGGGGAGGTCGAGGCCCACCACCGTTGCCTGGATGGTCGTCACTTTCTCCACCGACCCGGAAGGCATCGGCTTGTCGTCCGCGCGCGCCACCGAGCCGAAGGCGATCCCGACCACGACTGCACAGAGCTGCATCCACCGCTGGGACATCTTCTTGCCTCCCCTTGACTGCGAGTATGACCCGGCAACGCCGGGCGGCCGCTCATTAGCAAAGACCCGAGCCGGATGCTCTAGGCTCCGTGCCGCGCACCGTTTGCGCGGAGGATTCGATGCCCAGCCGGAGCCTGGTCCGCAGTTTCGTGGCGCTGTGGTGGATCCTCGGTGGCGCGCTCCTCCTGGGAAGCATCCAGACCGTGCTCGCTGGCCTGCACGGCCGCCAGGGAGTCAATCCGCATCTGGTGGTCCTCGGCTCGGTGGAGGCGGTGGCCGCGCTGCTGTTTCTCATCCCCCGGACGCTGCGGCTCGGCGCCGTCGGGTTGCTCCTCACCATCGCCGTGGCCCTGGGGGTCCACGTCACGCAGCACCATTTCCGCTGGGACCTCCTCGTCTTCGGGGCGGCGGTGCTCTTCGTCGCCGTCCACGGGACGCTCACCGCGGCGCAGTGGAGGCACGCCCTTCTACGCTCGGAGGGCTGACCCTCCGGCGCTCAGCGGCTCTTCGCGCACCGGAAGCCGATGTCCCTCTGGCGCTGCTCGGGCAGCCACCGTGGCCTCGGTGACGTCGATGCAGAATGCGGCCACCGCCGCCCGGGCAGCGGGAGCAAGCAGCAGGACGGCGGGGAGGACGGGGAGGAGCCTCATCGCGGCGGAGTGCGCGGAGCTTGGGCGCCCGAGGAGGCAGCGTCCAGGCGGAAGGGTCGCCTGACCCGCGGCAGGAGCAGATAGAGGACCAGCGCCCCGGCAATGGGAACGCCCACCGCTGCGCGGGGATCGGCGCCGGAGAGGGCACGAGCCGCGTCGGCGAGCACGTTCACCGTCAGAAGCCCCACCGCCAGAGCCCAACCCCACCGGTGCAGGCGCCACAGCCCAACGCTGGTCGCCCCGGTGGCCAGTGAGACCAGCCCGAGCAGCACCGCCGCCCATGCTCCGAGGCCGGCGAATCCTTCGCGTGCCACCGGGTTCAGACGCCACATCGGCTCGAGAGGGCTTCCGGTTACGAGGAGCGATGCGGCCGCGACCAGGCTCACCAGCGCTCCACCGCCGAAGAACAGGCTCAGAACCGTCACTCCAGGAGGCCGCGGAGGCGAGCGCTCAGAACGCATAGCCCACGCCGAGAAGGAGGTTCTGCTCGCCGAGGAAGCCCACCTCGACGAATGCCTCCAGGTGGGCGGGGAGTGAAAAGCTCGATCCGAGGCTGAGACGGAAATGGTGCACGTCACTCCCCACCAGCGACCGGCCCGCTGGGGAGAAGTACACCGGGCCCCCGAACACCGCCACGCCCGCGTAGGGGAACCAGAACCCGAAGAGCTGCTTGCCGATGACTCCGACAAGCCGAAAGTCGAGCGCGGTGAGCTGTGGATGGTCCTGGGCGTTCAACTCGTTCTGGGTTCCGGCGGTTGCCATGCCGGCGATGAACGTGGCCGCGACGTAAGGCCAGGCCCCGGTTCCGTCGAGGAAGGTATAGGCCGCCGAAGCGCTGGCCAGGAATCCCGGCGAGAGGCGGTAATTCCCCAGCCCCCCGTCCAGGCTTCCCCCGGCGATGACGCCCAGCGACACGGCGAAGGCGAAGCGCGACGGCCGGAAGGTGAAGCTCAGGGCGGTGCTCAGCTCCTCCAGCCGCTGGGTCACCCCCTCAAAGCTGAGGTCGGTGCGGAGGCCGCCCACGCTCAGGGCCAGCTGCAGCGGCCGGTCCACCTCCAGGGCTTCACCGCACGATCCCGTGAGACCCACGGGCGGAGCGACGCCTCAAGCTCGGGCAATGCTCGCCGGCCAGGCAACCGCCAGAGCGGCTCCGCCGAGCAACAGCCGGAGCATCCGGGGAACGGGAGGCGACGAAGCGCTGGAGCTGGATCGGGGCACCTGGGGCGGGGCGCATGGTATCTCCCGGCACGTCGCGAGGGACCCATGTCCACGCTCAGGATGCGAGGGAAGACGGCGGTGGTCACCGGGGCTGCCTCGGGCATCGGGCGCGCCACGGCGGAGCGGCTGGCCGAGGAGGGAGCGCGGGTGGTGTGCACCGACCTCGACCGAGCGAGCACCGAGGAGGTGGCCCAAGGCATCCGCCAGCGGGGCGGCTCGGCCGAGGCGGCCGCGCTCGACGTCACCGACGAGTCCGCCTGGGAGTCGGTCCTCCACCGCGCGGTGGCGCAGGGGCGGCTCGACGTGCTGGTCAGCTGCGCGGGCATTGCCGACGCTCAGCCGACGGCCCAGACGTCGCTCGCCCAGTGGCGGCGGGTCCTGGCCGTCAACCTCGACGGCGTGTTCCTCGGGACGAAGCACGCCCTCCGGCTGATGGGCGAGGACGGCCGGGGCGGCAGCCTGGTGCACGTCGCCTCCGCCACCGGGCTGCGTGCGGCGGCCGGCGCCGCGGCCTACTCGGCGAGCAAGGCGGCGGTGATCGCCTTCTCCCGATCCGTGGCCAAGGAATGCCTGGCGGCGGGCAACGGCATCCGGGTGAACACCGTCTGCCCGGGCGGGGTGAAGACACCGCTCTGGCGAGCGATGGGCTTCTTCTCCAAGCTCGTCGAGCGCCGTGGCAGCGAGGAGGCCGCCTATGCGGCCATGGCCGAGGCCACCCCGGCCAAGCGGTTCGCCGAGCCCGCGGAGATCGCCGATGCCATCCTCTACCTGGCCTCGGACGAGTCGCGCTTCGTCACCGGAACGGAGCTGGTCATCGACGGTGGGTACATCCTCTAGACGTTGCAACAGGGGTCGAAACCCCCTGTCATGGCCGACCATGATCCGTCCCCGCTCCCGCCGCCTGGTCTGGCTGTCCGCCCCGCTGGCCGTGCTCCCCGCGCTCGGCCTGGTCCCCCTTCTTGCCCGGTCTGCCGAGCCGCCGGGTGGAACGCCTCCCGCCGGGATCGACACGGCGGGAATGGACACTTCGGTCAAGCCCGGGGACGACTTCTTTCGCTACGCCAACGGCGGCTGGGTGAGGGCCACCGAGATCCCCGCGGACCGCAGCGCCTGGGGGGCGTTCTCCAGCCTCCGCGAGGAGGCCGACCGGCGGACCTCCGGCCTCCTCGAGGAAGCGGCCAGGGGGAACGCTCCGGCCGGCTCGGATGAACGCAAGGCGGGCGACTACTACGCCGCCTACCTCGACGAGGCGGCCATCGACGCCAAGGGAGTCGCCCCGTTGGGTCCGCTGCTGGAGCGGATCGCCGCGGTCCAGGACAAGAGAGGGCTGGCCACGCTTCTCGGCGAGGAGCTGCGCGCCGACGTCGATCCGCTCAACAACGCCGTCTTCCACACCGACCGGCTGTTCGGGCTCTGGGTCTCGCCGGGTTTCGACAACCCCGCGCGGAACGGCGCGTACCTCATGCAGGGCGGCCTGGGGATGCCGGACCGGGCCTACTACCTGGACGACTCTCCGCGGATGGCCGAGCTCCGGTCCAAGTACCAGGCGCACGTCGCGGCCATCCTCTCCCTGGCCGGCATCGCCGATGCCCCGGCGAAGGCGGCGGGCATCGTCGCCCTGGAGACGAAGATCGCGCGTACCCATGCTACCCGGGACGAGTCGGAGGACGTCCTGAAGGCGAACAATCCGTGGAAGCGGGCCGATTTCCCCGCGCAGGCCCCCGGGCTGGACTGGGCGGCGTACTTCCAGGGCGCGGGGCTGGCGACGCAGGAGACGCTCATCGTCTGGCAGCCGGGAGCGGCCAAGGGCGAGGCGGCGCTGGTGGCCAGCGAGCCCCTCGGGACCTGGAAGGATTATCTCGCCTTTCACGCCGTCGACCGGAGGGCGAAGGTCCTCCCCGCCGCCTTCCGCACACAGTGGTTCGAGTTCCACGAGCGAACCCTGAACGGCATCCCACAGGCGCCCAAGCGCTGGAAGACCGCGGTGACCGCCACCGGCGATGCGCTCGGCGACGCCGTCGGCCAGCTGTACGTCAAGAAGTACTTCCCGCCGGAGTCCAAGGCCCAGGTGCAGGCGATGGTGCGGAACATCATCGCCGCCTTCGGCCAGCGCATCGATCGCCTGGACTGGATGTCCGCCCAGACGAAGGTCAAGGCCAAGGAGAAGCTGACCACCCTCTACGTCGGGGTCGGCTATCCGGACCGATGGGTCGACTACTCCGGTCTCAACGTGGCGCGCGGGGAGGCGCTGGGCAATCTCGATCGCTCCGAGCTGTTCGAGTACCGCCGGCGGCTGGCGCAGCTCGGTAAGCCCCGCGAGGTCACCGAGTGGTGGATGACGCCCCAAACGGTGAATGCGGTGAACCTGCCGCTCCAGAACGCGATGAACTTCCCTGCCGCCATCCTGCGCCCGCCCTTCTTCGACCCGGCCGCTCCGGCGGCGGTGAACTACGGGGCCATCGGTGCGGTCATCGGCCACGAGATCAGCCACAGCTTCGACGACCAGGGAGCCCAGTTCGACGCGCAGGGGCGATTGCTCGACTGGTGGACCCCGGCCGACCGGGCCCACTTCAAGGCCGCCGCCGAACGGCTGGTGGCGCAGTTCGACGCCTACCGCCCGTTCCCCGATCTGGCGGTGAATGGCAAGCTGACGCTGAGCGAGAACATCGCCGACAACGCCGGCGTGGCTTCTGCCCACGACGCCTGGCTGCTCTCGCTGGGAGGGAAGGAGGCGCCCAGGGTGCAGGGGTTCTCGGGCACGCAGCAGTTCTTCATCGCCAACGGCCAGATCTGGCGCAGCAAGGTGCGGGAGGCGGCCATGCGCCGGCTGGTGCTCACCAACGGCCATGCTCCGGCCGAGTACCGGGCGGATGCAGTCCGGAACGCCGACGCCTGGTACCCGGCGTTCGAGGTGAAGCCCGGCCAGACGCTCTACCTCGCGCCGGCCGATCGCGTGCGCATGTGGTGACGCGGAACGGTACGATGCAGCCGTGGCAAGCATCGAGGTCGTCCAGGGCGACATCACCACGCTCGACGTGGAGGCCATCGTCAACGCCGCCAACACCTCGCTGCTCGGCGGGGGCGGCGTGGACGGCGCCATCCATCGCGCCGCCGGCCGGAAGCTCCTCGAGGAGTGCCGCACGCTGGGAGGGTGCCGGACCGGCGATGCCAAGGTGACCCGGGGCTACGGTCTCCGCGCCCGGATCGTCATCCATGCCGTCGGCCCGGTGTGGAGCGGCGGGACGCGCGGCGAGCCGAGCCTCCTCGCCTCCTGCTACCGCCGCAGCCTGGAGCTGGCCATTGAGCACGGCGTCGAGTCCATCGCCTTCCCGTCCATCTCCACCGGGGCCTACCGCTACCCCCTCCGGGCCGCCGCCGAGGTGGCCATCGGAGAGATCCTCTCCTTCACCTCCGCCGGCACCGGGCCGGGCCGGATCATCCTCTGCACCTTCGATGCGACGGCCACCGAGACCACCCAGGCGGTGCTGAGCAGCCTGGTCGTCAGCCGAGGAGGATCCCCGGGTTGAGCACCCCGGCCGGATCCAGGGCTCGCTTGGCCGCGGCGAGCGCTGCGCCGAAGAGCGGCGAGCGCTCGCGCTCGTACCAGGGCCGGTGCACGCGCCCCACCGCGTGATGGTGGGTGATCGTCCCGCCCGAGCGGACGATGGCCTCCGACGCCTCCCGCTTCAGCTCCTGCCACTGCTCGACCTCGCCCCCCGGCCGTCCCCGGCCGAGGAAGGTGAAGTAGGGAGCCGGGCCATCCGGGTAGACGTGGGTCAGGCGGCAGGTGAGCACGCCGCCGCCGCACACCCGCTCCAGCGCATCCCCCATGGCCGCGGCCACCGCGGCGTGCAGCTCCGGGAACGCCTTCCAGGTGCAGGCGGTCTCGAAGGTGTCGGCCACCACCCCCAGCCGGATGAGCGCATCCTGGAGGTAGGGACCGCGGAGGAAGGAGCGGCGCCAGGCCTCGCCGGCGTCCGCTGCCCCGCGGCTCTCCGCCCGCCCACCGAAGGGCTTCACCAGCGACAGGGCGGCTTCCAGCCACGGTCCCTGCGGAACCTCCGCCGACTCGAACCCGAGCACGAGCACGTTCGAGCCGTCGGCGGTCACGGCGTTGAGCAGGGCCTCCTGGGCATCGAGGAGGCGGCAGTTGGCCGGCGCGAGCCCGGACTGGGCGATGGCCCGCGTGGCGTCGACGCCGAGCCAGAAGTCATCGAAGTGCACGTTCGCCGAGGCTCGGTGCACCGGGCGCGGCCGGACACGCACCCAGGCCTGGGTGACGACGCCCAGCGTGCCCTCCGAGCCTAGCACCCAGGCCTTCGGCTCCGGACCAGCGCCGGTAGCGGGAAGGCAGCGGGTCTCCAGCACGCCCCGCGGGGTGACCATCCGCACGCCGGCCAGGAGGTCGTCGATGTGCGTGTACAGGGTGGCGTAGTGGCCGCCGGCCCGGGTGGCGATCCATCCACCGAGGGAGGAGAACTCGAAGGACTGCGGGAAGTGCCGCAGGGTGAAGCCGCGCTCGCCCAGTTTCCCCTCCAGCGATGGTCCGAGGATGCCCGCCCCGAGACGGGCCAGGCGCGAGACGTCGTCCAGCTCGAGAAGCCGGTCCAGGCTGCCCAGGTCCAGGCTCACCGCCCCCCGCTGGTCGGCCCGCGGCGACGGTTCCACCCCGCCCACCACCGACGTGCCTCCGCCGTAGGGCACCACCGCCAGCCGCTCGCGCTCCGCCACCTCGAGCACCCGGACCAGTTCCTCCTCGGAGCGCGGCCGGGAGACGACATCCGGCGAGGTGGAGAAGTCGCCTCGGAAGCCGCGCACCCGGTCGACGTAGGACTTGCCCATGGCGTGGGCCGCGCGCACTCGCGGCTCGGCCGAGGTGAAGCCGGCGAGCTCGGCCGGGACGTCCAGCCGCGGCGCGGGCACGCGCGGGAGCTCGGGCTCCCGGGGCTCCACCGGCCCGAGGAAGCCCTCCACCCGGGGCCGGATCTCCTCCACCTCGACGGCGGCCGACTCCTCGCCCCACCCCCAGAGGTTCCTGGCCATCCTTGCCTCCCACGCCCACGGAGGGAGCCTATGCTCCGAGGCTGGTGAAGGTTTCCATCCCGCAGCCGTCGCTGGTGGTCCTCGTCGGGCCCTCCGGCGCGGGCAAGTCTACCCTCGCCGGGCGGCACTTCCGGACCACCGAGGTCCTCTCCTCCGACGCCTTTCGCGGCCTGGTCTCCGACGACGCCGCCGACCAGTCGGCGACCGCCGACGCCTTCGAGGCCCTGCGGCTCATCGCCGCCCGGCGCCTGGCCCGGGGGCGGCTCACGGTGGTGGATGCCACCAACGTCCAGGCGTGGTTCCGGGCCCCGCTGGTGGCGCTGGCGCGCGCCTACCACCTCCCCTGCGTGGCGCTGGTGCTCGACGCCCCCGAGGAGCTGTGCCTGGAGCGAAACCGGCTCCGCGCGGATCGACAGGTCGAGCCCGAGGTGGTGAGACGGCAGCGGGCCCAGATGCAGCAGTCGATGTCCACGCTCGGGCGCGAGGGGTTCCGCCACGTCCACCTCCTCGCGCCGGAGATGGCCGAGGGCCTCGAGCTGCAGCGCGTCCCGCTCGCCTGCGACCGGCGGACGGACTCCGGGCCGTTCGACATCATCGGGGACGTCCACGGGTGCCAGGCCGAGCTGGAGGCCCTCCTCCGTCTCCTCGGCTACGCGCCGCTCGAGGGCGGCCAGAGCTGGCGCCATCCCGGCGGACGGCGGGTCATCTTCCTCGGCGACCTGGTGGACCGGGGCCCGGCCGTTCCCGGTGTGCTGCGCACGGCGATGGCCATGGTCCGATCCGGCGACGCCCTGTGCCTTCCCGGAAACCACGAGGCGAAGCTCCGGCGGGCGCTCGCCGGGCGCAACGTGCGGGTGTCACACGGGCTCCAGCAGTCGCTCGAGCAGCTGGCCCATGAGCCCACCGAGCTGCGAGAGGAAGTGGCCCGCTTCATCGACCAGCTCGTCTCGCATTACGTGCTCGACGGAGGCCGGCTGGTGGTGGCCCACGCCGGGATGAAGGAGCCGCTCCAGGGCCGAGAGTCCGCGGCGGTCCGTGCCTTCGCCCTCTACGGGGAGACGACGGGGGAGACCGACGAGTATGGCCTGGCCATCCGCCACGACTGGGCCGCGGAGTACCGGGGCCCGGCGGCGGTGGTGTACGGGCACACGCCGGTGCCGGAGCCGGAGTGGGTCAACGAGACGGTGTGCGTCGACACCGGATGCGTCTTCGGCGGGCGGCTCACCGCCCTTCGCTGGCCAGAGCGCACGCTGGCCACCGTCCCGGCCCTGCGGGCCTACTGTGAGCCGAGTCGGCTCGGCGCCGCCCTCGTCACGCCCGAGAGCCCGGCTCCGGACGAGGAGGGACAGCCAGGGTGAAAACCTCTGGCCCGCCCGCCGGGCCCCCTGACGCCGGGCGTCAGACCCTCTGGCGCAGCCGGAGGCGTGAAATCGCCCGTCGGCTCGAGCGTGAAGGATGGGTGATCGTCGACAACTTCCGCCTCGCGCTGCGGACGTTCTGGGGCCACCGGCTCCGGAGCGTGCTCACCCTCCTCGGCATCGTCATCGGGGTGGCCACGGTGGTCTCGATGATGGCCCTCCTCGAGGGATTCAAGAACAAGGTCAACAGCGACCTCTCCGCGCTCGGGGCGGCCGGGTTCCAGCTCCAGAAGTGGCCGGCCGGCTTCGGCAACTGGGACTGGGACAAGATCAACCGGCGGCCGAACATCACCCTCGCCGACTACGAGGCCATCCAGAAGCAGCTTCCTGACGTCGCCCGGGTGACGGCCGAGGCCTACGGCGTGGGCCCGAAGAAGGTGGCCACCGCGTCGCGGGAGACGCGGCCGAACGTCCAGCTCGGCGGCGGGACCTTCCACTTCTTCGAGACCAACGCCCTCAACGTGCTTCGCGGGCGCACCTTCAGCGAGGCGGAGGTGGCCGAGGGCGCCCAGGTGGCGGTCATCGGCTCCGACGTGGCCGAGGTCCTCTTCCCGGACAGCGAGCCGGTGGGGGAGGCGATCCGCATCTCCAACCGGAGCTTCCGCGTCCTCGGCGTGCTCACACACCAGGGGGGGATGCTCGGCAACGGCTACGACAACTCGGTGATCATCCCCATCGGCGTGTTCTTCGAACTCTACGGCAAGAACCGATCGCTGAACATCAGCATGCAGGCCTGGGGACCGGACAGCCTGCAGCGGGCGGAGGACAGCGTGGAGCTGCTCATGCGCCACCGCCACGGCCTCCGGCCTGACCAGGAGAGCGACTTCACCATCTTCTCCAACGAGTCCATGACCGACACGGTCAACCAGATCTCGGCCATGGTCACCGCGGCCAGCTTCGGCGTCTGCCTGCTCTCGCTCATCGTGGGCGGGATCGGCATCCTGAACATCATGCTCGTCTCCGTCTCCGAGCGGACCCACGAGATCGGCGTGCGCAAGGCGCTCGGAGCGCGACGCCGGCGCATCTTGGCGCAGTTCGCCACCGAGGCGGTGGTCCTCTCGCTCCTGGGGGGTGTCCTCGGCGTGTTCACCGGCTACTTCGTGGCCTTCCTCGGCCGGTGGGCGCTCGGGTTCCCCACCGACGTTCCCGCCTGGGCGGTGGCGGTGGCGCTGGCCATGGCCGGGGTGGTGGGGATGGGCTTCGGCATCTACCCGGCAGCGCGCGCCGCGGGGCTCGACCCGGTCGAGGCGATGCGCCTCGACGGCTGACTCAGGCCCTGCCGGCCAGCAACCGGATCAGGATCGCCCCACCGGCGAGGAGCATCGTCCAACCGACCAGGCGGCGGAGCCTCTCTTGCGGCAGCGCATGGGCGAGCGGCGTTCCCACGGCGATGCCGACGGCGAGGGCCGCGGCGAGCAACGTCCCCAGACGGAGGTCGACGGTTCCTGCGCGGAGGTTCGCCGCCGAGGCGACCGCGGCGATGGGCACCTGGATGGCCTGGCTCATCCCCACCGCGGCGAGGACCGGCTCCCCGAGCGCGATCAGGAGCGGCACGAGGATGACCGCGCCGCCCGCACCGATGAGAGCCGATCCGAAGCCGGTGACTCCCCCCAGGGCGGCCAGGGCGCCGCGCTTCAGCTCCCTCGGCGCCGAGGCGCGGGCATCGCGACCGCGCAGGGCGTGGAGCCCGGCCAGGACCAGCAGCGCGGCGATGAGCCCCTCGAGGACAGAGGGGGGAACGACCTCGAGCGCCCGGGCGCCGAGGTACGCCGCGGGCAGGGCGGCGAGGCACAGCCAGGCCGTCCTGGACCAGGGAATGGATCCACGCCGGGCATAGAACAGCACCGCCACCGGGCCGCTGAGCAGGTAGCTCCACAGCGCGACGGCGATGGCCATCCGCGCCGGCAGCCCGAGCGCGTAGATCAGGAACGGCACGACCAGCACTCCGCCGATGCCGGTGCAGCCGATGGTCACCCCGAGAAGGGTGCCGACGAGCAGGGTGGCGACCGCGGTGGCCAGGGCCAGGGGGCTCGCCTCAGCTTCGGGGAAGGCGCGCCATGCGCTGCGTCCAGCGGGCGTGGGCCTTCACGCGCTCGTTCTCTCGTGTCCGGACCGCGGT
>Ga0335085_10009477_pt1 | contig 14686 bp, 13 predicted proteins | sample Lox_Sample_45_FD_206712 | JGI IMG/M metagenome (GOLD analysis project Ga0335085, IMG submission 206712) | Soil microbial communities from Loxahatchee National Wildlife Refuge, Florida, United States - Lox_Sample_4.5 | ecosystem: Environmental > Terrestrial > Soil > Wetlands | place: USA... | reverse complement strand
CGGGCCGGCTGCAGCCCTCCGCAGCGCAAGGCGGCTCGCCACCGCCTCGTCGCCGTCCGCACCGTCGGTGTCGCTCGGATCGATCCGGGCAAGCGCGCGATCGAGCTGGTCCCGTGCATCGGCCGGGAACGGTGTCGTCTCGATCCGCGTCTGCTCAGGGCTGGCATCCACCCGAATGAGGTCGGCGTCCTGGTGCCACCAACTGAGCCAGCGTGCTCGCTCACCGGCGAGCCGCTCGGCGAGGCTCGAGAGCATGATCACCGGGGGCTGCCCGGCCACGGCCGGCGCGCCGGGGCGGGTGGCGAGCGCTGGAGGCTCGACGAACCCGCTCGCGTCCGGGCGCTGGGATGCCAGCACCGGCTGGATCCGTGCTCGTTCAACGAGTGCTGCCGCGAGGTCGATCTCCTCGGCTTTCAGCGCGGCCTCCAGCGCCGCGACGAACAACTGGGGATAGCGTCCGCGCAGCAGCGCCCGCCGCGCCGCGGCGGTCGGAAGATCGTGCCGCAATCGATCCAGCCGCTCGACCGCGCGGACCACGTGCTGCGTGGCACGCCGGCGCAGCTCATGCGCCTCCCGAGGCTCGCGTTCGGCCAGCAGGCCGAGCAGGAGCGCAGCGTTGACGTCGGCGTGGGCGGCTGGCTGCCAGGCGCCGAGCTGTCGCAGTCGCTCGCCTGCCGCTTGGGTCTTGTTGAGGGCGGCTTGCAGCTGGCCGCGGCGGCGCATCACGGCGGCGAGTGAGAGCTCGGCGCGAGCCTCATCGACCGGTCGCTGCTCGGCCCGGCTGCGATCACGCGCTCGGCGCCACAGCCGCTCGGCGGCGTCGAGGTCTGTCTTCATCGCGATGTTCGCGAGGTTGCCGGTGAGCTGGATCGCAGCCTCGGCGGGTAGTCGTTGGCTGAGCGCCTCGAGGCGATCGCGTTCGATGGCGTTGATCTGCTCCCCGAGTTCAGCTCGGATTGCCAGCAGCCCGACCTCGGTCCCGTCGGCCTGTTCCTGATCACCGGCCTCCTGGTACAGCTCGCGTGCCTCCCGCTGGAGCGCCAGCGCGTCGCGAAGCTGGCCCGCCGCGGCGAGCGAGGCGCCGAGCGCCCGCTTGGCCCAGGCCAGGTCGGCCAGGGTGCCGTCGTGGCGGTAGTGGGCTTCGGCTCGCGCGAGCGCGTCCCGCTGTTCGCGGACCTGGCCGCGAAGGGACGCGATCCGTGCGCGGTTGACCTCGATCGTGCCGAGCCGATTGGTCAGTCCGAGTGCTGTCGCGAGGCGCTGGGCATCGTCGAGCAGCGTGGCTGCCCTCGCGAGTTCTTGCTCCTCGCCCCTCGCGACGTGGATCGTCGCGAGGTTGACCAGTGCGGCTGACAGCGCGAACTGCGCGTCGTGATCACCGGCTTCGGCGATCGGTCGCGTTTCGGCGATCACAGCTTCAACGATCTGCCGCGCCGACACGACGTCTCCCGTCGACTGCAGCCGGGCGCCGGCATTGACACGTTCCGCCCATCGGGTCCGATCCGGCAGCGAGCTGGTCCTCGCCAGGACGTCGGCCGCGGAGTCGGTGCTCGCGCTCATCATCATCTTCTCCACATGATCACCGCTAACCAGGGGTGGACCGTGCCTGGATCCGCCGGCAGTAGCCGGCCGGCGGCTGAGCGAGGGCTGCTGCGATGAGCGCCGAAAGGCAGGCGGCCGCGAGGTCAATGCGCGAGGTCCAGGATCTGCTCGGGCGCTCCTGGCCATCACGTGACGAGGCGTCGGCCGCGGTCGAGCAGGCGATCGGCCTGTGCGAGCAGGCGCTCGCGCTGCGCCCGAGGGTGACCGCCAGGCCCGCGGGACGGTGATCTTCAACCTCGGGGTGTGCTTCAAGCGGCGGATCGCCGGCGACACGGTCGACAACGCCGACCGGGCACTGTCCTCTTTCCAGGAGGCCCTCGGAATGCGGGACCGGGAGACGGAAGCTATGGAGTGGGCCCGGGTTCAGAACGCGGTCGGTGTCGCCTGGCAGGAGCGACGGGCCGGCGATCCCGCCGAGAACAAGCGCGAAGCGATCCGCGCGCTCCAGAGCGCATTAGATGTCAGACGCGAGCTTGGCGACGGTGACTACCTCGCCTCCACATTGACCAACCTCGCCAACGTTCGCGTCAGCATCGGAGGCGAGGAGCGCTCGGCCAATCTCGAGCAGGCCATCGCCGAATACCGGGAAGCGCTCGCGCTCCTTGATCCCGCCAACCTTGAGACCCGCGGCGCCGTCCTGATCAACCTCGCCACGTCCCTGCTCGACCTTCCCGGGCCGGACCGGGCGGGGAACATCGACGCGGCGATCGCAGCGGTCGAGGAGGCACTCCCGCTGAGGGCAGATGACCATGAGCTTCACGCGGCCAAGCTCATCCTGGCGAACGCGCTCGGCCTGAAGCTGACCGGGGTGAAGTCCCAGAGCCTCGAACGCGCAATCGCGCTCGTCGACGAGGTGATCGCGTATCGGCTGGAGCACGAGTCGGCCGAGCGGCAGGCGAGCGCATACAACAGCCGCGGGATTCTCTATGCCCGCCGCATCCGCGGTGGGCGAGCAGAGAACATCGAGCAGGCGCTGATCTCCTACCGCCGCGCTCTCGCGGTCTATACCGCCGAGGCGTACCCGGCCGACCGAGCGGGGACGCTCAACAACCTCGCCTCCGTCCTCCGGGCACGGCCGCTCGGCGAAAAGGCAGCGAACGAGCACGAGGCCATCGCGGCACTGACTGAAGCGCTCGGCATCTACACGCGCGAAACCGACCCTTACCTGTGGGCGGGGACCATGTCGAACCTCGGCACCGCGTACTTCGAACGGACGACCGGTGACCGCAACGACCACATCGATAGCGCGATCGCCGCCTACCTCGCCGCGCTCGAGGTCCGTCGCGAAGAGACACTCCCGTGGGAGTGGGCGCAGACGCAGTTCAACCTCGGCCAGGCGTTCTGGCGTCGCTATCGGGACGATCGCGTTGCGAATCTGAACGCGGCCCTGGACGCGCTGGCCGCCACGCTGCGCGTCCGAACCCGTGATCGACACCCCGACGAGTGGGCGGGCACGCAGAGCATGCTCGCAGTGGTCTACGACGAGCTCGCTGAACTCGGAGAGCTGGATAACGACGCGCCCCTCGAGGCCTATGAGGCCGCACTCAGCGTCTACCAGCCGGACACGTTCCCATCGGAGGCACGTGCGAACGCCAACAACTTGGCTGGGCTGCTGTTGCGCACCGACCAGGCCGAGAAGGCGCTCGACGCGGCCGGTATCGGTCTGCGAGCGGCCGAACTGCTCTACGCCGCGGCGGCGACGGAGGAGGGACGCGAGCACGAGCTTGACGAAAACGCGCGCCTGTATCGGCTGGCGACCGAGGCCGCGCTCGACGCCGGACGGCCCGCGTCCGAGGTGTTCGAGCTCGGCGAAGCAGGTCGTGGCCGTCTGCTCGGTGACTGGCTCTCAGCCGCCGACCTGACCGCCCCGCCTCGCATCCCGAAGCACCTCATCACCGAGGAGGCACGGGCGCGCGCCGGGCTGCGTGAGTCACTGATCGAGGCCCGCCAAGCAGCAAGCGACGAGCAGCGAACCCTGGCGGCCCGGCGCGCCGCTGGCTCCCGGCGCGACCTTGAGCGCCTGTGGGGCGAGATGGAGACCCATCCCGACGCGGCTGCCTTCCTCGCCGAACGGCGAGGCGCCGGCCTCACCGCCAAGCGGATGCAGGCGTGGCTCGACGGCCAGCCGGGTCGTGCCGCGATCATCGTCATCTCCGCGATCCGCGATCGTCCGATCGCCTTCACCGCCGTCGCAGGCGTCGACGGCCCGGAAGTGGTGCGCTACTCCACCACGCACGAGAAGGTGAACGAGCTTCTCGCCCGCGTCGACCACGAGCTGATCGCCGCGGACGCGCCGGCCAGACACGAGACCTGGACCGAGATCGGCGAGCGGCTCATGGCGCCGGCGCTCGAGCGGCTCGGTATGGAGATCACGCTGCTCTATGTGATCCCGCTCGGAGGGCTGCACGCGGTGCCCTGGCACGCCAGCTTCGTCGAGAAGGAGCCTCTGCTCGAGCGCTTCCCTGTCGTCTACGCCCCCAGCGCCAGTGCCGCCGTGCGGCTCGCCCGCCCCGAGAACCGGGCGCCGATGCCCGATCATCGGACCGTTGTCATCGGCGACCCAGACCAGACCCTCAGATATGCCCGACGCGAGGCGGAGGCTGTCGCAGCGCAACTCGGAGTCACGCCGCTGCTCGGCTCCGCGGCCACCGTCGCGGACACACGGCGCGCTCTGCGCACAACCCACTGGGCCCACCTCGCCGCCCACGGCCACTACCACCACGATGACCCGCTGGCCTCCGGCGTCGCGCTGACTGACGGCGTACTCGCGGCACGCGACCTGCTGGGCGGATTCGCGCCGCGGACGATGGTGCTCAGCGCCTGCGAGACCGGCAGACAGGCGGCGACCGCGGGCGACGAGCTCTGGGGACTGGCGCGCGCGCTGTTGTACGCCGGCACGCAGACCGGCGTCGTCAGTCTCTGGCGCGTGCTCGATCGCACGACCGAACGGGTGATGAGCCGCTTCTACGCGGAGCTGCTCACGCCGAGCGAACCGGCCGCTGCTCCGATCGCGGCCGCGCTCCGCAGGGCCATGCTCACGACCCGGGAAGACGACCCACGGGCCTTCTTCTGGGCGCCGTTCACGCTTCTCGGAAACCCCTACTGACTCCCTGCCGGAAGCAATGGCTCGCACGCAGTCGACCCGCCCGCGATGGAGTGCAGCCGGCACGACCGAGTTGAACGCAGCGGCAGATCCCAAGTACTACCTGTGCGAGATGGTTATCAACAGCAGCAAGCTCCCCACGTTGAACCCCGGTGACGTGCACGTTTGGCAGATCCCGCTCGCCGGCGATCCCACCCCGCATATCGCCGTGCTCTCGCCGGCGGAGCTCACTCGTCTCGAGCGACACCGCGGGGTAAGACGCGACCGCTTCGCGATCAGCCACGGCGCGACGCGACAGGTACTAGGCGGGTATCTCGGATGCCCGCCGCGCGACGTGCCGCTTGCGTGCGAATACGGGCAGCCGCCAGCCGTGCCGACCCTGCAGCTCAGCCTGTCGCACGCCGACCAGCTCGCGGTGCTCGCGATCGCGCCCGCCCCGGTCGGTATCGACGTCGAGTCGAACGCGCACGCGGACGATGAGGACCTCGAGCACCTCGCCGATGCAACGCTGGCCCCCTCGGAGCTGCGAGCGTTCGCCGCGACGGCACCCGAGCAGCGCCCCGCGATGTGGCTACGGTCCTGGGTGCGCAAGGAGGCAGCGATGAAGGCACGCGGCCACGGACTCGGCGACCAGGCGCTGTGTGAGCTGGACGTGTCAGGTCCGCGACTGCGCGAGCTCGAACTCGTCGACCTTCACGTCGGGCCCGATCATGTCGCCGCCCTTGCGAGCATGCAGCCGATCGCGCGCGTCCAGATCGAGGAGTGGGTCGATGGGTCGAGCTGAGGTACGCAGCATGGTGATCGCGGTTCTGGCGGCCAAGAAGCGTTGCGATCCGCGAGAGCTCGAAGCCGAGCTTCGGGCTGCCGGACCCGAGTGCCCGTGCGATTCCCAGTGGCTCGTCAAGGCCGGCGTCGGCGCTGCGCGCAAGCTCGGCCTTCGCCTGCGACCCCGTGCCGCGGACGCATGGGCGTTTAAGTCCGTGGAGGCGCTGACGACCCACCTCCATCGCCTCCTCGAGCAGCGGGACGCAGCATGAACGGCACGGTCAGCAGCACCCGGCTTCGGGAAGCGCGGGAGTACGTCGGGTTCGCGATCGCAGAGGCGGCCGCCGCCAGCGGAATCGCGGCGCGGGAGCTCGACGCGATCGAGGCGGGACGGGTCCCGATCGATGACCTCGCCCTGCAGCGCCTCGGGCGCGCTTACGGCCTGCGGACCACATACTTCACCGCGTCAGAGGACGAGCTTCGCGCCGAGGCCGTGGTTGTCCTCGGGCGGCTCGGGGGCGAGCTAACCGGCCATGACCGCGACGAGGCGCTGCGGTTTGCCGCCTACCTGCAACACGCGCTGGATGACTGATGGACTGGACCACGGCGCACCGCGAGGCGATGTTCGCCGCCTTCGAGGCGCACGAGCAGCTCGAGCTCGACACGTTCGGCCGGATCGACATATTCGACGCGATGGCGGCAGACGGCCTGCGCCTTGTCTTTCGCCGCCTCGACACCGCAGCCGCCTTATACCTCCCTGCGAGACACGGCGGCCAGCCCGGAGCGATCGTCAACTCCCAACATCCGCTCGCCCTGCAGCGCTACAGCGCCGGACACGAGTACGGCCACCACGTGTTTGGCCACGGCGAGCAGATCGACCGGCACGCCGAGCCCGGAGGACCTCGCCCCGCAGCGTCGGCGCAGGAGAAACTCGCCGAAGCGTTCGCTGCATGGTTTCTGATGCCCCCGGAGGCAGCGAAGGCGGCCTGCGAGCGCCTGGGCCTCGACGATGTCCGGCAACCGTTAGATGCCTACGCGCTGGCGCTGCGACTGGGCACCAGCTACACCGCGACTTGCACGCACCTGCCCAGCCTGAAGCTCGTCAATCCGGGGATCGCCAATCAGTGGCGCGGCATCTCGCTGAAGACGATCAAGCAAGAGCTGTCCGCTACGTCCCCGCCCGGCGGATGGCAGAACGACACGTGGCTCGTATCGGCCGCTGATGCCGAGGTCGAGCTCGTCGTCCGCGCCGGCGACAGATTGCTCATTGACCTCCCCGGATATGACCTGGACACGCTTCCTCCCGGTGCCAGCGGTGAGCTGCTGGCACCGACCGACCTGCTCTCGACCGGCCGGTGGTCAATTGATCTCCCACCAGGGCTCGCAGGCGGGCCCGAGACGCTGACGTTGCGCAGCAGTTCGGAGGAGGTCACGTTCTCGCTGCTCGTCGAGCGCCCACGGCTCGGCCGGTATGTGCGGCGAGCGACGGCGCCGCGATGAGCAGCGGTCTCACCATCGAGGGGGCAGGGCTGTCGGAGGCTTGGCTCGCGGCATGCCGTGCGCTTCTCGTACGCAGCCCGCATGAGGCGAGCCATCTCGTGGTGCGGATGAGCGATCCGCTGCCCGAGGATCCCGCGATCCGCAGCGGGGTCGACGACCTACTCGCTGCCGCCCGCCATCAGCCCGTGGTCGAGGTCCGCAACACGATCTTCCCGGCCGCGCTGGCCGAGGAGTTCACCGACCCCGACGAGCTGATCACCGAGTATCTCGAGGACTATGAAACCGTGCGAGCGCTGGGCAGCCCTCAGGGCACCTACTTCGGACGCATCTGCGAGTACCCCCACCCCGATGGATCCGTGACACCGCAGCTGTCGAGCACGGTCGCCAAGCTCAACGCGGCCCGCACGGGCAGCCGCTGGCGCGCGACGTACGAGCTCAACATCTACGCCGAGCACAAGGACATCAACAAGAAGCGCGGGTTCTTCCCCTGTATGGCCCACCTGTCTTTCCAGCTCGGCGTGGGCGACGGCGGCATGGACCAACTCGACTGCCTGGCGCTCTACCGCTACCAAGACCTGATGCTGAAGGGGTACGGCAACTACTTGGGCCTCGCCGAGCTGCAGCGTTACATCGCGACCGCCACTGGGTTCCTGCTCGGCGAGCTGACGGTGGTCGCCGGCCACGCCCACCTCAGCCTGAACAAGCAGGCCCGCGCTGGGCTCGGAGCGCTGCTCGATGCACTTCCGCCTGACAGCTGAGGCTGACGGCGTCGCGTCGGCTCGGCCTGGCATGCTGAGCAGGTGCAGCGCCGCGAGCCCCTGTACCGCGCCTACTGGACCTTCGCCGCGGAGCGCCAGCGGATCTTCCAGCGACGGATCGCAGGGCTACCAGAACCGTGGACCGAGGATCCGATCCTCTACCGCTACCGCTTCACGAACCCCTGGAGGGCCTCCGACCGGGTGACCCAGTTCTTGATCCGGGACGTTATCTATCGCCATCCGGACCTGCCGCCCGAGGACCTCGTGGTGCGGGTCGTCCTGGCGCGGCTGTTCTCCAAGCCGTCGACGTGGCGGGCAATTGAAGGCCGAGTCGGCCTGGTGCGCGCCAGCACCCTGAACGACCCTCGCCTCGGGCGGCTGCTCGAGGAGCTGCAAGCCGCCGGTCCGATCTATACGAGCGCGTTCATCCTGTGCGCGACGAAGGCGTACGGGCACGAGCGCAAGTACCTCAACCATCTGGCGCTTGTGAGCGATATGGTCCGCCGGCGATTGCCCCGGGCGATCGCGTCGGCACGGCGCCTGAAGGATGTCTACGACGCGTTGGCGGAGTTCCCGCTGATCGGCCCGTTCATGGCCTATCAGCTGGCAATCGACATCAACTACTCCGAGCTCGTCGACTTCTCAGAGAACGAGTTCACGGTCCCGGGACCCGGTGCCGAGCGAGGCATTCGCAAGGTCTTTCCGACCGCGAGCCGTCGCGAGATGCCAGCCATCATCCAGCGGATGGTCGAAGAGCAGCACGCGGCCTGCCTCGCGCTCGACATCGATCCGCCCACCCTGTTCGGGCGATCGCTCCACGCGGTCGACTGCCAGAACCTGTTCTGCGAGCTGGACAAGTACGCCCGAGTGCGGTATCCGGAGCTACAGTCGAACCGGAGCCGGATCAAGGCCCAGTTCGCCCCCTCACCCGAGCCGATCCGCCTGTTCTATCCCCCGAAATGGGGGATCAACGAGCGCTTGCCGGCTCAGCTGCGGCTGTTCGCGGCAGCGTGAGCGGCGGGAGCGCCTCGTCTGAGAGGCGCAAGCCCATGACGGTCGACAGCTTGATCGCGAACAGCAACGCGTCCGGGAGCCTGCGGTGCAGAAGCTCCTCGTCGTCCCGCGGCTCGGCAAAGGCGCCCACGATCTTGCTCAGGTGCAGGGCATAGTGGCGTAGCTGCTCGTCCTTGGCCAGCCCGATTACGTCCGGGTGGTAGTGACGGTCGTGTTCGACCTGGACAAGCTGGAGCTCGCGCCAGGTCCGGGCTTCCAGCGCGGCCCGATGCCCGTCATAGCTGCCGTTGTGGGCGAGAACGTTCCGCGCCTCAATGTCCCCGAGGCGCTCGGCATAGAGCTGAATGGGCGAGAACCCGGCAGCAACGGCTTGGTCGCAGACCAACAGGCGCAGGTATGCGCCCGCGTCAATCACCCAAGCGCGGTCAGCGCGTTCGTTGTGTTCAACGTGGTCACAGAAGTTCGCCACCCCGGCGGCAACCGGCGCCAGCCGCAGCGCGAAGTCCTGAGCCCATCGGTTCGGCATTCTGCTCACAGAGTAGGACCTCCGTCGGTCGGTCATGGCGCCGCGCCTGGGAGGACTCTCGTAACCGCGATGGTCAGCCGCCTAACCGCCTTGGTCACGAGCTTGGCGGCAGCGGGAGGCAGTTCGTCACGGTCCTCGTGCGCCTCGTATTGATCGCGAAGCTCCTCGAGAGCGGTCCGGATCGCTCCAAGGCCGGCGCCTGATGCAGCGGGCGCGAGGCGCGCGACGTCGTCGCGGAGGATGTCCACACCGGCGGAGACTTTTGGCGGTGCGCTGCGTCTGGCGCCGGCGAGGTCGCGCAGGACATGGCGCCAGTCACTGATCGACTGGGTCGTGGCGGTGCCCGGAAACGCCACGGCCGCCGCCATCTCGAGCAGGCGTCCGGGCTCCTCGACCAGCAGGTCGACGACCGGGACCGCCACCCGCGGCAGCGTGTCCTTCCACAGCGCGATGGCCGAGAAGGTGACGAGCCGGCCGGTGGACGCGGCGGGGCTCAGCCCGGCGCGGACCTTCTCCTGCAGCCGCGCGAGCTCGGCGACGTTGACCGGCCACCAGTACTGCATCTCCTGCTTGCGGAAGTAGGCAAAGCAGTCCAAGTAGCGCTTCTCGCCGCGTTCGCGGACGCTGAACTCGGCCAGCGCGAACGCCGGGAACGAGCCACGATCCAGTGGGCGAGGGTCGCCGGGATAGCGGCCCGTCTCCCCCGGGGCGACGAGTGCGACCAGCGCACGGCTCGAGTCATCGCGAGCGTTGAGCATCTCGATCGCCCGCTCCACCTGATCTCCCCACCGGCGGTAGATCCGCTCCCCGTGGTTGAACGGAAGCAGGCCGCGCGAGACGAGCTCTGAGCGCTCGCGCTGCCACCAGTCGACCAGCCCGCTTAGCCAAGCCTGGGGATCATCGGCGGACACCATCGGCAGGTCCGGCGGGGCGGCACCAGCGTCGGAGGGGTGCTCGATGCGGCAGACGAGATTCTGCAACTGCTCCCCGTCTCGGAGCTCAAACAGGGCACAAAGCCGGGCGTAGGCGAGGTGTGTGGTCGGGGCGCTGATCAGTGTCTGCCCGCGCGGCGGTTGGTCGTCGCCAAGCCACAGGGGCACGAGTTCGCCGTCGTCGCGGACAGCCTGCTGGCGATGGGGACCGGCACCTTTGAAAGTGATGATCCGGGCGTTGCGCGCCGTCGCGGGACCGGTGAGCATGATCGCTCGCATCGTCGGGTCGTTCACGTCGAAATGGCCGGGGGAGGAGATCACAAGGATGCGGCGGACGGGTGCGGTGAGCTCGCCCTCGGTGGCGATGTCCCAGTACATGCCGCTTTCGTGCTTGTGGCCATGGAGGACGAGCTCGAAGCCGTAATCCTGAAGCATGGCTCGCACCTCCCCGAGGTTGACCAGCGACTCAAAGGGCTTGCGTTCCTCGCGGGTCGAGACCGGTAGAAGCTGGTGGTGCAGCACCGCCACCCGCAACCGGGGATCGTCCTCTGCTCGCCGGGGCAGCCCCATGGTCTCGAAGTACGCGCCGAGCGCCTGGATCTGGGCGCGGGAGATGCGCGGCATGTCGTGCTGTCGCAGCCGTCGCAGTTCCTTCATCAGCCGGTCGCGCTCGCGTCCGAGCGGCTCGAGCGCCTCTCGCCACTTCTCCTCGCTCATCGCCCGCCGCGGCGCGGCGAGCACGCCGCAGTAGTTGCTCGTATTCAGCGCGACGGCGAGGACGTGCGCGGTGCTCGCGACATGCGGGTGGCGTCGGGCGACATCGAAGAGCTCGCCCGTCTCGGCGTCGAAGTCGATCCCATCGAGCAGCGGGGTCACACACCGCTGAGCGCGAGTGGCGGCGAGAAACCCCTTGTAGCGTGGCAGCGTTCCCGGAGGCTCATCCCAGACGACGTCATGGTTACCGGGGACCACCACGATCTGCGAGCGCTTCTCGGGCAGGATGTCGGCCCGCTCCCGAAGGAGCGCCTTGAAGGCGGCAAAGCCGCTTGAATGAGCTTGGTACGCCAGATCGCCGCTGACCACGACGACCTCGGGCTTGCCGTTGTCCTTGACGAAGCGACCCAGTGCCTTCATCGTTCGCTTGAACACGGTCTGGGTCGTCTCCAGGTCGGGCTGCGACTCCAGGACTTGCTTCTCGTCATCGAGCGTCTGGCCAGGAGAGACGTCCCCCAGGTGCGGGTCAGAGATATGGAGGATCCAGGGGTCGGCCATATCAGCGTCCCTCCAGCTCGTCGAGTACCGCCGCCACGTAGTCGCTGACGCTCGGGACGCCCGCGGCTCCAGGCTCGGCTCCCCGCCGGGCGAATGATGGGGCTTGCGCCTCGAGCGTCCAGGTTGCGATTCGCGCGAGACGCCGACTGGCGCCGAGGCGGAGCCCGCGCAACAGCGCGGCGAGTGCGGTGGCGGGGAGTGCGCGCCTCAGGTCGAGCGTGTCAGCTTCGAGGTCGCTCAGCCAGCCGCGAGCGTCGGTGACCGCCTCAAGGTCGGTGGGGGCAATGCGGAGTTCCTCTCGACGGTGGTGGACGAGCTGGCCGAGCGTCTCAGCGCCCGCCAGCGCTAACGCCGGCTGCCAGAACCGGCGCACCAGCTCGGCCTCAGACTCTTGGTGCAGCAGCCGCGGATCGGCGTCGTCGAGCGTCGGCGGGCCGACCGGGACACCCGCTGGCACTCGGCCACTGCGCGCCGCCTGGGCCAGGGTGTCGAGGGCCTCTTGCTGGGGTTCGCTGAGCACTGTCGCTACCTCCGCGACCTGCTCCGGAAGGACGGTGCCGAAGTTCCACACTCGTGCCATGGCGAGGTACCCGAGCAGATTCTCGTCGAGCAGGAGATCCCACTCGGTCGCGAACTGAACGTCCGCACTGATCGGCACGACGGTCAGCGCCTCGTCGCTCACGCGACGGATCACGGCCGCCAACAGCTCGTCGCCTTCGAAATCCGACAGCAGCGCAACCGAGCCGATAGCGACCGCGGTCGCGGAGGAGGCTCTGAGCTCACTCATCATCGTCTTCGTACGCGAGATCCACGATCATGTTCAACACACGGTCCCGTTCGTCGTCGTTCTCGGTCAAGCGCGACAGCAGCTCGCCGACCCTTCGCTGCTCGTTGACGACCGTCCCGACAGAACACCCGGCCACGGCGGCCATCTTGGCCACAGTCTCTGTCTCGGTTCGCCGGAGGATCTCGAACTGGCGTGCGCTCAGCTCGCCGACGATGGCTCTTGCGAGATCGCGCAGCAGCACCTCGTCATCGGGTGGACGTGTCGGCGCCGCTGCTGAAGACTCCTCCTCGTGCGGGACCAGCTCTACCTCTCCGAGGTCAAACCGTGCGGCGAGCGCACGCATGATCAAGCCGGGAGTGAGCGCCGCCCCTGCCCGCTCGATCAGTCCACGTGTGAACCGCTCGAGCTCGCCGAGCTCCAGCACCGGGGAGAGCTTGTTGGCCGCGGCCTTGTAACGAATCACGGTGAAGTCGCCCAACGCCCAGGCATGCGCGATCAACAGCCGCTCGTCGCCGGTCCATAGGCCGACATTGGCCGACGCGTTAGCGAGCGCGAACCAGCGGTCCTGCGGGCGTTGCGCATCCTGAACGAGGCGAAACGCCGTGCTTTCGGTGAGCATCGCGATCACACGGCGATACAGGTTGTGGGCTTGGCCGCGATCCTTGGTGCTGATGAGGTGATGGCGCAGGGAGCGCTCTGCCAAGCGCCTCAGGCCTCCCGGCGTGCGCGCACGGTCGAGCAGCAGCTGCAAATGCCCCTGCCCCAGCAGCCGCTCCGTGTACCAGCCCTGGAAGAGCTCGTCGGCAGCCTCGTCATTCCACTGGCCATAGGGTGCGAAGCTCGGCGGGAGAAGCCGACGCCTGACCAGGCTTCGGACGACCGAGCGGAGCTCATCGACAAGATCCGGCGGCAGCTCCCCGGCGCGCGTGAGCCGGCGTAGCTCGGCCAGGCGGCCCTCGGTCACGGCATGTCCTCGTCCACAAAGAACATGATCTGCTCCAGGTAGTGCCGTGGCAGGAAACCGATGTTTCGCGCCGTGCCCGCCGCGCTCAATGCGAGGCGCACTGGCGGGCGAAGCACCCATCCGTCGGCGGTGAACTCGGGCATGACCGACGCAGGCACGGGGACGCCGTCGGTGCGCGTAGTCGAGCGCCCGGCCACTCGCACGTGTCGGCCGATTACGGCCGTGACAACGCACCACCGCATGCAGTCCTTGCCGGAGAACCCGGTCACGCTGTCGTGGAGATGCAGCACGTGTCCGATCTCGATCACCGCGGCCACCGTCGTGCGGGCCCCTCGATCGACTCGAGTCGATCGGCGCGATCAAGCGACTCTAAGCGCACAGGAACAGGCAAGCAAAGGGTTCGGACCACCATGCTTTCCAGCCGTCGTGCCGCCATCAGCCTGGGTTGATCCTTACAAACCAACAGAACGTGGCGAGGAGCTACCTAAGTCGCCCACGGGCCGCAGCGAGTTCGTTTGCGTCGTTCGGGGCGTCGTCCCCGCACGAGCGTACCCGGCTGGCGCGCGTGGAGGGCACGCCACCGCTGACTGAATGGTGCTCCACCCCCCGTCTCGCGAACGATTGCATTCGTCCTTCGCCACGGCTGGCGGCGGACCACTCCTATGGCGACATCTGAATGCGCCGATCGCCGCGGCCGGGCGCCGGCCGCACGATTGCATTCGCGCCGGCCGGCCGTCGGAGGCGCCGCCGAGCGCGCTCGCGCAATGCCACGTGCGCAGTCGTCAGCTCGCCCCCAGGGCAGACGAGACGACTCCCTTCGCGCCGGAGCGGTGACGCTGGTGCCTGGCAACAGCACCGGCCAGAGGCGGCAACCGCGGAGAAGCCTCCGCCGAGCGGCCGGGGGGATGCGCGTCTCACCGCAACAACCGTGCCGACGCCGCCGAGCGGTAGACGTCGATCGAACGCGGGCTAGGCCGCGATGGCAGGCTGGGCGGCGAGCTTCTCGCGGGCGCGGCGCTGCGCGAGCATTACGGTTTTGCGCGACCAGCCGAGCTCGGCGGCGAGCTGGCGTTGCGATTTGTCGTTGAGCATCCCCGCGAGCGCCTGGCGCTCGCACGTTGTCATCGTCTGGCGTGCCGCGATTACGGCGTGGAGCTGCTCGCGGCCAATTACGACCTTCAGCGGGTCAGCATCGGTGCTGGTCGACGGGAGCTGCTCGCCGAGCGGAGCGGTGAACTGGCTCTCGCCGGGTTCGCGGAGGCCGGCTGCCGGCACAGTGTTCTCGAGCAGCTTCAATGGTGCTTTGGCGCGCGGCTCGTGGTCGTCCAGCGAGCGGGCGCGGGAGAGGAGCTGGTGCTTGCGCGCACCAGCTGCATCCAATGCTTTGAGCGCCTGGTTGCGGGCGCAGAGGGCGGCGAAGGCGCGGAACGGTCCGCGCGCGGGCTGCCAGGCGCGGATTGCCT
>Ga0335085_10009476_pt1 | contig 14686 bp, 13 predicted proteins | sample Lox_Sample_45_FD_206712 | JGI IMG/M metagenome (GOLD analysis project Ga0335085, IMG submission 206712) | Soil microbial communities from Loxahatchee National Wildlife Refuge, Florida, United States - Lox_Sample_4.5 | ecosystem: Environmental > Terrestrial > Soil > Wetlands | place: USA... | reverse complement strand
GGTGTTTCCGGTGGCGGGGATTCATTGGGCCTTCTTTCCTTATTAAGGGACCGCTTTCCTCTTCGACCCGGCCGGCTGGTGGCGGCCCATGTTAATTACGGGTTAAGGGGGAAGGAATCCTTCAAGGATGAAGAAAGGGTTCGTGGGTTGTGCAAGGAATGGCAAATTCCTGTGCGGGTCCTTCATGTGACGGATTTTAAAGGCCGGGTCAAAAAGCTAAAAAGGTCTCCGCAGGACCTGGCCCGAGAAATCCGCTACTCTTTTTTTCTCCAATTGGCTCGAAAAGAAAAGGCGTGGGGGGTGGCGGTAGCCCATCATCGGGAGGACCAAGCTGAAACGGTATTGGACCGGCTCTTAAGAGGGGCGGGGGCACGAGGCCTTTCGGGCTTGAGGCCCCTACAAACCCTTTCGTTTCCGTTCGGCGGGAGCCTCAAAGTATGGAGGCCCCTCCTTGCCTATTCTAAAAAGCAAATCCAGGATTACCTGCTGTCGCGCGGCGTTTCCTGGCGCGAGGATAAGTCCAACCAAGGCAAGAAATACCGGCGAAACCAGATCCGACATGAAGTCCTCCCCTTTCTTTCCCGTTGGAATCCAAATCTCCCGGAAACACTTGCCCGTTTGGGCGAAACCAGCGCGGCGGAAGACGCCTTGTTGGAAGAGCTTTTGAAGCCTGTCGAACTTCAGGTGAAAAGCCGGTGGGGAAAGCGATCCTATGCCTGCGACGCCCCGGATTTTGCCCGATTTCCCTTGGCGCTCCAACGCCGGTGGGCCCGGCATGTTTGCGAGAGATTGAACCCCGCTGCCCGGGGCCTTTCCTTCGACCGCATCGAGGAAATCCTTTGTTTATGGACTGGGTTGGAAAAAGGACCCAGGGACCTGGGATTTGGATTGACGGCTGGCCGGAAGCGGAACAAGGGTTTTTTAACCAGGAAAAAGGGATGATCAACCCCTTTTAAGGGCCATTCAGGCTGTTTTTGCCGCCGGTTCCTTGCGGAATTCTTGTTCGAATGGCACAATTTCTCCATTGCTTGCAAATGGAAAAGACGCTCGGCTATCATACGGTTCCTTGCTTCTTGGAAGGTTTATTCCTACCTTAAGCCTGGTTTTCCTGCAGATATCCCGATTCATCATGAGGTGTTTCCTTGAACCAGACCTTTAAAATTCTCGCCGGTTGGCTCCTTGCCTTCGTCATCGTCATGTATTTCGCCCAGCAGTTCAACAAGACCAAGTCCCAAACCGAAGAGGACTATTCCCAATTCGTCGCCAACGTACAGGCTGGCAGCGTTGAGGCGGTGACCATTCACAGTGAGGACCGCCAGATCACAGGCGTAGCGAAGGATAAGACGGAATTCAAGGTTTTCATGCCGGATGATCCCAACGGCAATCTGGTAAATACCCTCTTGGGCGCGCACGTCCAGGTCAAAGTAGATCCGCCCGTCCGGTTGAGCCTTTTTTGGAACATCGTTCTTTCGGTGGGCCCCTACCTTCTCATCATCGGTTGGTTCATTTTCATGATGCGGCAGGCCCAGGCGGGCAGCGGTGGGGCGCTGGCCTTCGGCAAGAGCCGGGCAAGATTGATGACCTCCGGCCAGCAAAAGATCACCTTCGCGGATGTGGCGGGTGTGGATGAGGCCAAGACCGAACTGATGGAAGTGGTCGATTTCCTCAAGGATCCAAAAAAATACCAGCAATTGGGCGGCAAGATCCCCAAGGGCGTCATCCTGCTGGGTCCCCCGGGCACGGGCAAAACCCTCTTGGCCAAGGCGGTGGCCGGGGAAGCGGGCGTCCCCTTCTTCTCCATCTCCGGTTCTGACTTCGTGGAAATGTTCGTGGGAGTGGGTGCTGCCCGCGTCCGCGATCTCTTTGAGCAGGGCAAAAAGCACGCTCCTTGCATCATTTTCATCGATGAAATCGACGCCGTCGGCCGCCAACGCGGTGCCGGCTTGGGCGGCGGGCACGACGAACGCGAGCAAACCTTGAACGCCATGCTGGTGGAAATGGACGGTTTCAACACTAATACGGGCGTCATTCTCATCGCGGCCACCAACCGCATGGATGTCCTTGATCCGGCCCTTCTCCGCCCCGGCCGTTTCGACCGGCAGATTGTCGTTGACCGGCCCGACCTGGGGGGCCGGGAAGCCATCTTGCGGGTCCACGCCAAGAACGTGAAGCTGGCCGATGGGGTGGACTTGGCGGTGATTGCCCGCCGCACGCCGGGCTTTTCCGGCGCCGACCTGGCCAACCTGATCAACGAAGCGGCCCTTTTGGCCGCTCGCCGCAACAAGAAGTCCGTCGAGATGCCCGAATTGGAAGAAGCCATCGACCGCGTCATGGCGGGCCCCGAACGGCGAACCCGCGTCATTTCGGATGACGAGAAAAAGATCGTGGCCTTCCACGAATCAGGCCACACCATCGTGGGCAAGATGGTGGACAAGTCCCATTCGGTCCACAAAGTGTCCATCATTCCACGGGGCCACGCGGCCCTGGGCGCCACCTGGTACCTGCCCAATGAGGAACGGTTCCTGGCCTCCAAAACCGAACTTCTGAACCGTATCACCGCGCTTTTGGGGGGCCGCACCGCTGAGGAATTGACCTTCGGCGACGTGACGACCGGCGCGGGCGACGACCTGAACCGCGCGACTGAATTGGCGCGGGCGATGATCTGCGAATACGGCATGAGCGAGAAACTCGGCTCCATCACCCTGGGCAAGAAGGACGACATGGTCTTCATCGGCCGCGACTTGATGAAGGAAAAGAACTATTCCGAACAGACGGCGCAGATGATCGACGCCGAGGTCAAACGCATCGTGGAGGACTGCCATAAGAAGGCGACGGAGATCCTCAAGAAAAACCGGAAATTCCTCAAGACCATGGCCGAGGCCCTCTTGGAGAGGGAAGTGCTCGATAGTTCCGACGTAGACGACATCCTGGCCGGAAAGAAAATCGCCCCGAAGCCCGTCGCCAAAAATCAGGCCCCGCCCGCCACGCCGCCTCCTACCGCGCCCGTGACGCCCAACGTGGTCTTGAAGCCCCAAACCTCCCCTTCGCAGATGAAGGGCGGCGGAGACCGGATTGGATAAGGCCCGAATTGAGAAGGCCGTCCGGGAAATCCTGCTTGCCATTGGTGAAAACCCCAACCGGGAAGGCTTGAAAGACACTCCCAAGCGCGTGGCCCGGATGTACGAAGAGGTTTTTTCCTGCATCGGCAAGAATCCCGTGGATGCCGTCACGGTTTTCAAGACGGAAGAGCACGAGGAGATGGTCATACTCCGGGACATCCCCTTTTATTCCATGTGCGAACACCATCTCCTGCCTTTTTACGGAAAGGCCCATGTGGCCTATATCCCCAAAAAGGACCGGCTCGCGGGCCTCTCTAAATTGGCCCGGGTAGTGGAAATGATCTCCCGGTGCCCCCAACTGCAGGAACGCATCACCACGCAGGTGGCCGATACCTTGATGAAGGTCCTTAAGCCCCAAGGAGTCCTGGTCATCGTGGACGCTGAGCACCTTTGCATGACCATGCGGGGGGTCAAGAAACCCGGTTCCCGTATGACCACTTCCGCCGTGCGCGGTGTCTTCCGCAAGAGCGACATCACCCGCAAAGAAGCCCTGCAGCTCATCGGAAAGTAACCACGCATGCCCCGGAGCGGCTATTCCTTCCGGATTCTTTCCCCCGCTCCCCTTGATTATTTCCGAAGATCCGCCTTGCTTCGTGAAATGGTCCTGGCGGCGGGATGCCCCACCCCGTCCTCCGCCCTTCAACTCAAGGAAAAACTGCTTTCTTTCGGCCAAGCTCGCCAGGTTTTTTTTGAAAAAAAGAACCTCTGGGTTACATGGACTATGACGGTTCCGGCAACCCTGCAATTCCTCAAGTCTTCCAATCTTCCGTCCGGATTATCCGAAAAAATAAGGACGGGCTTACAGGGATACTTTCAAGAGAGCTCTTGGGATTTAAAGGGAAAGGGAACCCGGCGGTTCCGGTGGAAAGGCCGCACCCAGATTATGGGAATCCTCAACGTCACCCCCGATTCTTTTTCCGATGGCGGGAAATACCTGGACCCGGCTGTCGCCGTGGATCAAGCCCTCCAAATGCAGGAAGCGGGCGCCGATTGGATCGACATCGGGGGGGAATCCACCCGCCCCGGGGCCAAGGCCGTAGGCGCCCGTGAAGAAAAGCAACGAATTCTGCCGGTCATCAAAGCCTGTGCCAAGGCCCTCCGAATCCCGGTCTCGGTGGATACCTACAAAGCGGATGTGGCCCAAGCCGCGGTGGGTGAAGGCGCCCAGATGATCAACGATATCGGGGCCTTAGGGCTGGATCCACGCATGGGGAAAATAGCGGCCCGGCTGAAGGTGCCGGTTGTCCTCATGCATATGCGGGGCAGGCCCCGGAGCATGCAGAAGAAACCCGTTTACCAGGACGTGGTGGGGGAAGTCCTCGACTTTTTCCGGCGGAGGATCGCTTATGCCCGGCAATGCGGCATTCTCGAAGAACGACTCTTGATCGACCCCGGTTTCGGTTTCGGCAAGACGCCCTGGCACAATATTGAACTGACCCGGCGGCTTTGGGAATTCAAGGTGTTGGGCAGGCCCCTGGTCTTCGGCCCCTCCCGCAAATCAACCCTGGGTTTCCTCCTGGGCGGCGCGCCACCCGAGAAAAGGGTGGAGGCTACCGGCGCGGCGGTGACCGCCGCCATCCTGAACGGGGCCGATTTCGTGCGAGTTCATGATGTTCAAAGCATGGGCCCTGTGGTAAAAATAGCTGACGCCATCCGATACGACCGGGGACTCGCCCAACCATGAACATCCTGATCGCCCTTATCACGAATTTCCGGTGGGTTGACGCAGTGGATATCGTGGTCGTCTCCTTGGTGGTTTACCAGGTCCTGCTTTTCATCCGAGAGGTCCACGCCACCCGCATCGTCCTGGGCCTCGGTTTCTTGTTCTTGGCGGCCGCCATCGCCAGCCAGGCCCACCTGCTGACCCTGGATTGGCTCTTGAGCAGCGTGGGCCCCTTCGTTTTGATCGCCATCGTAGTGGTGTTCCAGCCCGACCTGCGGCGGATTATCACCCAGCTTGGCCGGGGCGGCCTCTTTGGCGGCGTCTTCCAGGGGGAGGCGGTTCTTTTCAAGGAAATCACCACGGCGGTCAAGAACCTTGTCAAGAGCCGGCGTGGGGCCCTGATCGTGATCGAGCGGGACGACAGCCTGCAAAGCGTCTTGGATTCGGGCACCAAGATCGAGGCGGAAGTCACTTCCGAACTCCTGGTGCCCCATTCACCCCTGCATGACGGGGCGGCCATCATCCGGGGTGGGAAGATCGCGGCGGCGGGCTGTATCCTTCCCTTGAGCCAGAACCCCAATTTGAGCAAGGCCTACGGGACCCGGCACCGGGCGGCGGTGGGTATTACCGAGGAAACGGACGCCCTGGCCATCGTGGTTTCGGAGGAAAACCATACCATCGCCTTCGCCATGGCGGGAAAGATCACCCCCGAGATCGACGCGGAAACCCTGGAAGAGATGCTGACCCTTTACGGGACAAAGGTGGATTGATGAAACGCTGGCTATTCGAGAATTTAGGCCTCAAGGTCACCGCGGTCTTAATCGCCTTCGCCCTCTGGGCCTATGTGGATTTGAAGCAGGTTTTGGACAAAAAACGCCTGACCGTCCACTTGGAAATAACCGATATGCCCCCCGGCGTGGCCTTGGATCCCGCCACCAAAACGTCGATCTCCGTCCTCCTCATCGGAAAGGACGTCAAGGACTTGGAGGCGGATGACATTGACGCGACCGCCAGCTTGAAGGGCGTTTCATCCGAGGAACAGGATGTGGTGGTGCACCCCAAGATCGAAGAACTGCCTTCGGGTGTCGCGGCCAGTACGCATGATTTGAAAATCCACCTGATCGCCGTGAACGAACCGAAGGGTGGTCCCCGCAAGAAAGCGGGGAAGTGACATGGCCACCCTTTGCGTGAACATCGACCACATCGCCACCCTCCGGCAGGCCCGGCGCGAGGAAGAGCCCGATCCCCTGGAAGCCGCGCGGTTGGTGGAGAAGGCCGGCGCCGTCGGTGTTACCGTGCACCTCAGGGAAGACCGGCGCCACATCCAGGATGATGATGTCCTGGGCTTGCGGAAAATGGTCAAAACCAAGTTGAATTTGGAAATGGCGGCCACCGACGCCATGGTGAAATTCGCGCTGAAGACCAAGCCCGACCAGGTTACCTTGGTGCCGGAAAAGCGGCAGGAGCTGACCACCGAGGGGGGGCTTGCCCTGCAAGCCGCCCCTGCCAGGTTCCAGAAAGCCATTGACCTCCTTCAATCGAAGGGAATACCCGTTTCGCTGTTCATTGCCCCGGTCCCCCAGGTCATCCAGCTTTCCGCCCGCCTTGGCGCCACCTTCATCGAGATCCACACGGGGGGCTATAGCCAGGCCTTCCGGTTAAAGGGTGACGTCCGGAAGGAGCTGCTGGCGGTCGCTTCGGGCGCCCGTTTGGCCCGTTCCCTGGGTCTGCGGGTGCACGCCGGGCATGGGCTGACCTATCAGAACGTCGGTTCCATCGCGGCATTGCCCGAGATTGAGGACCTTAACATCGGCCACAACATCATCGCCCGCGCTTCTATGGTAGGATTAGAGAAGGCCGTGAAAGAAATGCTGGCCTTGCTCAAGAAAGCAAAACAGAAATAAGGGGGTACCCCATGGGTTGGAAAACCGTATTCGTTCTCGCCCTTTTAATCGTCGGAGCCGTCGGCTATTACCTCTGGGGCGTCATTCAAGAAGCGCCCAAGGAAGCCACCTTGCCGGGTTATACCAATGCCCTAAAGAACGACGAGCTGAAAGCCCAGGCGGCCGCCGCCACTTCCAATGTCCAAACCGTCCAGGAGGCGGTCAACAAGTATCGGACGATGAAAAACTCCAATCCGTCCTCCCTCCAGGACCTGGTGCCCGAGTATTTGGACCATATTCCTGGCGGCCTTCAGTACGATTCATCGACAGGCACCGTCTCAGCCGCCCAATAACGGCCAAAACCCCAATCCAAGGCTTTTTGCCGGGGCTTTTTTCCTGAAAGCCCGCTCTCTCGCCGTTCTTGGACTTTTCCGCTATAATTCCGACCTCTTTCAGCAAGGAACAAGGCGGAACATTTATGGGCGTCCCAACCACCGGCAGCGAAATCAGGCAGGCTTACCTGGACTTCTTCAAGTCCAAGAACCATAAGGTCGTACCCTCGTCTTCCCTCGTGCCTGAGAATGACCCGACCCTTCTTTTGACTAATGCCGGCATGAACCAGTTCAAGCCCTATTTCCTCGGCACCGTGCCCTTCCCCCACCAGGTGCCCTACGCGGCCTCCTGCCAGAAATGTTTCAGGACCGGCGACCTGGAGCGGGTGGGTTATACCGCCCGCCACCATACTTTCTTTGAGATGCTGGGCAACTTCTCCTTTGGCGGTTATTTCAAGAAGGAAGCCATCGAATGGGGCTGGGAGTTCGTGACCCAGATTCTCAAGATGGACAAGTCCCGCCTTTGGGTCTCGGTTTACGAGAAGGACGACGAAGCCATCGAGCTGTGGAAGAAACTGGCGGGCCTGCCGCCCGAGCGCATCCAACGCATGGGCGAGGATTCCAACTTCTGGACCATGGGCCCCACCGGCCCCTGCGGACCCTGCTCTGAAATCTACGTGGACCTTACCCCCGAAAAAGGCGAAACGAAGAATTTCGAAGCGGACGCCGAATCGGGCCGGTTCTTGGAAATCTGGAACCTGGTCTTAACCCAGTTCGACAAGCAGGAAGACGGCTCCTTGAAGCCCCTGCCCAAGCCCAACATCGACACCGGCATGGGCCTGGAGCGCGTCGCCAGCGTCATGCAAAATGTCCCTTCTAATTTTGAGACGGACCTCCTGTCCCCCCTTATGAAAGCCATCGCCCACGCGGGGAATATCCAGTTCAAGGTGGACGGTTCCCAGACCTACACCTCGCTCAAAGTTATCAGCGACCACCTGCGGGCCACGACTTTCCTGATCGCCGACGGCGTCCTGCCCTCCAACGAGGGGCGGGGTTACGTCCTTCGCCGCATCATCCGCCGCGCCGTGCGCCATGGGAAACTATTGGGTTTTGGCGAGCCATTCCTCCATGAGCTGACCCTGGAAGTGGGAAAGCTGATGGGCCCGGTTTACCCCGAGGTGGTGGACCGCAAAGACCATATCTTCAATGTGGTGCGGGCGGAGGAAGAAAGGTTCTATGAGACCCTGGCTTCCGGCACTGAGCGCCTGATGGAAAAAATCGAAGCCCTGCAAAAAGCCAAAAAGACGGTCCTGTCAGGTGAGGACGCCTTCACCCTCTACGATACTTTCGGCTTTCCCCTGGATATCACCAAGGAAGTATTGAAGGAAAAGGGCCTCTCGGTGGATGAAGCGGGGTTCCAAAAGTCCATGGAGCGGCAAAAGGAAGTGGCCCGGCAGGGTTGGAAAGGCAGCGGGGATGCCGCCCTTCCGCCGCTTTATAAGGAACTCAACTCCAAAATTCCCGCGACGGCCTTTAAGGGTTATGAAAAGACCAAGGATACAGGTACGGTGGCCCAAATCGTGCGTGTTAAGGATAAGAAGCACGAGGTGGTCGAGAAACTCAACGAGGGCGAATACGGTTTCGTGATCCTCAACCAGACTCCTTTCTACGCCGAAAAAGGCGGGCAGGTGGGCGACAAGGGCGTGCTCCAAGGTTTCAATTCCGCCGAGGTTTCCTGGGCGGACGTGCTGGACACCCAAATGGTCAGCGACAACCTCATCGGCCATTGGTGTTTCATGAAGAGGGGCAAAATTTCCCAGGGGCAGAAGGTCGAGGCCACGGTCGAGGAAAGTGAACGGCGGGAAACCATGAGAAACCATACCGCTACCCACCTTTTGCACGCCGCCTTGCGGCAGGTACTTGGCACCCACGTGGGCCAGGCCGGCAGCTATGTCGGTCCGGACCGCCTGCGGTTTGACTTCACTCATTTCGAGGCGGTCAAACCCGAGCAATTGCGACAGATCGAGCAGATGGTCAACCAGCGCATCCTGGATAATATCGAGGTTTCCAAGCAGGAAATGTCCTTTGACGAGGCCAAAAAGAAGGGCGCCCTGGCCTTTTTCAGCGAAAAATACGGCGAAAGGGTTCGGGTCGTGGATGTGCCGGGGTTTTCCACCGAGCTTTGCGGCGGCACTCATGTGAACCGCACGGGCGACATCGGCTTATTCAAAATCATCAGCGAATCTTCCGTAGCCTCCGGGGTGCGGCGTATCGAGGCCGTGACCGGCGAAGGCTCCATGGCCCAGGTCCGGCAGAAGGAAGAGATGCTCAAGGAAATTGGCCATCTTTTAAAGGGTTCGGAAGCCGAATTGAAAACCAAGGTCCAGGCTCTCTTAGATGATCTCAAGTCACGGGAGAAAGAACTGGCTTCCCTCAAGTCCAAACTGGCAGGAAGCCTGGTGGACGAGGTTTTAGGCCTGAAGAAAGAAGTCAAAGGCGTATCCCTCGTGGTGGCCCGCACTGACGAACTGGATGCGGACGGCATGCGTCAACTCATTGACACCCTGAAATCCAAAATGGGAAGCGGCGTGATCGTTCTGGGCAGCGGCAAACCCGACCAGATCGCCTTTATCGCCGGAGTCACCAAGGACCTTATCGCCAAGGTCAAGGCCGGGGACATCGTCAAGGAAGTAGCCAAAATCACCGGCGGCGGCGGGGGCGGCAGGCCGGACTTGGCCCAGGCCGGCGGCAAAGACGCTTCCAAGGTGGATGAGGCCCTCAAGCAAGTGCCGCAGATATTGGAAAAGGCCATTCATTGAAACGTTGGCTTGGTCTTGATTTGGGCCATGTCCGAATCGGGGTGGCTTTGTCCGATCCGCTGGGTGTCACCGCCCAGCCGCTCACCGTTCTCAAATCCGCGGGGACCCAAAAAGACATCATCGCCATCGGCGAATTGGTGGAAAAACATGAGGTGACCCAGGTTATCATTGGTCTGCCCTTGAACATGAACGGCACTGAAAGTTCCACAACGAAAAAAGTCAGGGAATTCACGGGGAAACTGGCGCAACGGCTGAACGTGCCGGTGTTCTTCATGGACGAGCGTCTCACCAGCAAGCAAGCCGAACGGCTCATGATCGAGGGGGACAGTCGAAGGGAGGAGCGCCGCCAAAAGATCGACAAGGTGGCCGCGGCCCTTCTGCTCCAATCGGCGCTTCAAGGCGCCCCATTATTAGCGGTGGGTAAAGATGAAAATCCTTAAAGTCTACGGCTACGCTTTCCTGACGATCTTCGTGCTTTGCACCTTCGTCTTCATTCCTCCTTTCTTCCTGCCGGGCCAGGACGAGGACATCCCCGTTTATTCCAAAACCACCGCCCGGGAAATCGCCAAAAGCCTGAAGGAAAAGGGCATCATCCATTACTCGACGCCTTTCCTGATCCTGACCAAACTCACCCATGCCGACCGAAAGTTGAAGGCTGGGCTCTACCGCCTGAACCCACGGATGAGCCTGTGGAACGTCATGACCACCCTTTCGGAAGGGAAGAGCGAACTTTTGGCCCTGAAGGTTCCCGAGGGCTATACCACCGAACAGGTTGCCCAGGAGTTGGAGAGGTTGAAAGTGGTCCCTGCCGCCGATTTCCTGAAAATCGCCGAAGATCCTGTTCTCTTGAAGAACCTGGAAATCAAAGGCCCCAGCGTGGAAGGCTTCCTTTTCCCCCAAACCTACCGGGTGCCCATCAGCGCCAAGGGGGAGGACCTGGTCAACCTCATGGTGCGGCAGTTCTACGATACGGTCGGGGGGGATTTTGAGAGTCGTTGCAGTCAAAGGGGTTTGACGCCTTACCAAGCGGTCATCCTGGCTTCGATCGTGGAAAAGGAAGCCCAAAAAGCGGATGAGAGGCCCATCATCGCCGGGGTCATGTACAACCGCCTGCACAAGAAAATCCGTCTCGAAGTGAATGCCACCTTGAACTATGTCCTGGCCACGAAGCGGGCCTGGCTGACCAACGCCCAAATCAACACCCAATCCCCCTACAACACCTACCAGCACCGGGGCTTGCCCCCCACCCCTATTTGCAACCCGGGCCTGGCTTCCATCCAGGCCGTGTTGGACCCGGCGGACGTGCCGTACCTTTATTATGTCGCCCAGGGAGACGGGTCGCACCTTTTCGCCACCACCTTCGAGGAACACCAAAAGAACGTCGCGATCGCCAAGAAAATCCGCCGGGCTAAGCGGCGGCAGGAAAAGGCCGCCGAGCAAAACTCCAGCAACTAAAAGGTGTGCCTGTGAACCTGGGCTATTTTTATTACGTCATTCCCTTGTTTCAAATCATCGCCGCCGTTCATGTCCTACGCACCGGCCGCAGTTGGTATTGGCTCTGGATCATTTTTGTTTTCCCCGTGGTGGGGGTGGCCGTCTATTTTTTTGCCGAGATGGCGCCTAGTTTCCAAAGCGGCGGGTTCCAGGGCGTCCTGGAAAGCCTTTTGAACGCCATTCTTCCCGGCCGGCAGTTGAAGCGCCTCCAGGAAGCCGTTGAGGACGCGGATACGGTCCAAAACCGCAAAGCCCTGGCCGAGTATTATTTGTCCCAAGGAGAAACGACCCAAGCGGTGGAGCTTTATCGCTCCTGCTTGACGGGTGTTTTCAAGGACGACCCCCACGTGAACCTGGGTTATGCCTGTTGCCTGGTGGAGGCGGGGAAAACGGAAGAAGCCCTTAAAATCCTAGCCGGATTAAGGCAGCGGAACGCCGTTTATGAAACCTCCCGTCGGGACCTCTATTACGCCAGGGCCCTCGAGGCCCAGGGAAGGGACCAGGAAGCCCTCCAAGCCTATGGGGAACTCCTCCAGAAATACGGAAGCGAGGTGGAAGGCGCCTGCCGCCTGGGGCTTCTTTACGAAAAGGCGGGCCAAAAGGAAAAGGCGCTGCCGCTTTACAAAGACCTGGTGAAAAAATCCCAAAGGTTCTCCGCCCATTACCGCAAGGAGCAAATCGCCTGGATCAGGATGGCGAGGAAACGGTTCAAGGAACTGGCATAGCCGGGCGGAAAGGATCTAGCCATGGTTTCGGCGAAAGCGTCTTTCTCCCAAAATATCTGGAAGCTCAACGGCATCCGGCTGTTGTTCTGGTTGCATTTCTTCGGGCCGGTCCTGGTGCCCTTCTTCACCCAATGGGGCGGGGTCACGCTCTCCCAGGTGTTTTACCTGAACGCCTGGTTCTTCTTCTGTAATTTTCTTTTCGAGGCTCCCACCGGGGCCCTGGCGGATAGGCTGGGCCGCAAAACCTCCCTGGCCATCGGGTCCCTTTTGGGGTTTGGGGCCGCCTTTCTTTATACCGCCGCCCCGATGATGGCCTTCTTCCTGGCCGCGGAGGCGGTCTTTGCCCTGGCCTTTACTTTTCATTCGGGGGCGGACGACGCCCTGGCTTATGACAGCCTCAAGGCCATGGGACAGGAAAAAAACTCCAAGAAAATATTGTCCCGGATGGAGGCCTTCAAATTGGGCGGTATTTTACTGGCCTCCCTCACCGGTGGTTTCATCGCGGACCGCTGGGGACTGCCGGCGCCTTTGAGGGCGACCGGGGTGGCCATGTTACTGTCCTTTTTCATTGTTCTTTTGGTCCGGGAACCGGGGGCAGCGGGCCCCAAGCGGAATCCGAAAAATTATGGGAAAATCTTGAAAGAAGGGGTCGGGTTTTTCGCCGGGCACAAGGTGCTTTGGATTTTGACCCTGGAAGCGGCCGCCGTGAACGCCCTGGCTTGGGCGATGATTTGGCTCAACCAGCCCTTCTTGATCCAAGACGGGTTGCCGCTCAAATATTTCGGTTTTGTGCAGGCCCTGTCGGTCGCGGGGGAGATGCTGGTCCTTTCCCGCCAGCCTTTCCTGGAGAAGCTTTTTGGCTCCAAAAAGAGCGTGTTGACAGGCGGCGGCATCCTGACCGGTATTGCTTTTATCATCCTGGGATGGGCCCATTCCTTGTGGGTGGCAATCCCGGCCATCATTCTGGCCTTCACCTTTGGGCTGACCCGACTGCCGCTTTTCAGCTCCTACATGAATAAGTACATCCCCTCGGATAAAAGGGCCACGGTGCTTTCGGCTTCCTCCATGGTCCGGACCCTGGGTATCTTCTTGTCCATGTTGACGATCGGGAAAGGCTTGGACCACTGGCCCATCCAACCGACCGCCATGGTGATAGGTATTTGCCTCGTGGCTTTGTCGGTCTTCTCCCGCATCGAGGAAGGCCACCTGAAGGACTGACCTATTTCCCTTGCGGGCGAAGGGTTCCTGCTTTAATTTAAAACTATGCAAATACAGGCGTTCCACCTCACCAAAATCCACGATTCAGGCGTCAAGGTCCTGGATGACGCTTATTTTTCAGCTCCCGCCGGCTCTTTCGTCGCCGTCCTGGGGGAGAGCCGTACCGGCAAAAGCACCTTCCTGAAGATGCTCGGCGGCGAGGAAAAACCCACTTCCGGCGTCCTTAAAATTGATCACAAGGATATCTACGCCCTTTCCGATAAGGAAAGGCAACAATGGCTTTCCGACGTGGGAATGATCTTCCCCGACTTGAAGCTTTTTCCCGACAAGACAGTGGAGGAAAACATCCACTTCATCCTGCAGGCCAAGGGCGCCTCGGGGGAAGGGGAGAAGGAGGCGGTCGCCAAGTTGTTGGCCAACGCTGGATTGGCGGGTAAAGCTTCCTCCAAACCCTCGGTGCTTTCCTCGGGGGAACAACGCATGGTACTGGCCCTGAGGGCCATGATTTTCCGGCCCCGGCTTCTTTTGGCCGATGACCCATTCCAAGGCCTGGATGAAAAAGCCGCCTCAGTCCTTTTCCGTCTTTTCCATGAACTCAACAAGTCGGGAAGCACAGTGGTGCTTTCCACCCAACAAATGGCCTTTCTGGAGGCCGCCCGAAATACCGCCAATGTCCATATCTCCTGGATAAAACTGGAACAGGGAAAACTAGAGCCTTTGGAGGAGACCGTTTCGTGAGCACCCCCTCGAGGTTGTTCTACGTTTTGAAAGAAGGCATCCTTCAGCTTTTCCGGTCCCGGGGCCTTTCCACTGCCGTCATTGTCATCGTCGCTTCCACCCTCCTGCAATTGTCCTTTTTCCTTGGCCTTTCGTTGGTCCTGGACCACGCCCTGGGTTCGGCCCGGGAAAAATTCCAAATGGCGGTATTCCTGGCCCCGGCCGCGGAGGTTTCGGACCGCCAACGCATCCAAGCCTTCCTGCTGGCCGACCCGCGGGTCGCCTCGGTGGGCCTGGTCACCAAGGAGGAGGCCCTCCAGGATTTCCGCAAGGACCCGGAGATCGACCAGATGGTCCAGGCCCTGGGGGAAAACCCCCTGACCGATTCCTTCACGGTAGTCCTGCGCAAGGACGCCATGGAAAAGCCCGATGAGCTGGTCGCCAAACTCAAACAGGACCCGAAAATCGAGGAAGTGGACTACGGCAAGAACGAGTGGGAGACCGTCTCCAACCTGACCCGGGTGGCCCGCTGGGTGGGATGGGTCCTGGGCGGCTTTATTTTCCTCACGGCCCTTTTTATCATCTCCAACACCCTCTCGTTGGCCCTTTGGGCGAGGCGGGAGGATTTCATCCTGATGGCCCGTATGGGGGCGCCGACCTGGATGCGATTGGGGCCTTATCTTTGGGAAGGCCTGCTGCAAGGATTGGGCGGGGCC
>Ga0335085_10009475_pt1 | contig 14687 bp, 14 predicted proteins | sample Lox_Sample_45_FD_206712 | JGI IMG/M metagenome (GOLD analysis project Ga0335085, IMG submission 206712) | Soil microbial communities from Loxahatchee National Wildlife Refuge, Florida, United States - Lox_Sample_4.5 | ecosystem: Environmental > Terrestrial > Soil > Wetlands | place: USA... | reverse complement strand
GCGCCGGAGTAGAATGATTTCACCCTGACTGAGAGCTGCCGTCATGCTGCAAGCCGCCGATCTCACCATTCGCCTCAACCCCGCGGACGACGTGGTCATCGCCCGCGTCGAGGTTCCCGAGGGCACGACGCTGCTCAAGGAAAACAACGTGCGCGTCGCCGCGCGCGTGCCCGCCGGGCACAAGATCGCCGTGCGCGAGCTGAAATCAGGCGCGCCGGTGCGGCGCTACAACCAGATCATCGGCTTCGCCACGCGCGACATCCATGCGGGCGAGCACGTGCACGTGCACAATATCGCCATGGGCAACTTCGAGCGCGATTACGCCTTCGGCGTCGACGCCAGGCCCACCGGTTACGTCGCGCAGCCGGCGACGTTCCAGGGCATCGTCCGCGGGGAAGGGGCCAATGCGGGGCGCGTCGCCACGCGCAACTACATCGGCATCCTCACCAGCGTGAACTGCTCGGCCACCGTGGCGCGCATGATCGCGCGGCATTTCGAGAACCGCCTCGACGCGTATCCCAACGTCGACGGCGTGGTCGCGCTCACGCACAAATCGGGCTGCGGCATGGCCGCCGAAGGCGAGCCGATGGAGGTGCTGCGCCGGACCATGGCCGGCTATGCGCGCCACCCCAATTTCTACGCGGTGCAGGTGGTGGGCCTGGGCTGCGAAGCGAACCAGATCAACGCCTTGCTTTCCACGCAGCAGCTCAAGCGCAGCGACCGGCTCGCCACCTATACCATCCAGGAAAAAGGCGGCACGATGAAGGCGGTGCGCGAAGGCATCGCGCGCGTCGAGGCGATCCTGCCCGAGGCCAACCGCGTCAGGCGCGAGACGGTGCCGGCAAGCCACTTGCTGCTGGCGCTGCAATGCGGCGGCTCAGACGGCTACTCCGGCATCTCTGCCAATCCGGCGCTGGGCGCCGCGGTCGATCTGCTGGTGCGCCACGGCGGCGGCGCCATCCTGTCGGAGACGCCGGAAATCTACGGCGCCGAACACCTGCTCACGCGCCGCGCGGTGACGCGCGAAGTGGGCGAGAAGCTGATTCGCCGCATCAAGTGGTGGGAAGAGTACACGGCACGCAACGGCAACGAGATGAACAATAACCCCTCGCCCGGCAACAAGGCCGGCGGCCTCACCACCATCCTGGAGAAGTCCCTCGGCGCCGTGGCCAAGGGCGGCACCACCAATCTGGTCGACGTGTACGAATACGCCGAACCCGTCACGGCCAAAGGCTTCGTCTACATGGACACGCCCGGCTACGATCCGGTGTCGGCGACCGGCCAGATCGCCGGCGGCGCCAACCTCGTCTGCTTCACTACCGGCCGCGGCTCGGCCTACGGCTGCAAGCCCGCGCCCTCGCTCAAGCTCGCCACCAACACGCGCCTGTATGAGCACCAGGAAGAGGACATGGACCTGAACTGCGGCGGCATCGTCGACGGCAGGGAGAGCATCGCCGAGGTGGGGCAGAGACTGTTCGACCTGATCCTCAAGACCGCCTCCGGCGCGAAGACCAAGAGCGAGGCCTTCGGCTACGGCGAAGACGAGTTCGCGCCCTGGGTCCTGGGAGCTACGATGTGACGAACGCCTTCCTTCGCCTCGCATTTCTCGCCGCCCTCGCCTGCGCCATCCAGCCGGCGCTGGCGAAAGTGGTAGTGAAGAAAGGCGTCTACGGCGCCATCGCGCTGCAGCGCGAGACCGGCCAGCTCGGCTACGCCTACAATGGCGCCACCTCGCGCGCGGCGAAGATCGAAGCCTTGAACCAGTGCGCGGACCCGCGCTGCGAAGTGGTGGCCGCCTTCAGCAACGCCTGCGGCGCGGTCGCGCGCAACCCCGCGCGCGGCCCGAAAGGATATTCTGCTGCCACCGGCGCCACGCGCCCGGAAGCCGAATCCAAAGCGCTGCGCCTGTGCGCGGCCACCGACTGCGCCATCACGGCCTGGGCCTGCACCAGGTAATTCCACCGCGGATCGGCGAACCCGCCTGCGCCGCGAGGTCGGCATGCGCTCGGGTGCTAGAATTTCGGCATGAAGTCCTCGCCGCCCCGCTGCGCCGGCACGCGTCTGTACTGCGACCTGCCCCTTTCGCCGGGCGCCGAGATCACCCTGCCCGAAGGCGCCGCGCGGCATGCGCTGACGGTGCTGCGGCTGCAGGAGGGTGACGCGCTCAACCTGTTCAATGGCGAGGGCGGAGAATACCGGGCGATCCTGGTCTGCGTGAACAAGCGCGAAGCGCGGGCGCGACTGACCGAATTCTGCGCGGCCGAGCGCGAATCCCCCGTCGACATCACGCTCGCACTGGGGATTTCCGCCGGCGAGCGCATGGACTACAGCCTGCAGAAGGCCGCCGAGCTCGGCGTCAGCGCCATCCAGCCGCTCGCCACCGAGCGCAGCGTGGTGAAGCTTGCCGGCGAGCGCGCCGACAAGCGCCTGCAGCACTGGCAGCATGTCGTCATCGCGGCGTGCGAGCAATGCGGCCGTAACCGCGTGCCCGCGGTCGCGCCGGTGCAGACCCTGTTTGGCTATCTCGGCGGCATCGACAGGGGCAAACGCCTGCTGATGCTGTCGCCGCATGCCGATCTGCCGTTGAAGGACGTCGCGCCCGCGCCCGCCGCAGTGGTCCTGATCGGCGCCGAAGGCGGACTCGCGCCATCCGAAATTCAGGCGGCGCAGGCGAGCGGGTTCGAGCCGGTCAGGCTGGGGCCGCGCATCCTGCGCACCGAAACCGCGCCGGTGGCGGCGCTGGCAGTGCTGCAGGCGCTATGGGGCGATCTCTGATGGCGAACAGGCAACCCGCCGGCTTGAAAGCGGCGATCTACGCCGCGATCTGGAGCGGCCGCCTCGACGCCATACGAGGGCCAGGGGCTGCCGCCAGCAGGCTGCTGCGGCTCGCGCTGGTGCTCGCGCGCGACCTTGCCTACGGTCAGCTGACCCTGCGCGCGACCGGCCTCGTCTACACCACGCTGCTGTCGCTGGTGCCGCTGCTCGCGTTGAGCTTTTCGGTGCTCAAGGCTTTCGGCGTGTACAACCAGATCGACCCGATACTGCTCAGGTTCCTCGCGCCGCTCGGCGACAAAAGCGCCGATGTGAGCAAATGGATCATCCGCTTCATCGAAAACCTCGACGTCAAGGTGCTCGGTTCGATCGGCCTGGCGCTGCTGATCTACACCGTCGTGTCGCTGATGGAAAAAATCGAGGAATCGGTCAATTTCATCTGGCATGTGGGGCAATTGCGCAGCTTCGCGCGGCGGTTCAGCGGCTACCTGAGCCTGCTTCTGGTCGGGCCGGTATTGATATTTTCCGTCATCGGCGTGACGTCGACGCTGATGGCGACGGCGCAAGCAAGATCGTTGCTCGGGGTCGGGCCCGTCGGCGGCGCGGTCTATGCGCTGGGCCAGGCCATCCCGGTGTTTTTCGTCATCGGCGTGTTCGTGTTCGCGTATTATTTCGCCCCAAACACGCGGGTGCACCTGAACGCGGCGCTCACCGGCGGCATCGTTGCCGGCCTGCTCTGGCATGGAGCGGCCTGGGTTTTCGCCGAATTCGCGCACACCTCGACGCAGTACGCCGCGATCTATTCGAGCTTCGCGATATTCCTCTTGTTCCTGATCTGGCTCTACCTGAACTGGCTGATCCTGCTGCTCGGCGCGAGCATCGCTTTCTACGTGCAGCATCCAGAATACCTGGTGCTGGAGCAGGGCGAGCCGAGGCTGAGCAACCGCATGCGCGAGCGCGTCGCCCTGCTGCTGATGTATCTGATCGGCAGGGCCTATACGGACGCCGCGCCGGCCTGGACCTTCGCCGGCCTCACGCAACGCCTTGGCCTGCCCACCGATGCGCTGCAGCGGGTGGTGGACGCGCTCGAGCACGGCGGCCTGCTCGCGCGGACCGGCGACGATCCGCCCGCCTACCTGCCCGGCCGCGACCTCGGCGCTATCACGCTGCACGACGTGCTGCACGCGCTGCGCACTGCCGGCGAGGAGCAGTACCTGGAGCCGCGGGCACTGCCCGCGCCGGAGGCGGTCGAAGCCGCCCTGGCAGACCTGGATCTTGCATACGCGGAGCAATTGGGCGGGCGCACGCTCAGGGATCTGGTGACGCCGGCGTGACTGCGTTTGCGCGCCGCCCGCACTTTGCTAACATGGCCCGATGACACGGGCGCGAAATCGCCGGTACACCGGTCGCGCCGAAGCCTTCGATCCTGCCCATGCTCACTACGCCGCTACCAAGCTCACGGCTGTTGCCCGCAGCGCTGGATTCGATCGGCGGCGCCATCCTCGACGACGCGCGCGCCGCGACGGTTGCGGCCATCGCCCTGGTCGCGCTGATCGCGCTGGCTGATTACGCGACTGGCTGCGAGATGCGGCTGGCGCTGCTCTATCTGCTGCCGGTGTTTGTCGCGACCTGGGCCGCGGGATGGGTCGACGGCGTCCTGATCGCGGCGCTCGCGACCCTGTCGTGGATGGTCATGTTCCGCTTCGGCAATCCAAGCAACGCCGCACCCCATTCCTACTGGGAAGGACTGGTCCTGCTGGGGACACTGGGGGCATGCGCCTGCATCCTGGCGCGGCTGCGCCGGGTGCTGGACGGCGCCGACGAGCGCTTCGTCATTGTGCTCGAGGAACTGGACGCGGCGGTATATGTAGACGACCCCGCGAGCGGCGCGATCCTCTACGGCAACCGCCGCTTCCGCGACATTTTCGGCGCCGACGGCGGCATTGCACACGAAATCGAAAAGGCGCTCGGCGCCGGGTCCGCCGACTTCCTTGCCGGAACCGCCGCCGCGCGCGTCGCAGCGACCGCGCGCAAGGGTGAGTTCCGCGATCCCGCGAGCGGGCGCTGGTTCCTGGTCCACGCCCGCACGGGTGGCTGGGGCGACGGCCGCAGGGTCAGCCTCAAGGTCCTCACCGACATCTCGGAGCGCAAGCTCGCGCAGGATGCCGGCCGGCAGCAGATGGAGAAGCTGCAGCTGAGCTCCAAGCTGATCACCATCGGCGAGATGGCGTCCGCGCTCGCACATGAGTTGAACCAGCCACTGACGGCGATCGCGAGCTACAACCAGGCGTGCGTGCGAATGCTGCGCGCGGGCGGTTACGACGCCGCCGAATTGCTGCGCTACATAGAGAAATGCGGCGAGCAGGCGGTGCGCGCCGGGAGCATCATCAACCGCATGCGCGAGTTCGTGCGCAAGCGCGAACCGATGCGCAGCGCGCACGAACTCAATGCGATCATCAATGACGCCGTGCAAATGGTCGGCATCGAGGCGGAGAGGAACGGGGTCGAATTCGAACTCGATCTAGCGCCGGCGCTGCCGCCGGTGTCGGTCGATGCGGTCATGATCGAGCAGGTATTGCTCAATCTGCTGCGCAATGCGATCGAGGCGATGCAGCAGGTCGGCCGCGGATCGCGGAAGCTGACGCTCGTTTCGGCGCGGGGCGCGAACGCGATGCTGCAGGTTTCGCTGCGCGACACCGGGCCCGGCATTCCGGCGGAGGTGGCGGCGCATCTGTACACGCCCTTTTTCAGCACCAAGCCGGACGGCATGGGCATCGGACTGAACATCAGCCGCTCCATCATCGAATTTCACGGCGGCACGCTCTGGCACGAGCCCGGCGCCGACGGGGGCTGCACGTTCCATTTCACCCTGCCGGCGCAACCCGCATGAGCGCCGCCCCCAAGCAGGAAGTCTTCCTCGTCGACGACGACGAGGCCGTGCGCGACGCGTTGCAGGTGTTGCTCAGTGTCAGCGGACTGCGCGTGCGGGCGTTCGCATCGGCCGAGAGTTTCCTCGAGGATTACCGACCCGAGCACTCCGGTTGTCTCCTGCTCGACATCCGCATGCCCGGAATGAGCGGTCTGAAGCTGCAGGAAGTGCTGCGCGAACGCCAGATCCAGCTTCCCATCATCTTCATCACCGCCTACGGCGACATTCCGACGGCGGTGGATGCCGTCAAGCGCGGCGCGGTCGAATTCATCGAGAAACCGTTCGACGACTACCGGCTGCTGTGCCTCGTGCTCGACGCCCTCGAAATGGACGTGCAGGCTCGCCGCGATCGGGTCGCGCGTGCCGAGCTCGGCGCGCGGCTCGCTTCGCTGACGCGGCGCGAACGACAGGTGCTCGACAAGATGCTTGCAGGCAGGACCAGCCGCTCCATTTCCGAGGAATTGTTCGTCAGCAACAGGACTGTGGAATTCCACCGCCGCAAGATCATGCACAAGCTGCAGGCGGGCTCGCTCGGCGAACTTTTCCACATGTGCCTGAGCGGTCGCACCCTGGAGCCTGAGCCGGCGCCCAATCCCGATTCCCTCGCGCCGCGGTCGCCCTGACCCGCGCCAGTTCAACCTGCGCCGCGCCGGGGCAGTCGATTGCGCGCACGCCCGTGGAAACACCTTACACGTAACTTACGCCGTCGCGAAAAAACTAGGGTCTGCCCCAGTAGTAAGCAGTCGATACCCCCGCTTAGTATTTGCCTCAAATATTAGCATTTTGGCGCGCCATCTGTCCTAGGGGCGCAGCCAGGAGGAGAGGGTTGCGATGCCGGCATGCACGCTTACCGCGAACCAGCGCATTCGTGCGTTCAAATTCCTGCACGGATCCGGCGCGTTTCGCCCCGCAGCCGGCGCCCCCATTGGATACGCACTCTAAGTTTCACGTCAACGTCAACAGCAGGAGGAGAACCTAATGGATGACAAATGCGTCAGCGCACCGGCGACCGGAGCCGGCCTGCGAGCTAATTTGAAGGTCATCGACAAAGGAGGGAGTCATGTCTGAAGTGATCAGCAACAAGATACAGCAGAATCCGAAATACCTTGAATTGGCCAGCCGCCGCGGCAGGCTGGCGTGGACGCTGTCGGCGATCGTGTGCGTGATCTTCTACGGTTTCATTCTCATGATCGCGTTCACCCCGGCTATCCTCACCGCGCCGATTTCGGCCGGAAGCGTCATCCCGGTGGGCTTGCCCCTAGGCGTGGCCGTCATCGTGGTGTGCTGCGCACTGACGGGGTTCTACGTGTACGAGGCGAACCAGGTGTTCGACCCGATGTTCGAAGAGATCGTCAATGAGGCCTCCAAATGAGAACATTCAAGACGGTACTCCTGGCACTCCTGGCTTCTGCCGCGCTGCTCGCGGCTATTCCGTCCTACGCCGCTGACGCTCCGGCGCCAGCCGCTCCTGCTGCTGCTCCAGCTGCGACTGCGGCTCCGGCACCGGCTCCGGCCGCTACTGCTCCCGCGGCCGCTCCTGCCCCTGGTGCCGCGGCAGCCGCCCCGGCGGCTCCGCCGGCGCCGCCGCCGACGAACTGGCACGCCGTAGTCATGTTCCTGATCTTCGTCGCGATCACGCTGGTCATCACCTACTGGGCGGCGACCCACACCAAGACGGCGACCGATTTCTACGCCGCCGGACGCGGCGTCACCGGCCTGCAGAACGGCCTTGCGATCGCCGGCGACTACATGTCGGCGGCGTCGTTTCTGGGCATCGCCTCCTTGGTTTACTTCAACGGCTTTTACGGCCTGATCTACTCGGTGGGCTGGCTGGTCGGCTGGCCGGTCATCCTGTTCCTGATCGCGGAGCGGCTGCGCAACCTCGGCAAATTCACCTACGCCGACGTCGCCTCGTTCCGGCTGAAGCAGGGGCCCGTGCGGACGATGGCGGCGATCGGCGCGCTGATCGTCGTGATCTGGTATCTGATCGGGCAGGCAGTAGGCGCCGGCCAGCTGCTGCACACGCTGCTACCGGAGTTGTCCTACAAGCTGTCCATCGTCATCGTCGGCGCGTTGATCATCACGTACGTCACCTTCGGCGGCATGAAGGCCACGACCTGGGTGCAGATCATCAAGGCGGGGCTGCTGCTCGGCGGCGCGACCCTGATGGCGCTCGGGGTGATGGCGCACGAGAGTTTCAGCTTCGAAAAGCTGTTTTCCGACGCGGTCGCCGCCCATCCGAAACACCTCGACATCATGAAATCGGTGGTGCCGATCGGCGCGAAAGCGAATCCGATCGAATCCATCTCCTTGGGCCTGACGCTGATGTTCGGCACCGCCGGACTGCCGCACATCCTGATGCGCTTCTTCACCGTCACCGACGCCAAGGCGGCGCGCAAGTCGGTGCTCTACGGGACCTGCTTCATCGGCTACTTCTACATCCTGACCTTCATCATTGGTTTCGGCGCGATCGTGCTGGTCGCCAACAACCCGCAGTATCTGGTCAATATCAACAAGAGCATCCTCGACCTCAAGGGCGGCGGCAACATGCCGGCGGTGTACCTGTCGCATGCCATCGGCGGGGACTTATTCCTCGGCTTCATCGCCGCGGTCGCTTTTGCCACCATTCTGGCGGTGGTGTCGGGGCTGACGCTGGCCGGCGCCTCGGCGCTGTCGCATGACATCTACGCCAACGTGATCATGAAAGGCAAGGCGACGGAGAAGCAGGAAGTGTGGGTGTCGAAGCTGTCGGTGATCGGGCTCGGCATCATCGCCGTGCTGCTCGGCATCGCGTTCGAGAAACAGAACGTCGCCTACATCGTGGCGCTGACTTTCTCCGTCGCGGCGTGCACCAATTTCCCGATTCTGGTCATGTCGGTATTCTGGAAGGGACTGACCACGCGCGGGGCGGTGGTGGGCGGCTATACCGGCATTATCGGCTCCATCGTGCTGTTGACCATCGGCCCGACGGTATGGACCAAGGTGCTTGGCATGGGTCCGGCGATCTTCCCGTACGACTTTCCGACGTTCTTCCTGCTGCCGGCCGTGTTGATCGTCACCTACGTGGTGTCGGTCACGGACACGAGCGAAAGCGCGAACAAGGAGCGGGCGATGTTCGACGCGCAGAAAGTGCGCTCCGAAACAGGGCTTGGCTCGGAGGTCGCCGCCGCGCACTGAGTACGCGCGCAAGCGCAGGACCGACTGGCCGCCGGGATTTCCCGGCGGCCTTTTTTTACCTCGCGCGGGGCAGCGCGAATTCCTTCACCAGCGCATAGATGGCCGGAATCACGATCAGCGTCAGGATACCGAGCATCACCGCGTCCTCATGGAGGTATTGCACCAGCGACTGTCGGATTTCTCCTCCGATCTGGCGCGCGAACTGTTTGGATTTTACGACGCATTCGCGGACGAACAGGGCGTCAGCCTGGTCCTCGGCGGGGAAAGGGCCATACGCGGAGACCGGCTGATGATACGCCGTGCAATGAGCAATCTGCTTTCAAACGCCATGCGGCACACGCCGCGCGGCGAATCCGTCAAAGTCGGCATCGAGCGGCTCGAATCCGGCGAAATCCGGCTCGACGTCGAAAACCCGGGCGAGGGCATACCGCCGAAGCAGCTGCCGCGCCTGTTCGACCGATTCTATCGGGTCGACCCATCCCGCCATAAGGCGCGCGGCGACGGGGCGGGACTCCGGCTGGCGATCACGAAATCCATCGTCGAAGCGCATAACGCGACGATCCGGATTTCTTCCGCGAACGGGTCGACCCGCTTCACCGTCACGTTTCCTCCCGCCGGCACCCGATCCTGACGCTACCCATCCCCGGCGCGTCGGCGCCTTCGGGGCGCCACTCGTGCTCCCCCGTGATCAGGGGCCGTATCGGCGATGCTGAAGCGGTCTCGTAGTTCAGTCCTTGGCATGCAGCGGTTTCGAAAATGTCCGCGGACTCCGCGATGCCCGGCCAATAGAGTGCGGATTTGTACCGGCGTGTATCACAGCCGGGCGAGCGCTACCTCAGCGTACAACATGACAACGCGCCGCTTACATCCGGATGATTGAATGGGAACCGATGCGGCGGGTTGGCCCGAAGAAGGGCCGGGCGCCCCGCAGATTTCAAAATTCACCAGATGGAGCATGGATCATGAAACGAGTAACGAAAGTCATCGTCACCGTCGGCACAGCCCTGTCCCTCGGACTGGCGGCTGCGGCGGTCAGCGCGCAGCCCTACGGCCCCGGCTGGGGCGGCGGTCCGGGCTATGGCCCGGGACCCGGAATGATGGGCGGCTACGGCCCCGGACCCGGAATGATGGGTGGCTACGGTCCGGGCTACGGCAGGGGTCCTGGAATAATGGGCGGGTACGGCCCAGGCTACGGCATGGGACCGCAGGGCAGGTTCAACGCCGCGCCCGGCGTCACTGACGAACAGCTCGCGGGCCTGAAATCCGAGCTCGGGATCACGCCAAAGCAGGACGGCGCATGGCAGGCATACGCCAACAGCGTGAAGAAGCAGAGCGAAAACCGGCAGGCGCGCTGGACCAAGATGCAGCAGGCGCGCAGCGCGGGCTCGGCGCCGGAACGGTTCGCACAGCAATCCGAGATCATGAAGCAGCGCTTGGCCGATCTGGAGGCCGGCGCCGCGGCGATGAAGGATCTCTACGCGTCGCTCACGCCGGAGCAGAAGGCGATCGCGGATCAGGCCTTCGGCGGCAATTGCCCGGGGTGGAATCAAGCCTACCGCCGCGGCCCGAGAGGGTGGGCGCGCTGACGCAAGAGCCAGCCGGCTGCGTTGCCGCCCTGCGGCCCTCTCATCGCGGTCTGCCTTGAAGCGAGTTCGCGGGCGGCGCAACGCCGCCCGCGCGGACTTGGGAGACTGAAGGCAAGTGCCTTAGAATGAGGCTTTCGCCTCCGATTGCCGCGCATGTCGACCAACGTCCATAGCCAGTTCGTCGCCTGGTTCCGCTCCGCGGCGCCGTATTTCAACTCCTTTCGCGGCAAGACCTTCGTCATCGCCTTCGGCGGCGAAGTCGTCGCCGACGGCAAGTTCGTCGTACTCGCGCAAGACATCAACCTGCTGCGCAGCGCCGGCATACGCCTGGTCCTGGTGCACGGTTCGCGCCCGCAGATCGAGGCGCAGTTGAAGCTGCGCCGCGCGCGCTCGCGCTACCATGCCGGCGTGCGCATCACCGACGCGGTGGCGCTCGCCTGCGTCAAGGAAGCCGCCGGCCTGCTGCGCGTCGAGCTCGATGCGCTGCTGTCGCAGGGCCTGCCCAATTCGCCCATGGCGGGCGCGGATATCAACACCGTGTCGGGCAATTTCATCACCGCGCAGCCGATGGGCGTGCTCGACGGCGTCGACCTGCAATATACCGGCACGGTGCGAAAGGTGAACGCCAGGGCGATCGAGGCCTGCCTCGCGGTGGACGACCTGGTGATCATCTCGAGCGTCGGCTATTCGCCCACCGGGGAGGTGTTTAACCTGTCGATGGAAGACGTGGCCGTCGCCATCGCCAAGGCGCTGCAGGCGACCAAGCTGGTATTCCTCAGCGATGCGCCGGTGGAGGACGCGCGCGGCCGGCTGATGCCGGAGCTGTCGGCGCAGGAGGCCGAGCTGCTGCTCGCCAAGGGCAGGAACCTCACGCCGGACACGCGCCTGTATCTGACCCACGCGGTGGAGGCCGTGCGCGCCGGCGTGGCGCGCGCGCACGTCGTGTCGCACAAGGTGGACGGCGCGCTGCTGCTCGAGCTGTTCACCCACGGCGGTTCCGGCAGCATGATCACCGCCGACAAGCTCGAGCGCCTGCGCCCGGCCACGATCGACGACATCGGCGGCGTCCTGCAGCTGCTCGAGCCGCTGGAAGCCGACGGCACCCTGGTCTACCGCGGGCGCGAACTGCTCGAGCGCGAGATCAAGACCTTCTTCGTGATCGAGCACGACGGCGTGATCGTCGGCTGCGCCGCGCTCTACCCGCTGGCGGGGAAAGCGGCGGAGTTGGCTGCGGTAGCGGTGCGGCCCGAATACCGCGCGCGCGGCTACGGCGAAAAGCTGCTCGAGCACGGCGAAGTCGAAGCGCGCCAGCTCGGCTACCGCAAGCTGTTCGTGCTCACCACGCGCGCCGCCCACTGGTTCATCGAGCGCGGCTTCACCGAGACCGCCGTCAGCGCCCTGCCGGAACCGAAGAAATCGCTGTACAACCTGCAGCGGCGCTCGAAGGTACTGCTGAAAAAACTGTAACGGCGGCGAACGCCAGCGCCAGTCAGTGCGGCATGCGATCGAGCTCCGCGGCGAGTTCGAGCAGGCTCGGCGCGATCTCGACGCGATAAGGCTTGTGCGCCGGCGCCAGCAACCTCAGGTGCGCCGGCAGGCGCGCCATTTCGGCCGCGGCGCGAGCGCGCGCGCTCGCGAGGCTCTCGGCGGCGGCAACACGCTTGCCGGCACGCATCACCGGCACGAGCAACGGCGTGCCCGGCTGCGGATCGCCTTCCAGCGCGACCACGTCGTGATCGAGCGTGCCGTCGGGCGCGTAATGCCGGAAGACCTGCTTGCGCCCGGGCCAGGTGGCCTTGCCTTCGGAATGCTTGCGCCGCGGCGTCCCCGCGTACTCCTGCAGCTTGTAGGCGCAATCGAGGAAAGGCGCGTCGCTGGACGTATCCAGGCTGGTGCCGATGCCGAAACCGTCGATGGGCGCGCCCGAGGCAAGCAGCTGCTTCACCTTCAGCTCGTCGAGATTGCCACTGGAGAAAATCGTGACCTCGCGCAGGCCGCCGCTGTCGAGGATCGCGCGCACCGCGCGCGCATGCGCCGCCAGATCGCCGCTGTCCAGACGCACGCCGCGCACGCGGATGCCCTCGCGCGCAAGCTCGGGCGCGAGGCGCACCACCTTGCGCGCCGCGCGTTCGGTGTCGTAGGTGTCGATCAGCAGCACCACATTGGCGGGCGCGGACCGCGCGAAGCCCCTGAACGCGGAGACTTCGTCCGCGTGCGCCTCGATGTAGGAATGCGCCATGGTGCCGAATACAGGGACGCCGAACTCGATCCCGGCGAGCACCGTCGCGGTCCCCGAAAATCCCGCGAGATAGGCCGCGCGCGCGGCGAGCAGGCCGGCCTCGGCGCCGTGGGCGCGGCGCATGCCGAAATCGACCAGCAGTTTCCCCGGCGCGGCGAGCACGCTGCGCGCGGCCTTGGACGCGATCAGCGTCTCGAGGTGCATCAGGCTCAGCAGCCGGCTCTCCACCAACTGCGCCTGCGGGATCGGCGCGGTGATGCGCACCAGCGGCTCGTCGATGAAGCAGGCAGTGCCTTCCGGCAGCGCGTGCACGTCGCCGGTGTAGCGCAGCACGCCGAGCGCTTCGAGAAACGGCTCGCTGAAGCCGCCGCGCGCGCGCAGCCAGTCGAGCTCGGCCCCAGTGACGCGCAATTGCTCGAGGTAGCAGAGCACCTGCTCCAGCCCGGCGGCGAGGAGGAAATTGCGCCCCTGCGGCAGCGCGCGCACGAAGAACTCGAACACGGCGGTGGCGTTCATGCGCTCGTCGAAATACGCCTGCAGCATGGTGAGCTGATACAGGTCAGTCAGCAGCGCGCTTTCGCCCCGGCTCACGCTTCGATGTCCTCGTAACGTATCGGCCGCGCGCCCAGCCGTTGCATTTCGGCGAGCGCACGCGCCCCGTCCCCGGCGTTGACGTCGACGGCGCGAACCGCATCTTCGAGCAGCAGCACGTCGAAATCGGCGGCGATCGCGTCCCGGACGGTGTTGAGCACGCAATAATCCGTGGCGAGTCCCCCGATCAGCAGGCGCGTCGCGCCGCATGCGCGCAGGCGCGCCGCGAGATCGGTGCCGCCGAAGCCGGAATAGGAGTCGGCTTCGGTCGACTCCGCCTTGGAGACAACGACCGCATTCTGCGGCAGCGCCAGACCCGGCGCGAATGCGGCGCCACGCGTAGCGGCGACGCAATGTGGCGGCCAGATGCCGCCCTGGGCCTTGAACGAGCAATGCTTCGGCGGATGCCAGTCGCGTGTCGCGAACACGGGCAGCGCGCGCGCCGCGAATGCCGCAAGATAGCGGTTGAGCGCCGGGACCACGGCGTCGCCGCCCGGCACGGCGAGACTGCCGCCGGGAAGAAAATCGTTCTGCACGTCGACCGCGATCAGGGCATCGCTGCTGTACAGACGGATGAAGGGATCAGCACCCATGTGGCGCACCGCCGCGAAAGGGATGGGAATTCGAGCGCTCATTATGAATTTTCCGGCCGCACCCGTGCGCGCGTGTTGACAATGGTCAAACAGCCCAAGGCGGCGCACGCTAGTCTGGTTTGCATCCAACGCCGCCATGCATGAGCCCTACGCTTACTTCGAACACGGCGCCGACATCGGCATCATCGGACGCGGAGGGAACGTCGAACAGGCGCTCGAGCATGCGGCAATAGCGGTGTTCGCTCTGATGACGCGCGTGGACGCAGTGCAGTTGCGCCAAAGCGTAGCGGTAGAATTCGAGGAAGCCGACAACGAGCTCGCGCTGGTCACCTGGCTCAATCTGCTTCTCGGCGAGGCGCGCAGCCACGGGCTGGCCCTCGGCCGTTTCCGGTTGCGGCGCGACGGCGAGCGCTGGCGCGGCACCGCGCAAGGCGAGCCCTGGCGCGGCGGCCTCGAGCGCGGCGTGGAGGTCAAGGGCGCGACGCTCACTGGCCTGGCCGTAAGCCGGCAGGACGGAACCTGGGAAGCGCGCTGCATCGTCGACGTATAGGACAAGGGAACATAGATGGACCTGGGCCGGCTGAGCGAAATCAATCCCTGGTGCTATGCGCTCACGCCGCTTCCGGGCGAGGAGCGCGCGCCGGTGCGGCTGTATGCCGACGCGGAGCTGCTGCGCGGCATGGACGCCAAGGTGCTGGAGCAGATCGCCAACGTCGCGCGCCTGCCCGGCCTCGTCGGTCCGGCGATGACCATGCCGGATGCTCATTGGGGCTACGGCTTTCCCATAGGCGGCGTGGCGG
>Ga0335085_10009474_pt1 | contig 14688 bp, 15 predicted proteins | sample Lox_Sample_45_FD_206712 | JGI IMG/M metagenome (GOLD analysis project Ga0335085, IMG submission 206712) | Soil microbial communities from Loxahatchee National Wildlife Refuge, Florida, United States - Lox_Sample_4.5 | ecosystem: Environmental > Terrestrial > Soil > Wetlands | place: USA... | reverse complement strand
ACGGCATCAATTTCGCGCTGATCGTCCTGATCGCCTATTTCTCGATCCGCGTGCCGGAGTTTCGCACGTGGGACAATGCGGCGCTCATCCTCCTGCAGGTGTCGGTGATCGGCGTCATCGCGGTCGGCATGACCTTCACGATCATCACCGCCGGCATCGACCTTTCCGTCGGATCGCTGCTGGCGCTCGCCGGAATACTCTCAGGCCAGTTCGCCCAGAAGGACCCGACGCTCGCCAACATGATCCTCGCATTCACCGCGCCAGTGATCGTCGGCGCCGCGGGCGGCGCGCTCAACGGCGCCATCATCGCAGGCGCAGGGGTCAATCCGCTGATCGTCACCCTCGGGACGCTCACGGCCTATCGCGGATTGGTCGTCTGGTATCGCGTGAACCCGATCTACAATCTTCAACCCTATTATCGGGTGGTCGGGCAGGGGACGCTGCTCGGGGTTCCAGTCCCGGTCCTCATTCTCGCGCTTGTCGCGACGGCGGCGTGGATCGTGCTGAGCTTCACGCGCTTCGGACGCTACGTCTACGCGGTCGGCGGCAATCGCGAGGCGGCGCGCGCGGCCGGCGTCAACGTCGAGCTCGTGATCTTCTGCGTGTACGTGATCAGCGGCCTTTGCGTTGGGATTGCGGCGCTCGTCTTCACCTCGCGGCTCATGGCGGCGCAGGCGATCTCCGGACAAGGTTTCGAGCTTCAGGCGATCGCCGCCGCGGTGGTCGGCGGGGCTTCGCTGTTCGGCGGGCGCGGCAAGGTCAGCAACACAATCGTCGGCGCGCTCATCATGGGCGTGCTGTTCAACGGCTTCGTCATGCTCGACGTGTCTCAGCCGATCCAGCAGATGGCGGTCGGCGTCATTATCATCGTTTCCGTCTGGCTCGACGGCTTCCTGCGCCAGCGGCGCCGCAAGCGAAGACTTCACGGGCGGTGACGCCCCAAGCGAATGGACCGGCGTCGGCGTCCGGTCTTGAACAGGGAGGATGAGAATGAATAAGCGCCTGTCCATCTTGCTGATCGCATGCGCGTCCGTCTCCGCCGGCTTCGGGCCCGCGTCGGCGCAGGAGAAGATGACGATCGGGATCTCGTACCAGAACCTCGCATTTCCTTATGTCGCGGCCTTGCAGAAGGCGGCTGAGAACGCATGCAAGGCGCTCGGCGTCGACTGCGTCGAGACCGACGCCGTCAACGACACCAACAAGGAGCTCAACAACGTCGAGAGCATGATGGCCAAAGGCATCAATTGCCTTGCCTTCGAAGCCGCGAGTCTCGAGGCGTCGGTCGCATCCATCAATGCGGCGAACAAGAAAGGCGTGCCGGTGGTCCAGTTCAACGGCAAGGCGGGCGGCGGCGATTACGTGACCTTCATCGGCTCGGCCCAAACCGACTCTGGGGTCAAGCTGGGTCAGTTTCTCGAGGGCCTCTACAAGAGGGCCGGCAAGCCGAAGTTGCGCGGCGTCTATTTGCGGGGCGTGGCGGGGCAGGTCACTGACATCGCGCGCAACGACGGGCTCAAGAACTATCTCAACAGCGCTGGGCTCGGCGACAAGATCGAGTTTGTCGAGCAATACGCGGACTACGATCGCGGCAAGGGTCAGGCCGTCACGGAGAGCCTGCTCACCAAGGACAAGAATTACGACTTCATCGTCGCCAATAACGACGACATGATCCTTGGCGCGCTGCAGACGGCGAACCAGTTCGGCCTGAAGATCCCGATGGCGGGCGTTGACGGCCTGCCAGAGGCGCTCGCCGCGATCAAGAAGGGCCAGCTCGCCGCGACCGTGTTCCAGGATCCCGAGGGGCAAGGCGGCGGCGGCGTCTGGGGCTGCTACCTCGCGGTCAAGGGCGTGAAGCTGCCCAAGGACCTGCTCATCCCGTTCACTTTGGTCACGCCGGACAATGTCGACAACTTCGTTGCGATTGCGGACCGCGTGTACGTGAAGTGACGGGAAAGCGTCCGGCGCGGACTCGCCCCCGCGCTGGGCGCTCCAATAGATGAACGAGGAACCCGCCATGGATGTGCGCTCGATCGAAGACGTTCCGGCCTCGCCCGAACACCAGGGAACCGTGCCGGTGTGGTGGCTCTTTAAGCCGCGCGAAATGCGCGACGAGACGCTCGGCGGACACCTCGAACTCGTGAGCGAATTCGAAGTGATGGGCGGCGGCGAAGTTCATCCGCACAGCCATCCGACCTTCGAATTCTATTACGTGCTCACCGGCCGGGGCCTGATGACGATCAAGGGAGAGAGCCGGGAAATCCGCCAGGGCGATCTTGTGAAGATTCCACCCAACGCGGTCCACAGCCTGAAGCCGGTCAGCCCGAACGCCTCGATCCGCTGTCTCGCCTTCGCGGTCGCGGTGAAGGACGCGCCGGCAATCGACTATTCGTCGGAGTGAGGCGCTTAGACGGGGGCGCGGATGACGCAGACTTTGTACGCCGGCTTGGCCGGCGACACCGACGACGGCCGCTTCGTCAGCGCCGGCCTCTACCGCAGCGTTGACGGCGGCGCGTGGACGCGGATCGACGGCGGATTCGAGGAGCGGCAAGAGGTCCGCGCTATCCTGACGGACGCCAGGCAGCCCGACCGAGCGGTCATCGGTTCGCAAAGCGGAATATTCTTGAGCGACGATCGCGGCGACAGCTGGCGGCACCTTTCCGCTCCGCGGCCTGAGCTCTCGGTCTGGTCTCTCGTCCGCGACCCGAGCGACCCCGACGTCATCTTCGCGGGCTACGAACCGGCGACGCTCTATCGCAGCCCCGATGACGGGAAGACCTGGACCTCTATCTATCTGCCGGCAACGTATCCGCACGTGACGGCGGGACCGGAGATGCCCAAGCGCATCACGGGCATCGCTGTCGCCGGAGCAAGCCGCGGCGAAATCTACCTGAGCGTGGAGGTTGGCGGCCTTCTGCGCAGTCTTGAGGGCGGAAAGCACTGGGGCGCCGCCATCGACGGCCTGTATGTCGTCGAGGACGCGGTCGACCTGCACGGCGTCGTTGTGAGTCCGACCCGTCGCGAGCAGGTGACCGTCACCAGTCGCATCGGAGCTTTTCGAAGCGACGATCATGGAGACCATTGGCGAAAGCTGCCGGTTCCGGCGCTGAGAGAGAAGGGCTCCTATTGCCGTGCGATCGCCTATGCCCCGGGACGGCCGCAGACGCTGTTTCTGGGAGCCGGCAACGACTTCGACGGGGACAAGGGCGCTCTCTTCGTCAGCGGCGACAACGGCGCAACGTGGAGACCGGCCAATCTTCCCGGACCGCTGAAGAGCACGGTTTTCGCCATCGCGATCAATTCACGTTTGCCCCAGCAAGTCCACTGCGCGACGAAAAACGGCGGCGTCTTCTCCTCCATGGACGGCGGCGAAAGCTGGACCTATGCGCCTCTGCCTCGCGGCGCCGGTCACGTCTTCTCGCTCGGCCTCGGCTGAGGCGGCCTTTGATGTCGAACGCCTTCAAGGAGAAGCTGAAGCGGGACGAAGTCGTCGTCGTCCTCAACCCGGACCACCCCTCGGCGTCGCTGACGGAATTCATCGCCGGCCTCGGCTTCGACGGCGTCTTCATCGATTGCGAGCATGGCGTCGCCGGCCTCGAACGGGTGCAGGACATGTGCCGCGCCGCGCGGGCCGCAGGCGTCCAGTCGATCGTCCGGCCGGAAAGCGACGCGTCTTTTCTTATCACGCGCTATCTTGACGCCGGCGCGGGCGGAATCATGGTGCCGCATGTCGAAACGGCGGAGGTCGCGCGCAGGATCGTTGAGACCGTGCGCTATGCGCGGCCCAAAGATTACGAAGAAAAGGTCGTCGTCGCGATGATCGAGTCGATGACCGCCATCGCCAATCTGCCCGATCTGCTGAATGTAGAAGGCGTCGACGTCTTCTTCATCGGGCCCAATGATCTCTCCCATTCCATGGGATACCCGGCTCAAATGCATCATCCCGATGTGAAATCGGTGGTGAAGAAGACGAGCGCCGCAATCCGCGCCGCCGGCAAAATATCTGGAACGCTCGTGATCGGCGAGACAGCTGCGGAGTTCGTCGCCGCCGGCTGCCGCTTTCTCTACGAGCACGCCAACAACTTCATCGTCGCCGGCGCGGCCGACTTTAGACGACGCTTGTCTGAACTTCAGTTAAGCGGCGCGCTTTGAGCGTCACTGGGTGTCCCCAGATCATTTCACGATCGGTATCTTCGTTCGGTCGATCGTAATCGCGACGGCGGCGGTCAAAACAGCGCCGAAGACGATGTTCTGGGCGAAGATATTCACGCCCAGAAACGTCATGCCGATGCGCACCACGGAAATGATGAGCGCGCCCACGAGCGTGCGCCAGATGCTGCCGACGCCGCCCGTGATCGCCGTCCCGCCCACGACGACGGCGGCGATCGAGGGAAGCAAGAGTTCAGCAGCCAGCGTTGGCGATCCGCTCGCCAGGCGGCCTGCGAGAATCACGCCCGCGAGGGCGGCAAAAGCGGCCGACAGGACGAAGGCGTAAATCTTCTGCCGGCTCACCTTGACGCCGGAGGCGTAAGCCGCCGGTTCGCCCGCGCCGATCGCAGCGCTATAACGGCCGAACCGCGTATGCGCCTGCAGCACATGCGCGGCGGCGAGCACGACCAATCCAACGACGATCACGTTCGGCAAACCAAACCATTCGCCGGTGATCCAGGACTGATAGGCGCGCCCGCTTTCGTTCAGAGTGATCGAGCGTTCTTTTGAAATCATCAGCGCGGCGCTGAAAAGCACGCCGCCCATCGCAAGCGTCGCGATGAAGGAGGGTATCTTCAGCCGCACGTGGATGACGGCCGAGATGAGCCCGGCGAACGCCCCGACGGCGATCGCCAGCAGGAAAGAGCCATACCCCAGGCGGGGGACTGTAAGCGCGACAATGACGCTGGCGAGAGAAGCCATCGATTGGATGGAGAGATCGATGCCGCCAAGCATGATGACGAAAGTGACCCCGGTCGCAAGAACAAAAAGGACCGCGGTGTCGCTGGCGAGATCGATGAGCGTGCCAGGCTCAAGGAAGCCGGGCTGGACGACGCCGACCAGGGCCACGAGCGCCACAAGCGTCGCGAGCGGCAGCCACGTTCGCAAATTGTCCGGGCGGAAGCTCTTCGCCGTCTGTTCCATCGGGCGCTAGACCATGTATCCGATCAGGTCGATCTGCTGCGGCTTCGCGCCCCGGCTTGCGGCGGCTCGGTGCGTGATCACACCGTCGCGCATGACGAGGAGGGTGTGACTCATTCCGATCGTTTCCTCCAAAGTGTCGGAAGTGAGGATGATGGCGAGGCCTTCCCCGGTCAGTGCGCGAATGAGCTCGTAGACTTCCTGCTTGGCGCCGACGTCCAGGCCGCGGGTGGGATGATCGAGAATGAGAATTCTGGCCTTCGCGTTCAGCCATTTCGCTAGCACGACCTTCTGCTGGTTGCCGCCCGAGAGGTTGAGGCAGAGCGTTTGGATGGTCGGCGTGCGGACCTGAAGCCGGGAAACCCATTCTTTCGCGAGCCGCCGCTCCTCGCTCGCGTCGATCAGTCCGTAATGGGTGAGGCTCGCCAAATCGGCCAGAGTGATGTTGGCGGAAACCGGCAGGAACAGCACAAGCCCTTCCACGCGCCGTTCGCGCGGAATGTAGCCGATGCCGTGATCGACGGCGTCGGCTGGCGTCTTCAGCGACACTTCGCGGTCCCCGACCCGGAGCGTTCCCGCGGTTTGCGGAGCAAAACCCGCGAGCGTGCGCGTCAGCTCCTCCCGCCCCGAGCCGATGACGCCCGCGACCCCCAAAATCTCGCCGGCATGGAGCGTGAAGCTGACGTCCCTGTAGGCCTTGTCGAAAGCGAGCCCGCTGGCTTCAAGCACCACTCGGTCCTGAAAGGGCTTCTGCAAGGGTTCGTAATAGTAGTCCGCATGCAGGGTCCTTCCGACCATCAACCGGTGCAGCTTTGCGACATCCGCTTCAGCGGACGGCAATTCGGCGACCACCTCCCCGTCCTTCATGACGTAGAGCCGATCGGCGAGCTGCAGCACCTCGTCCAGACGGTGGGAGACGAAAACGAAGGAGGCGCGAGACTTCAGCGCGCGCACTCGCGCGAACAAGATATCGATCTCCCCACGTTCGAGGACCGACGTTGGCTCGTCGAGCAGAATGACGAGATGGCCCTCGGCATGCTCCTCGAGGGTCAGGGCCTTGGCGAGCTCAACCATCTGACGGGCGGCGAAGCTCAGTTCGTCCGCAGGCGTGCGCGGGTCGACATCGACCTTCACCTTTTCCAACTGCCGAGCGGCGGCCGCGTAAAGCTCGCGCCAGCGAACAAGGCCGAATTTAGTGAACTGCGCCTCGGCGCCGAGATAAATATTCTCGCCAACCGTCAGGTTGGTAAGCAGGGACTGTTCCTGGAACACCATCCCGATCCCCTTGCGGTTGGCGTCCGCGGCGTTGTCGATGCGCGTCCTTTGTCCGGCGATGAAAATCTGGCCGGCGTCCGGTTGATAAACGCCGCTCAGGATTTTCATGAGCGTGGACTTGCCGGCCCCGTTCTCGCCGATGAGGCCGACGACCTCTCGCCGCCTGATTTCGATCGAAACGCCCTTGAGCGCATGGACGCCGGGAAACCGCTTCTCGATCCCGATCATCGAGATCGCGGCGTCGGCGCTCTCGTTCATTTCACGATCCGCATGCGCTTGCGATCGATGGACAGCGCGACGGCGCCGATGATCATCAGGCCTTGCAGCCCGATCTGCACGCTTGGCGGCACGCCCATGAGCACCATCCCGTTCGACAGCACGGAGACGATCAGCACGCCAACGAAAGTCTGCAATACGCCGCCCTCTCCGCCTGAAAGGGCCGTTCCCCCGACGACGACGGCCGTCACCGTCGTGAACAGTCGGCCGGCGCCGATCTGGGCGTTGCCGAGGCCAAGCTGCGCAGCCGCCAGCACGCCTCCGACGGCGTAGAAGACGCCGGCGAGCGTGAAGGCGGCGATGCGCACCGACGGCGCCGAGATGCCGGAAAGCGCCGCAAGCTCCTCGCCGCCGCCGAGGGCGTAGATGTAGCGGCCGAGCCGCGTATGGTTCTGGATGACGTATGCGATCCCCAGGCAAGCGAGGGCGAGCCAGACGCCCCAAGGGAAGCCAAACACCCGCTGGATGGCGAGCCCGCGTATCCAGGGATCGTTGATCCTGATCGCCATCCCGCCAAGAAGAGCATTGGCGATGCCGACGCCGATGAACCAGGAGCCGAGCGTCGCCATGAAGGACGGCACCCTGAGGCGGACGTGAACGAGGCCATTCGCGAAACCGACGAGCGCGCCGACCGCCAGCACGAGCAGCACGGCGAAGACGCCGAAATCGTTGTCGTTCATGCCGTTGAGGACCGTCATCGACAGGATCACGGCGGCGAGCGTCAGCACGCCCTCGACCGACAGGTCGATCGATCCCATCAGGATGATGAAGGTTTCACCCAGGCCGAGGACAAGCGGGATCGCCGCGTCCTGGCTCACGCGCACGAAATTGCCGAAAGTGAGAAAGTTGCGATTGATGGCGGCGATGATCAGGCACAAGAGCACGAGCACCATCGCCGGCGCCCAGGCCGCCAAGCTCAATCTACCCCATTGCGCCGACGCGACGGCCCGAGGCGCAAGTTTCAGCGATGCGCTCAGGACATGACCTTTCGCGATTCCGTCCGGCTTCGGCGGAGACGCGGCCGCGCGTCCGCTTCTCGATTGCGGGCGCAAGAAACGCGCCCGCAATCCCGTCAGGTTTTAGTCGTACTGGATCTGGCCGTTCACGCGCCCCCAGATGTCGTTCCAGTCGAGCTTGGGCTCCGCCTTGATATTGTCTTCGTAGTATGTCTTCGCGTTCTCGGCCGTGATGATGACACCCTTGCCGTAGAATTCGCGGTGGTCCTTCGGCTCCTTCGCCGGGTCGAACTTGCCCGTCTTGGCGTGATAGCCGATCGACAGGCCCATGCCGCCCTGCCAGTAGGGATCCCAAGCGACCGTGCCTGCCATCTCGCCTTTGAGGATCGCCTCGACCGCGAGTTTGATGCCGTCGATGCCCGTCACGGGCACCTTGCCGGCCCGGCCGTCGCTCCTAAGCGCCTCAACCGCCGCGAGGCCCATGTCGTCGTTGGCGGCCCAGATTCCTCCGATCTTGTCGCCGAACTGAGTAAGCCAGGCGTTCGTCTTTTGCAACGCTTCGGTCGCCGACCAGTTGGCGACCTGAAAGTCGAGGAGCTCGACTCCGGGGTTGGCCTTCAGTGCCTGCATGAGCCCGGCCTTGCGTTCGATCGCGGGGACATTGGATTCAATGCCTCCGAGGGCGACAATCCCGCCCTTGCCGCCCATCGCCTTGATGAGCGCTTCCGCCATCGCCTTGCCATAAGGAACGCCGCTAAAGGAAATGTGGGCGACATAGTTGGGGTTGAAATCCCAAGGGTGCAAATCCTTGGGCTTGTTCCACTGGGTCACGACATAGGCGCCGGCGTCCTTGCAGGCCTCGACGATGGGCCGCGCGTCGGGGCTGTCGTTCGGATCGACGTTGAGGACGCAATTGCCGCCGGTCTTCGCGAGAATCGCCTTGATGTCGGCGATTCCCTTCTCGCTGTTGCCTTCGGTCACCAGAGTCACATAGTGCGCGCCGACCGACTTCGCGAAAGCGGCGCCGCCCTTGTTCCAGGTGGCGTGATAGGGATTGGAGAGCGAGCGGATGGAATTGACGACCGTAGGATTGTCGGCCGCCAAGGCCCGCCTTGTAATGATGGCGGGAAATGCGCCGATGACGCCAACCGCCGCCGAACCTTTCAAGAAACGGCGACGGGATTTGGAGAACCGCAAACCAGCCGGAAAGAGCAAGTCGACCATCTTCTTCCTCCCTTGCGACACAACGCGGTCAGCGTTGATTGCGTCGGACTTTGAATTCGCGCTTCGGGCTTGGCTATTCGGCGCCGAGCTTCATGAGCACAGCAGCAGGCGCGGCAGGGAAACGCGATCGCCTTCATAGCCTGCACCGCAGGCCAAGGGCTGTCAAACGGTCCCATTCATCTTGCCAGTGACGCGTCAGTTGTCCGCCTTTCGTAGCGCGTGAGTTGTCCGCCATGTTCGCCTCCCGTTCTGGAGGGGGCGATGCGGCGGACGAGCGTGCTATGGGAGGTATTTGCGCTGAAGTTCGAAAAGGCGCTGGGGCGCTGTTGCAAGGGGCGGCTGACGGGGGAGGAGGCGGGCGAGCCGCTGGCATGTCGGGTCGGCATTTCCAGCGGTTGGTTGAGCGCTACGAGGAGGACGGTCGGGAGGGCTTGCGCGATCGCCGTGTGGGCCAGGTTTCGCCGCGGCGGGCGCCGGCTTGGGAACTGTCGCGCATGCAGCAGCTTATGCATTTCGACGCGTTGATCCTCCTCGCGCATTGCTTCACGAAAGACAGCATCCCGTGCGATCGCCACCCTTGCGGCGGTCGCGCCCTTCGGCGTCGGCCACGACACCGCGATGTCGAGGCCCGCACGATGAGACGGCGCGTCGATCCTTACCGGCGGATCAAGCGCTGACTGCTTCCGCGGTTTGCCGCTCGAATACCGTGTGGCCGTCGGGATCGACCAGCCGAAACCCCGTCGCTCCCGCTGGAAGCGGGGTGTTCGTCGCCATTCCCGCCGCTGTCGACGCATCGAGGGCCCAGACGCTTCGTTCATCCTGGACGGCCGCATCAGGGGCTCCGTCGCTGGAGAGGAATTGCAGCCGGAACCGGCGAGGCTTCTCGGCGAGAAGGCCGACGATCTCCGCGATCTCCTTCCGCTCCTCGGCGGTCAAGCGCGGGGCGCCCGGGCCGGGAGCGCTTGCGCACGCGAGTCGGGCGCCGATCCTCTTTGGAACATGGACAGGCGCATCTTGCGAGGCTGCTCGCTTCGAAAGATCACACATTCTTCGTCCCCATTTCCATCCCGTTCGCGGCCAAGGCGGCCCCCACCGCTCGGCCCGACAGCCGCGCAAACCTTAAACGACTTCAGTAAAGGTCACGTAAAGGTTTCGCCGCTGAACGTTCGCTGAACGCTCAGTGAACGATGCCTTATCGCAGAGTTCCTTTCGCCGCGCCGTGAGCCGCATCACAGACCTCGCGGTCGAGGCGGTCGCGGGTGAATATCTGCTCCCGAGAGAAGGGCAGGCGGCGGCTTAGTCGCTGGCCTCACCCTTCTTCCATCGCCGCTCGAACGCCCAGACCTCCTCGAAGCCGATCAGCGACTGGAACTCCTTAAAACCGAACAGCGGCAGGTCCGGGGAGACGCTCGTGCCTTCTTTCTTGAGGAGCCTGAGCGCGTTCAGCGTCGCGGCGGCGGCGGCAAGGCCGGTCGTCGAGGGAAAGATCGCGAGCGCATAGCCGATCTCAGCAAGCTCCGCCGCCGAGCTGATCGGCGTCTTCCCGCCGTCCGCCATGTTGGCCATCATCGGCTTTTTGATGCGCGCGCAAGCTTCGCGCATCTCGGGCTCGCTCTCCAGCGCCTCGACAAACACGATGTCGGCGCCGGCCTCGGCATAGGCCATCCCGCGCCTCACGGCGGCCTCGAAGCCTTCCGGCTGGCGCGCATCGGTGCGGGCGATGACGAGCAGGGCCTCCGGATTGCGCCGCGCCGCGCAGGCGACCCTCACCTTGTCCGCCATGTCCTCAATCGGCACGACGCGCTTGAACGGCGTGTGCCCGCACTTCTTGGGAAACTCCTGGTCCTCGATCTGGATCGCGCCGACGCCCGCCTCCTCATAGCCGCGCACTGTGTGATGCACGTTGAGCAAGCCGCCGTAGCCTGTGTCGGCGTCGGCTATGACGCCGGCCTTGACCGTGCGGGCAAGGGTCGAGACCCGATCGAGCATTTGCGTATAGGTCGCGATGCCGGCATCGGGCAGCCCGTAGGCCGAGGCGGTCAGCCAGAACCCGGACGCATAGACGAAGTCGAAGCCCACCTTGTTGGCGAGGACGGCCGCGATCATGTCGTGGATGCCGGGCGCGACGACGAACCGGCCGGCGCGAAGGGCCGCACCGAGGTCGGGCTTGCTCATACCGCCCCTCCAGGCGAAGGCTTTGGCGTCAGGCGCCGCGGCCGAGATGGCCGCAGCGTTTTCGCGTTACTTGGCGGCGACCATCGCGGAATACTTGCCGTCCTTCCAGACGTTGATGTCGTAGCGCGGATCCTTGATGTCGCCCTTGCTGTCGAACTTGACGGGCCCGAGCACCGTCTCCACCGGTTCGCCGCTCTCGAGCGCCTTCGCCACTTTCTTCGGGTCGTCGGAGCCGGCCTCCTTGACGCCGTCGGCGATGGCCTGGACGACGCCGTAGCTGAAAAGGGTGAAGCCCTCGGGATTGTAGCCTTGCGCCTTGAACTGTTCGAGCGCCTTGGCGGCGTCCGGCGAGCGGCGCGGGTCGGTCGGGAAAGTGAAAAGCGTGCCTTCGCCAGCCGGACCCGAGATCTGCCAGAACTCGGAGGTCGCCAGGCTGTCGCCGGTCATCATCTGCGGTTTGTAGCCCTGGTCGGCCGCCTGCCTCAGCATGAGCCCAGCCTCGGTGTGATAGCCGCCGAAATAGACGAACTCGGCGCCTGCGTTCTTCAATTTCGTGATGATGGCCGTGTAGTCCTTTTCGCCCGGGTTGATGCCTTCGAACAGAACCTCATGGATGCCGGCGGCGTCGAGCTTGTCCTTGACGACGGTCGCGAGCCCTTTGCCGTAGGCCGACTTGTCGTGCAGGACGGCGATCTTCTTGCCCTTGTAGTTCTCGGCGATCCACGGCGCGATGAAGGCGCCTTGGGCGTCGTCGCGGCCGTAAAGGCGCATAATGGTCGGATGGCCCTTCTCGGTCAGGACTGGGTTGGACGAGGCGGGGCTCATCATGAGCACGTTATTGTCGGCGTAAACATCGGCTGCGGGTATGGACGAGCCCGAGCAGGCGTGTCCGTCGACGAACTTGATTTGCTGCCCGACGATGAGGTTGGCGACCGCCACCGACTGTTTCGGGTCGCAAGCGTCGTCCTGGATCACAATCCGGATCTTGCGGCCGTTGACGCCGCCCGCCTCGTTGATCGCCGCGGCGGCGGCTTCCGCGCCGCGCTTCATCTGCTCGCCGATCGAGGCGACCGGCCCGGTCATCGGCCCGGCCACGGCGATCGTGATGTCCTTGTCCTCGGCCAAAGTCGGCGTCGCGAGCGCCGAAAGCGCGACGCCCGCAAGAGAGAGCATGAGAATGCTGCGCATGTTTTTGGAACTCCTCCCGTAAGTCTTAGCCGCTCAGCGACCTTGGCCATGGCGATACCGGGGAACGGGGCGAAGCGCAACCGCTTGGCGGCGCTGCTTCTACCGCCATCGCGCACGTGGTACGCTTGGCCTTCGGCCAATGAGAGGGGCGAGGCAATGCCGAGCTACGACTCACACAAGCTCTCGCACATCCATCACGAGCTTCACGCGGTCTTGCCGTCCGAGCCCGCGCTCCGCACGAAGGCGCTCGAGAGTCTTCTCACGGAGAAGGGCCTTCTAAACGCCGCGGCTATCGACGCCTGGATCGAGATGTATCGGGACGAGATTGGACCAAAGCGCGGCGCATGCGTTGTCGCCCGCGCCTGGACCGACCCCGCCTTCAAGCAAAGGCTGCTCGCCGACGCGACCGCGGCGATCGGCGAGTTCGGCTTCGCCGGCCACGCAACCGGCCACCTCGAGGCGGTCGAGAATACGCTCGGGGTGCACAACCTCGTCGTCTGCACGCTCTGCTCCTGCTACCCGTTCTCGCTGCTGGGGATGTCGCCCGCGTGGTACAAGTCGAACGAATATCGGGCGCGGGCCGTGCGCGACCCGCGGGGCGTTCTGAAGGAGTTTGGCGTCGAACTGGACGATAAGACGGAGGTGCGGGTCTGGGACTCGACGTCCGAGCGACGCTATCTCGTGCTGCCGCAACGGCCCGATGGCGTCGACGACTGGGAGGAGGCCGCGCTCGCGCGGCTCGTCACGCGCAACGCGATGATCGGCACGGAGCGGGACCTTTCTCCAAAGCAAAAGGGGGTGTGATGGACGGCATGCACGACCTCGGCGGGCGTGAGGGCTTCGGCGCCATCCGAAACAAGGATGACGGGGAGCCTTTCCATGCCGACTGGGAGGCGCGCTCCTTCGGCATCATCCAGTCGTCGGCGGGCGCCAAAGGTTGGTCGATCGACTGGTTCCGGCATTGCCGCGAACTGATCGAGCCGGTCGACTACCTGTCGCGACCCTATTTCGATCAGTGGATGACGACGGGGGCGGCGCAGATGATTGACGAAGGCTATCTGACGCTCGACGAGATCCGGGATGGCGCCTCGAACTTCGACCCGAGGCCAGGGCGTCCAGCCGCGACCGTCGACGAATCCCGCGCCAGCGTCGCCAACCCGAGGTCTTTTGCGATGCAGGTCGCGGCGCCGCCGCGCTTCGCGACGGGAGACTTTGTGCGCTGCGCTCTGTCCGGCCATACCGGGCACACGCGGCTGCCTGGCTATGTGCGAGGGCGACGAGGCGTCGTGCACGCGCGTCACGGCGGGCATGTTTTCCCGGACGCCTCTGCGCGCGGCGAGAGGCGGGGCGAGCATCTCTACACCATCGGCTTCGCGGCCGCGGATCTCTGGCCGGAGGCGAAGTCGAGTCGTGACCGCGTGTTCCTCGACCTTTGGGAGAGCTATCTTGAACCGGCCTGAGCTGGCTTCTGGACATCTCAAGAGCCGCGAGGGCGAGCCGGTTTTCGGCGAGCCGTGGCACGCCCAGGCGATCGCCATGGCCGATCTCCTGGTCAGGTCCGGCAGGATTTCCGGGAATGAGTGGGCTGAGACGCTTGGCGCGGAGATCCGTGTCCTCGAGGCGGCCCAGACCCCCGACAACCGCGAGAGCTATTTCCGCGCTGTGCTTGCGGCGCTCGTGCGCCTGCTCGCCGAAGACGGAAGCGTGCGCCCCGAAGAGCTTGCCGAGCGCGAGGGGCAGTGGGAGCGCGCCTATCTCCGCACGCCGCACGGACAGCCGGTCGAACTCGACGGCGGCGGTTGACGCTTCGCGAAGGGGCTGCGCGTCGCGAAGGCGCGAACCATTTCAAACCTCTGAGCGCCAGCGCATCCTGAGCGTCGGCAGGCCGGAGGCTTCGCTCACCCCCCGCGCGACGGCGACGAACCCCTCGCGCTCGTAGAAGCGCAGCGCGCGGGCGTTCGTCTCATTCACCTCGAGCTCGACGAACCCAGGAGAACGGCGCTTGGCTTCGTCGATGAGCGCCTTCGCCAGCCCCGAGCCGCGCTCGGCCGGAGCGACGCAGAGCTGGTCGAGATAGCCGCTCTTCGCGTCGATCGTAACGAAGCCGGCCGGCTGGCCGTCGCCGCCGAGCCCGACGACGATCGCGCCGCCCGTGGCCCTGATGTCCTCGAGCCGCGCCTCTAGCCAAGGGCGCCTGGCCTCGAAATCGATGCTGGGCAGAGTCTCGGCCCATGCGGCGACCCAAAGGTCGGCGAGCGCGGGCAGATCGTCCGCCACAAATGAGCGCAGCATGCGCGCCGCGCCGCTCACCTTTCCGTCAGCTTGAGCTCGATGCGCCGGTTGCGGGCCATCGCCTCCTCGCCCGTCCCCTGGTCGATCGGCTGGAACTCGCCGAAGCCGGCCGCCGCCAGCCGATCCGGCTCGACCCCCTTGGAGATGAGATATTGGACGACCGCGACCGCGCGGG
>Ga0335085_10009473_pt1 | contig 14688 bp, 11 predicted proteins | sample Lox_Sample_45_FD_206712 | JGI IMG/M metagenome (GOLD analysis project Ga0335085, IMG submission 206712) | Soil microbial communities from Loxahatchee National Wildlife Refuge, Florida, United States - Lox_Sample_4.5 | ecosystem: Environmental > Terrestrial > Soil > Wetlands | place: USA... | reverse complement strand
ACCAGGACGGCAGCGGCCACTGGTATGTGAAGACCGACGCCAGCGGCGCCTTCACCATTACCGGCGACTGGAGCTGCCCGGTGTCGCCGTCGCCCTCGTATCTGTATGTGCTGGCCGTGGGCGGCAATCCCGGAGGGAGCACTCCAAATCCCAACCTGGCGCTGCTGGCCCCGCTGGGCCCCTGCAGCACAGTCAACTCGTCGACCTTCGTGATGGTGAACGAGCTGAGCACGGTGGCCGGGGTCTGGGCGCTGTCGCCGTTTATGACCGGTGCGACCAACATCGGATCGAGCGCGACCAACCAGGCGGGACTGGCCGAGGCCTTTGCGGCGGTGAACAGCGTGGCCAACCCGGCCACGGGCACCGCGCCCGGCTTGTCGCTGCCGGCCGGCGCCACTGTGCCGGTCTCGAAGATCAACACGGTGGCCAATATCCTGGCCAGTTGCGTGAACTCGACGGGGGGCACGGCGGGCGACTCCAGCGCTTGCGGCAACCTGTTTGCGGCTACCACGGTCAACAGCGTGGCGCCGACCAATACGGTTGCGGCAGCGCTGAACATGGCGCAGCATCCTGGGGCCAATGTAACTGCGCTCTACGCGCTGCAGGCGGGCAGCCCGCCGTTTGTGCCCAGCCTGTCGAGCGCGCCCAACGATTGGACGGTGGCGATCAACTACACCGGCGGCGGCCTGCATACGCCTACGGCGATCGCCGCAGACCAGTCGGGCAACGTGTGGGTGGCCAACAGCGGCAGCGACGCCGTGTCGTGGTTCGACAATCAGGGCAACTCCAAACTCGGCGCCACGGGCACGGTGCTGGGCGGCGCTCCGCAGGGTGTGGCTGTCGACCTGAGCGGCAACGCCTGGGTCACGGCTGCCAACGGCGATGTGTATGAACTGAGTGCGAGCAACGGCAGCATCGTAGGCTCGCCGCTGACCGGCTTCAACGCCCCGACCGGCATCGCTATCGATCCCACGGCGGAGATCTGGGTGATCGACAGCGGAAACAACACGGTGAGCGCCGTGAACAGCTCCGGCGCGGCGCTGGCCGGATCGCCGTTCTCCGGCGCAGGCATCTCCGTACCCGCCGCCATCGCCATCAACGGCAACGCCAAAGGCAACTGAGCGGCGCGCCGCCGGCGGAACGAAGTGAGTGCGAACTGATTCCTTTTCCGGACGATAGCTTTCCATTGGAGAGACCAATATTCACGTGATTCCGACACCGATTTAATCCTGCGATGGCAGAATGAATGGAGTGGCCCTAAAAACGACGAGCGCACCGAGATTCGGGTGTGAATCAGGGGCATTCAGAGGCTGTTTGCCGATTCAAAACTGGGTCCAGAGGGGAGTTGCAGGAAAGCCAACGGTCATAGTTACGGTAGTGAGTTACCTAGACGCGTGACTCATGACCATTGTTTGGTTGACACTCAATCACTTCTCCCATATTGTCAAGGAACGACTTCAAGTTTTGCGGATAGCAGGGGGTCCGATCGCGCCGCAAACAGTGTTGTATTGAATGATTTGCTGCCTGGGGAGGTCGCCCGAAAGGCGACTGACGAACGCATGGCAATGGAATGTTGGGTGCAGCACGAATAGATGTTTACTCCATCCCCATTGCACATGACCGCTCACGAGGCTTAATCCCGCACTCACTCCCTCATTGAAATTGCACGGATCATCGCCGCCGTGCGGCGCCTGGCTCATTTTTCAGCACACTTGGGCTCTCATCGATTGTTTATATCGAGGGGCAAGGCCTAGCGTCTTTCCAGGCACCACGGACGTGCATTGTTTCACTTTCGCTAAGGCGGGATGTTGATGGTTCCCGGAAAGAGGGCTTGTGAGACCGTTGGCGTTGGTTCTGAGTGTCATTCAAGATCTTAAAACCCGCGTCTTGGCGAGGATGGTTCTCGAGGGCGCCGGCCACAGAGTGGTCGATACTACCAGTAGTGCGCAAGCCATTTCCCTCCTGGAAAACGGGCTTAATCCTGACTGCCTATTATGCGAGGGTTCGTACGCAGATTCCTCAAAAGCAGATGCATTTTTGCCATTCTTAAGGTGGGTTTCTGCCGATTCAGTCTGCCTCATCACCAAACTGAGCGAGCAGGAATTGCGCAGCAGCGCCGCTTTGCACGGCATTCAGCATTTTCTCTCCGATCCTGTAACGCGGTTCGATCTAGAGTCACTGATTGACAGGATGAGTCAAATTGAACCCCATGCGGGAACGGCAGCCAGCCCCGTTGACTTGATCTTCAATCAGAAACCCGTAGCAGTGGATCGCCGGCTTCCGTCAACGCGTGCCCTCCCAAGGATGCTTCCGCCGCCGTGCATTGAAGAACTAGGCGGGAACAACTTCTTCCTGGCCGCGTCAGCGAAGATGCTCGAGATCTATCGGCAGGTCAAGCTGATTGCAGACATCGATGTGAGCGTGCTTATTCTCGGCGAAAGCGGCACAGGCAAGGAAGTGATCGCGCAGCTCATTCACAAGAATTCACGGCGCTCCCGCGAGAAATTCCTCAAGGTGAATTGCGCTGCGTTGCCTGCGGACCTGCTGGAAAGCGAGCTGTTCGGCCATAGGCAGGGCGCATTCACGGGCGCGTTGAATGATCGGTCAGGGAAGTTCGAACAGGCGAATCGTGGCACCTTGCTTCTGGATGAGATTGGCGAATTGGGCGTCCAGATGCAGGCAAAACTCCTGCATGTGCTGCAAGACGGCCAATTCGCCCGCCTGGGGGCGCAAGAGGTCACGAAAGTAGACGTGCGCGTTCTGGCGGCGACAAATGTGCTGATTGACGACGCGCTGTTCAATGGGGCGTTTCGTGAAGATTTGTATTACCGCTTGAGCGTGTTCACGATAAAAATTCCACCACTCCGCGAGCGGCGCGAAGAAATCCCTTATTTGGTTGAGCAAATTATCCGCCGGACGCCAAACGAACTACGGAATGGCTTCGGAGTGAACCTTCCTGCCCGCTTGATGGATGTTGCACTTCAGTATGACTGGCGAGGAAACCTGAGGGAGCTCCGCAATTTCATTACACGGACCATTGTAATGCGGGATACAGACGCAGCCGCACGTGAGCTGGAAGCCAAAATCGAAATGTCGGGAGGGAATGACTCACTCGGTCGGGCCACTGCCGTGCCACCTGCATGCGCGGGCATTCGATCGATTGTCCGCGATGTGAAGGACCGGACTGAAGCCGAGATGATTCGAAACGCTCTCGAGGTTTTCAGCTGGAATCGCCGCCGTGCCGCACAATACCTCAACTTGAGCTACCGTGCCTTGCTTTACAAGATCAAACAGCATCGGCTTCGGCCGAGAACTTCGGGAGCACCCGATCAGGCTTTCCAGGGTGTCCGTTCTTCGCGGCAGAACTCTTTCTAGCGACCTATTGGTCAAGGCTTGGGCTGATTGATCGGGGCGACGTCAGCCCGGGATTCATACATCTGAGCAACAAATCGACGAAGCATGACTGCTGCAGCAGGGGACGTGACGAGAAATGTCGAGTAAGATTCCGATGCGTTCATTAGACGGCAGACTTGGCGAGTTATTCCAGATTTGCCTGTGTGATCATGCTGGCGCGAAACGCGGTCAGGGCTCGGACGCTCCTGAGTCCCTCGCCAATCCGCAGGACGCTTGGTCTAGGCCATTTCAGCCCAGTCGGTTCTGGGGCGATAGGCCGCTCGCGCAGCCGAGGGTCCATCGCGGTCAGGGGAGCGATTTTATCCGGTCGCTCGAGGCACATGGAAATCAGGTAATCGCAGGGAAGGACTTGGTGACCGCAAACAACGTGAAAAAGGCCATATGTCAACTCTGCAATTCTTCGGGAAAAAGTATGCAAAGTTTTGCATACCGGCTCAGAGCCCTTGTTGATTGGCACGCATTTCTTTTCATTATCTCTTTAACAGTCAATGATGTATGCTGCCCATCATTTTTTCGATCATTTTTTGTGTTTGGCTACATCCGTGCAGCGTACATGAACCAGTCAGCTTGCAATTTGGCTTGCCGCTATGCCGCTTGAACTAAGCCACAATTTTCGCGTTGATCCGGCGGATTTGCCGAACGAGTCGGTTATTTTCGGCAGCACGGCGGCCATGCTCGAAGTCCGGAGCAAGATCGATCACCTTTGTTCCAATGACCTTACTGTTCTGATCCAGGGAGAGAGCGGAACGGGTAAGGAGGTTGTTGCACGGTTTTTGCATAGCCGATCTGACCGCTGCGACGCGCCATTTGTAAAGTTGAACTGCGCTGCCATTCCGGCCAACCTGCTTGAATGCGAGCTTTTCGGATGCGAAAACGGAGCCCGTGGATCTGTTGCCGAACACTTGCCCGGCCTGGTTGAGATCGCCGGGAATGGGACTCTTTTTCTCGATGAGATCGGCGAAATGGATTGGAATCTTCAGGGCAAGTTGCTTCGCCTATTGCGGGATGGGTCGCTGCCTCAAGCCGGAATCTGCGAAGAAACAGTGGAGCCCGTTCGAGTGATTTGCGCCACCAAAGTGGATTTGCAGCGCGCAGTTCAGTTCGGCGCCTTTCGAGAAGATCTCTTTTACCGCATCGACGTCGTCCGCTTGAACCTACCTTCCCTGCGCGACCGCAAAAACGACATCCCGCAGCTTTGCGAGTACTTTCTTCAGAAGCTTGCCCGGCAATTTAATCGCACCGCGCCCAAGCTGAATCCAGCCACCCTCAACCTGCTCAAGCAATGGAAATGGCCGGGCAATTTGCGTGAACTGGAAAACTGGATCGCCCGCGCCATTGTTTTTGGCGATGACGCCGCCCTGGGCGCAGAGCTCAGGAGGCAAATGGCAGCAACGAATATGTTCGACGGTCGGCAGCGTCGCGTACGTCCTTTGAAAGAGGTTACGCGGCGTACAACTTCGGCCGCCACAACGGCCATTATCCTCAAGGCTCTTCGAGAGAATCGCTGGAATCGCCGAAAAGCGTCCGAAGACTTGAACATGAGTTATCGCTCGTTGCTTTATAGGCTGCGTCAATCTGGTTTACGTCAACGACCTAGTAGTCACAGGAGGCTTCCGCCAGCCTCTTGATTGCGGTCTGGATGCTGAAAATTGAACGAAGCAAATGGAAGAATGACGGTTTTCGAAGGGTACGTAGTTAGGATTGCTCTACTTGATTCTTGAGGGCTTATGAAGGCAGGTTGTTGAAGCCCTGGAGGGCTTCTTTTTGGATCGATCTGAGAGTGCGATTTCGACCGCGAAGGCGGGAGGATTACAAGCCCGCAATGGACTGAGAGACAGCCAGGTCGACTACTCGTAAGTTATTGCTCGATATGACTTGTGAGTGTTACCCGAAGCCCGAGCCCTAGCACGATTGGGGCATTGTCACTGAACGCACAGGTTCGTGATGATGAATGCAGTTCTCGGGCCATCGTTAACCGGGGATCTTCCTCGTTCTGTGCGCCAATATCGAGGATCAAGGGTTGCGGAAGGGACCCGGTTCAGGGTCCGTCATGTGACTCACAGGGCGAAGCTATATGCAGATCGCCTAAAATGGATGTAGTCGCCCCGAAATGAAGGAGAGGCAGGATGACGGCTTCAGAGCAAATCGCCCCGGCGATTCTCGACGACTCACTGTGGTGGGCGCTCTATACCCGTCATCAACACGAAAAGGTCGTTGCCGAGATGCTCGCGACGAAAGGCTTCGACGTTTTCCTGCCATTGTACGAATCGACGCGGCGATGGAAGGATCGCCGAAAGGTTCTCGCCCTCCCGCTTTTTCCCTGCTATCTGTTTGTGCACGGAGGCCTGGATCGCAAGCTTCAGGTGGTTACCACGCCAGGCGTTCACATGATCCTCTACCGCGGCGAGCAGGTAGCTACCGTTCCGGAGCAGGAAATCGAGGCAATTCAGAAGGCGGTTACCGGCCCATATCGCGTCGAGCCGCATCCTTACCTCAAATGTGGTGCGCGGGTTCGGGTGATGCGAGGCGCACTCGAGGGTGTTGAAGGAATCCTGTTTCGCAAAAAGAACCTTTGCCGGCTCATCCTCTCGGTCGACATGCTGGCGCAGTCGGTGGCAGTCGAAGTGAATGCATGGGATGTGGAGCCCTGCAGCGAGAAGGGCCGGGACATCGGTATCTCGTCTGCGCCCATAAATCTTGGCCCGGGGCACCGGACTGAGAGTGTAATCGTGTCGCGCGCGGGATGATCGCCGACGTTTCTTCCTTGTGCACAGACCCGACTGAATTGAAACAATCGCTCACGCCGCGTTTCTAAAACGCACGTGGCGACTAGGCGCAATCGGACGCGAGAAGTAATCATGGCCCAACCTCAACTGCTCCATGGTCGGTGGCGAGAGATACGATGAAGAACCTTGCTTTAAAAGTAATTGCTGTACTGGTATTCTTCGTTCTTCCATCCTGGGTAATTGTAAGAGCGCAAGAAGCGAATTCTCAGCAAGCCATCGACAATGCACAAACTGCTGAATCGAATACACCCACGCAAACGGATGCGCTGACAAAAAATGCGCAAGCCGACACGACCTATATCATCGGTAACGATGACGTTCTCGCGATCAGCGTTTGGAAGGAGCCTGATCTTTCCAAGCAGATTCCAGTGCGCTCGGATGGCCGAATCTCATTGCCGCTGGTCGGAGAGGTGCAAGCGGAAGGCCGGACTCCGCCGCAACTCGAGCAGGAGATTACGGCCAAACTGAAGAGTTACATCACGAACCCTCAAGTTACGGTCATTGTCCAGCAGATCAACAGCCAAAAATTCAATATCCTCGGGCAAGTGAACAAGCCCGGATCCTACCCTCTCACTACGGGGACAACGATCGTTGATGCAATTGCCACTGCCGGCGGATTCAGAGACTTCGCAAAAAAGAAATCCATTTATGTCCTTCGCGAAAGTCCGGGCACTGGCCAAATACGCCTGCCTTTCAACTACGATAAGTTCATCAAAGGGAAGGATCCGTCTCAGAACATTCAGCTCAAACCGCACGACACAATCTTCGTACCTTGAAGCCAGTTATGCGCGCACGAACCCAGCTGGTCCTGCTTCTCCTATCTTTCGTGGCTCTCCCGCTGTTCGCTCAGGTTGCGCCGGAGGCTACGGGAGGAGAGGCTCCCGGCTTAATTGACACGCAAATGATGACTCCGCCCCCGTCCAGTGGAACGCTTTATCCCAATTTCACCGGCGCCGAGGTGCGCTCAAATTATCTGTCTGCGGAGCTCGCCGTGAATGCGGCTTATTTCGACAATGTACTTCCCGGCGCGACTGCTCAGCCGGTCGGCGATACCACTTATTCGATCCTTCCCGAGTTAACGCTCAATCGGAATACTCCACGGCAGCAGATCGCACTGAATTACACCCCCACGATCATCTTTTATGAACCAACCTCTACGTTAAACTCTTTTAATCACAGCGCCTCTTTGACTTTTCAAGATCGCTTGAGCCCGCATTTCGCGATCAATCTCCAGAATTTCTTCACGAGGACGAACAATTGGTTCAGCTCCGCGTATCCTTCCGCGGCAGGAGGAATCACGGGAACGGCTCAGGGCCCCGCTCCTGCTCTCATCGCTCCTTTCGCGGAAGAGATGAGCGACACCGCAGAAGGTGCTTTCAGTTACCAATTTGCCAGAAACGGCATGATAGGGGCGGGAGGTACTTACTCGTATTTGGACTACCCTAGCAGTGACGCGCTGGGTCTCTTCGGTTCGCGCGGTGAAGGCGCTTCTGCCTTCTATAGCCGTCGAGTATCTTCCGGGGAATATATCGGCCTGTCCTACAGCTACGATCGCAACGCGATCGGCCCTGCAAATCCGCCGATCGAAACGCAGGTGCATTCCTTCCTTCCCTTTTATACAGCGTATTTCACGCCTGCGTTTTCAATATCAATATCGGGCGGCGCCCAGCATGTCAGTGAAGATCAAGATCAGCCAGCGAACTTCGTTCAATGGTCTCCTGCAGGTGTGATTAACATGGATTGGCATGGGAAGCGCGGAGATTTTGCAGCCAGTTATTTGCACACCATTATCTCGGGCGAGGGTTTGTACGGCGCCTTTTACTCGGATAGTGCGAACGGCGCCGGTGGATGGAAATTCTCATCAACCTGGAGCGGAAGACTGGCGGTCTCTTATACCACGACGTCCGCAGTAACTCGCGTTGCGGGATTGACGTACAACGGAGGAAACGGATTTACCTTGGGAGCCTCGTTAAAGCGCACCATTGGTGAACGCTTTAGCGCGGAAGTTGGGTATGATCGCCTTCAGGAAGACTACACCGGAATTCCGGTGCTTACTGAGAATCCGGACAGTGACCGGGGATATATCACTGTAACCTACGAATTCAGAAAGCCCTTGGGGAGATAACGATGCCGGAAGCCTCAGAAGATCCGAGGGTAGAGCGCCCTGACGTCGAAAAGTATCTCGGTATCATTCGGCGGAGGCACCTCCAGTTCCTTATTCCTCTTTTTATAGGTTGGGTGGTCGTGTGGGGAGCAAGCTGGACTCTTGCGCCGCGCTATAAATCGGGCACATTGATCCTGGTTGAGCAGCCTTCGATGCCGCAGAATTATGTTCTGCCGAATGTGAGCGATGATCTGCAGGGTCGATTGCAAAGCATCAGCCAGCAGATTCTCAGCCGGACGCGCCTTCTGATCATTATTGATAAACTTCATCTCTACAGCGACTCGAAGCATGGAGCCACACCGGATGAAAAGGTAGATCGTATGCGTAAGGACATCGATGTCGAATTGGTGCGCGATCCGGCAAAACAAGATATCTCGGCATTTCGAATCTACTACGCGGCGAATGATCCGCATGTAGCTCAACAGGTGACAGGTGAGCTCACTAATTTATTCATAAGTGAGAATTCGAAGATCCGCACACAACTGTCCGAGGCCACGACAAATTTCATTCAGCAGCAATTGCAGGATGCGGGAGCGGATCTGTCTGCACAGCTCGCGAAAGTTCAGCAATTCGAAGCTCAGCGCCAAGGTTCGCTCCCGTCGCAGCAAGCGAGCAATCTTCAAATCCTGGCGGGATTGCAAACTCAGCTGCAGAATGAGCAAGACTCCCTCAACACGGCGAGCCAGCGAAGAACTTACCTGCAGGCGATGCAAGAACAGGAGAAGCTCTCGGCAACTAGGGCTTTCGAGACTGGGAAAAATGATGGAGCTGCGCCCGGGGGGAATGACCTTGCAACGGTGAACGATCAGCTCGCGAAATTGAAGGCGCAGCTTGCCGATCTTAGTTCTCGCTATACCGACCAGTATCCTGACGTTCAAAGTACAAAGACCCAGATCGCGAAGCTAGAGGCAATCCGAGATGGACTTATCGCCACTGCAAAATCGGAGAACGGCGGCGGAGCCAAGGGGCCGGATGGTGGATTGAGCTTACCGGCCCAGCAAATCCAGAGCGAATTACGTGCAAATGCGGTAGAAATAAAGAATCGAGAAAGCACGATTAGCGAACTGAAGAGCAGGATCAACGACTATCAGGCGCGATTGAATGAGGAACCCGCTACAGAACAGCAACTGAATGAGCTGAATCGCAACTATGACCAATCAAAAGCGAACTACGATGACCTTCTGAAGAAGCGAGATCAGTCGGCAATGGCCACTGACATGGAGCAGATGCAGCAGGGTGAAAGGTTCTCCATGATTGATCCACCGAGCTTGCCGACGAAGCCCGATTTTCCCAATCGCCTAAAATTCTGCGGTTTTGGGTTAGGTGTAGGGTTGGCATTAGGACTTCTCGTCGCTGGCGCGCTTGAATTCATGGACGATCGAATCCATAGCAGAAAAGAAATCAAAGCCATGCTGCCGATAGCAGTCATCTCAGAAGTTCCTGAGTTCACTACCGATATTGAGCAGCGAAATACGAAGAAACGACTTGCATTGGGGTGGGCCACGACCGCGTTTGTTACACTTTCCATTCTAGTCGGCTCTGTTTTCAGCTTTCTGCACAACTAGGCCCGTGCCCCCAATGTACAAAGCCTATTTTCATCTGTCGCGCAATCCATTCGATCTGACGCCGGACCCGAATTGCTTTGTCCCCACGCCGCGTCATAACGAAGCTCTCGCAGCTCTCTACTACGGTGTTCGGCGCCACAAAGGGTTTGTCGTCGTCACCGGCGAAGTTGGCACCGGAAAGACTCTTCTGCTTCGCTGTCTATTGCGCCTTCTCGAGAACAGCAAGGACATTTCCTACGCTTACGTCTTCAACAGCAGACTCGCTCCTACTGAATTCCTCCAGTATGTTCTCTCTGATTTTGGTATGCCGGCGTCCGGAAGAAATAAATGTGAGCTATTACTCGACCTAAGCAAGTTTGTAGTGTCGCGCGGCTCACAGCATATGACCACTGTTCTGATAATTGACGAAGCGCACGATTTGCCTGTAGATACTCTGGAAGAACTTCGCCTTCTTTCTAACCTCGAAACGACGGAAGATAAGCTGCTACAAATCATTCTTGTCGGACAGCCAGAGCTCGATAAGAAGCTGGATTCTGTCGAACTGCGGCAGTTCAAGCAGCGAATTGCTCTTCGGACTCAGCTTGGCGCGTTGGCTTCGAATCAAACTCGGGAGTACATTGAGCAGCGGCTGCGCATCGCAGGAGCAGATTCAAACTCTCGCCCGTTATTCTCGCCGGAGGCGATAGCTGCTGTGCACGCCTTTTCGCGAGGTTTTCCACGGCTCATCAATATCATTTGCGAGAATGCTTTGATCAGCGCGTACGCGCAGCAATCTGAGACTGTAACAGAACGCGTTATCGAAGAGGTTGCAAGTGAGTTTCGCCTCGAATCCACTGAGATATCCGAAGAACCTGCAAAAGTCGCGAAGCTAGCTGAATGGGTGAACTTGGGTAAAGGGTAACCAGGCGATACGTTGCTAGAAGAGAAATCATGAGCCAAATTTTTAACGCACTGCAGAGATCGGAAAAGGAGCACTCTGAAAATGATGTTGGAGCGTTGTGTGTAGCGCCAGAACTCTTGCAGCGCGCGGAGAACCGTGTTGCTTCGCAATGGGAAGCCGCGGCCTCCGCGATTGACAGCAGGGTTGAAAGGAGCGCAGGCGATCTTATTACTGCGCCGCAAGTAGTCGTTGCTCCAAGCTCTGAGGTGCCGTTATCCCCGGCAGCACCTTGGTCAACAGAAGAACGCGCAGCATTTTTGAGCCAGGTTCGCTCCCTACGTATTCCTCTCGATTCTGAAAGCCGCTTGGTGTGTTTGACAGATCGTGAGAACCCTGCCGCAGAGGCCATGAGGCTATTGGGGGTGCGGCTGCGGGATTTCCGGCGGGCAAGGCCGCTGAAGAAGATATTGATCACGAGCACGATCCCCCGAGAAGGGAAAACTACGCTATCAGCAAATCTTGCGTGCGCGCTTGCCCATGGAAGCGAAGAAAGAATACTGCTCATTGGGGGAGACGTGCGAATCCCTGCTTTGATGGGGATGTTCGGGATTGAAAGACTATCGGGTCTGTGTGAATTGATTATGGAATCCAAAACCTTGCCGGAATCCGTTTACTATCTCGACGGCGCAGGAATTTGGGTCTTGCCCGCAGGGAAGGTGCCAGCGAATCCTCTGGAGGTGCTCCAGTCGCAGAAGCTTCCTAAGGTTATGGATCAGTTGGCCGCATGCTTCGATTGGATCATTATTGATTCTCCTCCGATACTACCTCTTGCTGATACAACCGTTTGGACGCGCCTTGCAGATGGAATCCTCTTGGTTACACGCCAAGGCACGACCGAGAAACACCAATTACAGATGGGATTGGAAGCGCTTGATCCTCAAAAAGTGCTCGGGGCGGTTCTGAATTGTGCTGCAGGCACGGCCTACGGTGGCTACTACTATCGCTCGTCAAATCAGTCTTGACCATCCACCACCGCGGTTGACTCTGCAGCCTTTTTGACGGCCCATCTGCGGTCTGCCAAACGATGCAGGTGAGTTATCTTGCATGCGTTAGGTTCCGCCGGCCGCCATCGGATCTGCGAATGAGAAGCTAAGTCAGTGCTTCCATACAGACCTGCAACGAAATCGAGCCAAGAATCCCTAGATTGCGAAGAGAGGAGTGCGTCGTGGCCCTTTCACGTCAAAACACCACCCCCGCTACTGAAGATCCCCTTTTGGGTGCAGCGCCCGTTGTGAAGCGCATGGCGCTCGATGAGGCGACCTTTCGGCAGATGATTGCTGTCGAACGCAAGCGGACTGAGCGATCAAAGGCGCCCTTTTTGCTGATGCTCCTGGAGGCAGACAAGGAATCCGACTCAAAGGAGGATACAGCGACACTGGAGTCAGTGAAGCGCGTGCTTCTGTCTTCAAGCAGAGACACGGACCTGGTCGGGTGGTATAAAGATCGTCTGATCCTCGGGACGATCTTTACGGGCCTCGTCGTGAATGACAAGCGCTCGATTCTGGACGCGTTTCTCACAAAGATCAACAGCACTCTTCGCGATGAATTGACTGCAGCGCAATTCAGCCGGATTCGCATCTCATTCCATCTCTTTCCTGATGACTGGGACCACGAGAAGTCCGGGCGGCCCAGTAACGCAACCTTATATCCTGATTTAACCAATGAAGATAAGGGCCGTCGTTCGATGCTTATCATGAAGCGAATCATAGATGTGATGGGCAGCGTCACGATGCTCCTCCTGTGCGCGCCGCTCTTTCTGGTCATTGCGCTTTGCATCAAGCTTTCGTCTTCCGGGCCGGTATTCTTTCAACAGCAGCGCGTCGGTCGTTACGGAAAGACTTTTACTTTTCTCAAATTTCGTTCGATGTTTGTTAACAATGATTCCGCCGTTCACAGGGAGTTCGTAACAAACCTCATTGCCAGGAAATCCGAGTCGGGAGCAGAGAACGGAGAGGAGCACGGCATCTATAAGATCAAGAACGACAGGAGAGTCACACCTGTTGGCAGGTTTCTCAGGCGAACGAGCCTTGATGAACTGCCACAGTTCCTGAATGTTCTCACGGGAGACATGTCGCTCGTTGGCCCGCGTCCGCCAATTCCATATGAGTTAGCCGCTTACCAAACGTGGCACCGCCAGCGGCTTCTCGGGGTCAAGCCGGGAATCACTGGCCTCTGGCAGGTTCTTAGCAGAAGCACGGTCGAGTTCGACGAAATGGTACGGCTCGATCTTCGTTATGCCTCCACGTGGACCCCGTGGCTTGACGTAAAGATTTTATTGCGCACGCCGCTGGCCGTGATCAAGGGCACGGGAGCTTACTAAGTACGCCTAGATAGCCTTACGCCGCAATATCGTAACTGCAGAACCGAGCCTATATACTCAGGCACTTCGGAGTGCTTTGTTAAAGTGCCGAAGTGCAGTCTCTCGGCAGATGGTCAGGTTCATTCGCCTGGTCTTTTAGAGTATTCGGGCATAACAGTCAGGAAGTGAAGGCGCCGAGCTCCTGATTAGCAAGTTCCGCTCGAAGGCAGTTGCGAAGGGAGAAAAGGAACGATGAACTTTGGTGTAATTGGATACGGATATTGGGGCCCTAACGTCGTTCGGAACCTTATGAACCTCGATGGCTCTGAGGTAACTGCCATTGCGGAGATTAATCCTGCAGCACAAGGTCGTGCGCGCAAAGCCTATCCCGGAGTAAAAATCACGCAGAACGCAGCAGAAGTGATCTCATCGCCGCATACTGACGCCGTCGCGATCGTATCGCCGGTCTGGACACACTACGAACTGACGAAGGCAGCCCTGCAGAATGGAAAGCATGTGTTTGTTGAAAAACCATTTACGAGCACGGCCGCACAAGGAGAGGAACTTGTAAATCTTGCAGAGCAAAAGAATCTCAAGATTATGGTTGACCATACGTTTCTTTTCACTGGCGCGGTGAGACGAATCGGTCAGCTCATTCAGGAAGGCGCATTGGGGAATCTCTACTATTACGATTCGACGCGCGTGAATCTCGGCTTGTTTCAACATGACATCAATGTGCTATGGGATCTTGCACCGCATGATCTCTCGATCATGGATCACCTGATCAAAGCCAAGCCGGAAGGCGTCGTCGCGACCGGCCAGGGGCATCTCAATGGCCATGAGGATGTCGCCTTCATGACGATTTACTTTCCGGACAAGGTTATAGCGCATATCAACGTTAATTGGCTGTCTCCCGTTAAGGTGAGGACGACGTTGATCGGCGGCGAAAAGCGAATGATCGTGTGGAACGATCTGGAGGCCGACGAGAAAGTAAAAGTTTATGACAAAGGTGTGAAAATCACCAGCCAGGAGGGCGTCTACTCACTCTTGGTGAGCTACCGCTCCGGCGACATGTGGTCACCGCAGTTGGAGCAGGTGGAGGCGCTTCGCCAAGAGTTGAATTACTTTGTCGATTGCGTCACTACAGGAAAAGAGCCATTCAACAACGGCTTCGCGGGACTGAGGGTTGTGCAAATGCTTGAGGCCGCCAGCGAGTCTATGAACAAGAAGGGTTTTTTTGTTCGACTTTGAATCGGACACGAGAGATGTCGAATGCATCTATGCTTCATTCGGAGGTATCGCCGCATTCAAAAAGAAGGCAATACGGGAATTCTTCCAAGTGTGAATAGACTGGCGAAATGGGGAAGCGTGTAAAGACATGACGAGCCGACCATCTATTTGTGTGATTGGGTCAGGATACGTGGGCCTTGTGGCGGCGGCTTGTTTTGCAGACATGGGGCACACGGTGATCTGTGTCGACAATGATGCCGCGCGGGTCAAGCTGCTGTGTGAGGGAGGTG
>Ga0335085_10009472_pt1 | contig 14690 bp, 11 predicted proteins | sample Lox_Sample_45_FD_206712 | JGI IMG/M metagenome (GOLD analysis project Ga0335085, IMG submission 206712) | Soil microbial communities from Loxahatchee National Wildlife Refuge, Florida, United States - Lox_Sample_4.5 | ecosystem: Environmental > Terrestrial > Soil > Wetlands | place: USA... | reverse complement strand
CTCGCCGTCGCGGTGAGGTAGAGCCGCGCGACGCCTTTCGGATCGAATTGCACCGCGACCTGGTCCTTGGGCGCGCCGCCGCCGCCCGAGGGCTCGATGAAGGCGACGCAGCCGATGCCGCGCAGCTTGCCGCGCTTTTTCGCATCGGCCAGCCGCGCCGGGAAGTCGCGCCATTTCGATTCGCGCTCGGCGCGATCGAGCAGAGCCGCGAAATCGCCGCTGTCGAAGACGATGCCGGTATGGGTCTTGTAGGGAAATTTGCTCTTGTCGATGAGATTGCGCCGGCGCAGGTCGAAAGCATCGATGCCGAGCGCCGCTGCCGCCTCGTCCACCAGCCGCTCGATCACCAGCGCCGCTTCCGGCCGGCCGGCGCCGCGGAAGGCGCTGGTCGGCGCGGTGTTTGTCATCACCTGGCGATGGCGGGCGTAGAAGGCTTCGACCTCGTAAACGCCGGACGACATGCTCATGCCGTTCGAGGTGTTGGTCATGGCGCCGGCCGAGCTGAGATAGGCGCCGCTGTCGCAGAGCCACTCGGTCTTGAAGGCAAGGAACTTGCCGTCCTTGTCGAGGGCGAGCTCGCCCGCGACGCGGATCGCGCGGCCGTGGAAATCGGTGACGAAATCCTCCGAGCGCGTCGAGGTCCATTTGATCGGCTTGCCCAGCTTCTTCGCCGCATGCAGCAGCAGCGCGTTCTCGGGGAAAGGCTGCGTCCGCGAGCCGAAAGCGCCGCCGACATCGACCATATGGACGCGCACTTCTGCCGGCTTCGCGCCGAGCATCGCCGCCAGCGCATCGCGCATCGCGAGCCCGCCCTGATTGCCGCAACGGATCTCGTAGGTGCCGCGGGCCGTGTCGTACCAGGCGAGAACCGCGCGCGGCTCCATCGGCGTCGGCGCGATGCGCGGGCTCTCGATCGTCGCACGGACGATCTTGGCGGCGCGCGCGAAAGCCGCGTCGGCTTTGGCGAGATCGCCATATTCGATGTCGAAGCAGACATTGCCCGGAATGTTCGCGTGCAGCGCCGGCGTGCCGGCGGCCAGCGCCTTGTCGAAGCCGATCACCACCGGCAGATCCTGGTAATCGATGTCGATCAGCTCGGCGGCGTCGGCGGCCGCCGCGGCGCTGGTCGCGATCACCATCGCGACCTCCTCGCCGACATAGCGCACGCGGTCCGACGGCAGCAGGGGCCGCTCCGGCACCAGGATCTTCGAGCCGCCGCGGCCGGGGAACGGCATCATCGGCGCCACGGTCTTCATGCCGAATTCGGCAACGTCCTTGCCGATGAAAACGGCGACGACACCCGGCGCTGCCGCCGCCGCGCTCTTATCGATGCTGCGGATTGCCGCGTGGGCGCGGTCGGCGCGGCGGAAAGCGGCGTAGAGCTGGCCCGGCAGGCTGAAATCGGCGCTGTAGCGCCCGCCGCCCGTGAGCAGCCGTTGATCCTCGCGCCGGCCGGCCTGTTTCGTCGTCATCCCTAGTCCCCTCTCTGTCCTTACCGGGAACATTTAACCTTGGCAGCGCCAAGACGCAAAAGTCTCTCCTGAGGCTGGCCGGCGGCTGAAGCTGCGGAGCCGCCGCGGGCGGCGTCGCGAAGGGGCGGTGCTCTTTGCTAAGCTGGCAGGCGAAGGGGAACGAATGCCCGTCACCAAGGTTCTCGATATCGCTTATGCGCGGCTGGCCGCGCCCGATCTCGATCTCGCCGAGGAATTCCTGACGCATTTCGGCCTCACGCGCGCGGCGCGGACCGGGACCGCGCTCTATATGCGCGGCAGCGATCCGGCGCATCACCTGCATATCACCGAGCTCGGCGAGCCGCGCTTCATCGGCCTCGCCTACACCGCGGCGAATGAGGACGAGCTCCGAAAGCTCGCCAAGACGAGCGGCGCCTCGGGCATCGAGACGATGGACGAGCCGGGCGGCGGCAAGCGCGTGCGCTTGACCGACCCGCATGGCTTCCAGATCGAGGTGATCCACGGGCTCGAGGCGCTCACGCCGTTGCCGCTCGCCGAGAATGCGGTCAACACGGCGCAGGCGCGGGACAAGCGCCTCGGGACGCTGACCCGGCTGCCCGCCGGGCCCGTCATGGTGAAACGGCTCGGCCACGGCGTCATCGTCAGCACCGATCTGCCGAAGGCCCTCGCCTGGTATCGCGAGCATCTGGGCTTCATCCCGAGCGACGAGATCTTCCGCGACGACGAGCGCAATGTGATCTCGTCCTTCAACCGCATCGATCGCGGCGAGACCTATGTCGATCACCATGTCTTCTTCTGCATGCAGGGGCCGAAAGCCGGGCTCAACCATCTCGCTTTCGAGGTCGCGAATTTCGACGCGGTGATGCTCGGCCACGACTATCTGAAGAGCCTCGGCAAATACCGGCCGATCTGGGGACCGGGGCGGCATATCTACGGCAGCCAGATCTTCGATTACTGGGCCGATCCCTGGGGCCGGGTGCATGAGCACATGACCGACAGCGACCGCCTCAACGCCGCGGCCGAGCCCCATCTCAACCGCGCCGCGCCCGGCGGCAACCGCTCGCAATGGGGCGATGCCATGCCGGCGCATTTCATCAATTACGCGACGCCTTAGGCCGTCTTGTGGCGGTTGGACGCGCTCTCTAATCTCCCGGCAAAGATCGGGAGGAAACCATTCAAGCCATCGTCATCCGCGAATTCGGCGGCCCCGAGGTGATGAAGCTCGAGGAAGTGCCGACACCCGAGCCCGGGCCGGGCGAAGTCCTGATGGAAGTCGCCGCCGTCTCGGTCAACCGCACCCTCGATTGCATCGTGCGCTCCGGCAAATATCCGCGACCGGTGAAGCTGCCGCATATCCTCGGCGTCGATCCCGTCGGCACGGTGGTCGCGACCGGCAACGGCGTGACCGACCGGAAGCTCGGCGACCGCATCGCCATGACCTTGCATCTCAGCAGGCCGGGCGAGCCGCTCAATCTCATCGGCATCGATTGCTGGGGCGGCTACGCGAAATATCTCAAGCTGCCGGTCCGGAACACCTATCTTTTGCCCGAGAAGCTCGATTTCCACACCGCCTGCGTCGTCGCGCGCCACGCCCCGCTGGCACACAACATGCTGCGCAACAAGGTGAAGCTGCAATCGGGCGAATGGGTGCTGGTGATGGGCGCGGCCGGCGGACTTGCCAGCTTCATCGTCCAGATCGCCAAGCATCTCGGCGCGCGCGTCATCGCCGCCGCCGGCACCGATCACCATGTCGAGGTCGCGCTGGGCCTCGGCGCCGAGCACGGCATCAATTACCGCAAGCAGGACCTGACCGCCGAGGTGCGAAAAATCACCGGCGGCAAGGGCGCGCAGGTAGTGTGCGAGAACATCGGCGATCCCGAGCTCTTCCCCAAAGCCTTCGCCGCCCTCGCGATGCGCGGCCGCATGGTCACCGCCGGCGGCCATGGCGGCGGCGTCGTGCCGCTGCACATCTTCAATCTCTACGCCAAGAACACGACCATCTATGGCAGCACCGAGCAGACGACCGAGGATATGATGGAGAGCCTCAAGGCCGCGGCCGACGGGCATTTGAAGGCGCTGATCGACCAGGTCCTGCCGCTGTCGGAAGCGGTGCAGGCGCATCAGATCATCGAAGGCCGCGGCGGCACCGGCAAGGTGCTGCTGGCGCCGGAATGATATCGGGGGAAACATGAAAGCCATCGTCATCCGCGAATTCGGCGGGCCCGAGGTGATGCGGATCGAAGAGGTCCCGACGCCCGATCCCGGCCCCGGCGAGGTGCTGGTTCAGGTTGCCGCCGTCTCGGTCAACCGCACCCTCGATATCATCGTCCGCAACGGCAAATACGCGCGGCCGGTGAAGCTGCCGCACGTGCTCGGCGTCGATCCCGTCGGCACGGTGGTCGCGACCGGTCCAGGCGTGAAGAACCGCAAGCTCGGCGACCGCATCTGCATCTCGTCGCGCCGCGTCGTGCGCCAGCCGGGCGCGCCGATGCACATGCTCGGCATCGATAGTTGGGGCGGCTATGCCCAATATGTCGTGCTGAACGAAGACGTCACCGCGCTGATACCGGAGGGGATGGACTTCAACACCGCCTGCGTCGTCGCGCGTCACGCGCCCCTCGCCTTCAACCAGGTACGCAGCAAGGCGCAGCTCAAGGAAGGCGACTGGGCGCTGGTGATGGGCGCGTCCGGCGGGCTCGGCAGCATCATCGTCCAGGCGGCGGCCGTCTACGGCGCGAACATCATTGCCGCCGCCGGCGCCGACGAGCGCGTCGAGGCGGCGAAAAAGCTCGGTGCGCAGCACGGCGTCAACTACCGCACGCAGGATCTGACCGCAGAGGTCCGGCGCATCACCGGCGGGCGCGGCGTCGATGTCGTCTTCGAGAACATCGCCGATCCCGAGCTCTTCCCGAAAGCCCTCGCCTCGATCCGCCGCGGCGGCAAGCTCTTCACCGCGGGCGCCCATGGCGGGCCGATCGTGCCGCTCAATGTCAGCACACTCTATATGAACGAGATCAGCATCATCGCCGGGACCGGACACACCAACGAAGATGTCGCGGCGGCGCTCGATGCCGCGTCGCACGGCAAGCTGACCATGCTGATCGATCGCGTGATGCCGCTGTCGCAAGCAGCCGAAGCGCATCGCCTCGTCGCGTCGCGCGATATCACGGGCAAGGTTTTGCTCACGCCCGACGAAGCGCTGGGCTGAGACGCACGCGGAGGAAACGGCCATGATCAGCACGGTTTCGATCGACGCGCCCGGCGGCAAGATGGATGTGATCCTCGGCGTGCCCGACGGCGCCGGCCCCTTCCCGACCATCGTCGTCTGCTACCACCGCTGGGGTCTCGACAAATTCACCCAGAGCGTCGTCCAGCGGCTCAGCGAGAACGGCTTCATTGCCGGCGCGCCGAATTTCTATCACCGCCGCCCGGCCGGCGAGGACAGCGGCGAGGCGATGAAATATCTCGACGACGAGGAGATCATCGGCGATATCCGCGTCACCACCGCCTATCTGCAGAAGCAGGAAAAGGCGAAGCAGGACGGCGAAGGCATCATGGGCCATTGCATGGGCGGCCGGCACTCTTTCCTCGGCGCGACCGCGCATCCGTTCAAGGGCGCGGTCATGCTCTATGGCGGCAGCGTCAACCAGTCGCGCAACGGCAAGCCGGCGCCGCTGTCGCGGGCCCGCACCATCACCTGCCCGATCCTCGGCTTCTTCGGCAAGGACGACAAGAACCCGAGCCCGGCCGACATGGCCGAGATCGACGCGCAGCTGACGCAGCTCGGCAAGAAGCACGAATTCCGCGCCTATGACGGCGCGGGTCATGCGTTCCAGAATTTCACCGACGAACGCTATCGCCCGGAAGCCTCGGAAGATGCCTGGCGCCGCTATCTCGCTTTCTTCCGCGAGACGCTGTAGCGCTCAGACCGTATCGAGCGCCCAGACGCGCTCGAGCAATTGGAATTTCGGCTGCTGCTCGGGCGTGAGATCGGCATGCCGCGCCTTGCCGCGGGTGAAGAAGGCGTTGACGCAGACCATGTCGCCCTCGAAGCCCGGCACTTTCTCGAGCCGCCGCAGCCGCAGGTCGTAATCCGCGAGCATGGCGACAAGATCGTGCAGCAGCTTCTGCCCCTTGAAGACCGGGTAGAACCAGGCTTCGGCCTCGATACCGAGCACGCCGTGCAGCAGGTCGCCGAAGCCGGACAGAACCTGGTATTCGAAGCCCTCGACATCGACCTTGATCGCATCGGGCGCCGGCACCTTGCCCTCGCGGTGAAGCTCGTCATAGCGGCGGCACTCGACGGTCACCTGCTGCTCGGCCGCGTAGAGCGGCGCGATCTTGTAGCCGGCGAGCGTGTCGGGATCGGCATCGAGCATCGACGAGCAGCCCCACCAATGCGCGATGTTAAGCCGCTGCACGCCCGCCTCGGCGGCGAGGCCGTTCTCGACCACGATAGCGCCGGGTCCCGACCGCAAGCGCGCGGCCTCGGCGGGGTTGGGCTCGAACATGACCGGACGCGTCTGATGCCGGTAGCGCCGCCATTTCGGCTGCAGCCCGCCGGCCGCGCCGATGGGGCTGATGGCGCGATAGGCGGATTTGAGCCGGTTGAGCAAAAGTTCCTCCAAGGTGCGGACGGACCAGTCCCGAAACGCGCCGCCGGAAGATTGGTTCGGAATACTTCGGTAAAATCGATGAGAGGAGGTCTCATCCGCGATCGGGATCGCTCTCCGCATCGTAGCGAATCTCGATCGCGATCGGCCATTGTGTCGAGTGGCCGACACTCGTGAGCGTGCCGTCGCTCGCGATCGCGACATGATCCATCGTCACCGCGTCCTCGTCGTTGCCGCCGACGACGCTCAGCGTCTGGTCCTGGCGGGCGACGACGATCGCGCAATGGCCGGGCCAGAAACCGCCGGTCGGCAGATCACGGAAGCTTAGCCGTGAGGCCCATTCGCGGCCGAAGCAGAGCAGATCGCCGAGCTTCGGCCGGTAGGATTGCGGCGCATGCGCGATCAGGATCGACGAGCGGCCCGACGCCGCCGCGTTCACATAGGCGGCGTGATTGGGCGCATAAGGAAAACGCTCGCCCGCACCTGCCATACGCATGACATAGGAGATGAACGCCGCCGACCAGGCATAACGCTCGTCGTCCCAGGCCGGAAAGACGCGGCCGGTCGCGTCGTGCTTGCCGGTCCAGCGCGCTTCGGTGCCCTTTCCGTTTAGGCCGAGCCACCAATATTCGCCGACGCGCTCCCAAAGTCCCGGCGCGCGCTCAGGCTTCGCCGCCGCCGGCTCGGGCGCGCCAGGCAGATCGCTAAGGCTGCCGAAGAGCCGCCATTCGCGCAGCGCGATCGCGACCGCGTCCTCGCGATTGAACGCCACGTAGGGCCTCGCGGCGAAATCGGGCACGACATTGGAGATCCCGCAGCCGGCCAGCGCAGCAGCCAAGATGATCATCGCGATCCTGCGCCGCATGAGGGCTCCTTCCCGCCCGCACTTTAGTCAGCCGCCAAGCGCCTCGCCATTGGCGCTCGGCGCGCGCTCGCCTAAACTTCGCTGCAAAGCCAGGGGAGGAAATCATGCAGCCGATCGTCGAATGGCACACTCACGTCATCCCGCCCGAGGACACGCTCGATCCGCATTGGCGCGGCAAATGTCCGCTGACGATCGAGAATGTGATCGAGGCGCATGACAAGACCGACATCGCGCTCTCGGTGGTGACGGATTCGATCCACCAGCTAAAAGATTACGACAAGCGGAAGGCGCTCGATACGCTGAAAGCCTGGCACGACCGCGCCGCCGGGCTGCAGGAGAAATACCGCGGCAAGGTGGTGTGCTTTGCCTCGACCGTGCCCACCGCGGGCGATGATTTCAACAAGGAGCTCGAGCGCGCGTTCACGCAGCTGAAGCTCAAAGGCGTCTTCATCACCTCGTCGATGTGGAAGACCTATCCCGACGACGACGAGGCCATTGGCTTCTGGGAAGTGCTGACGCAATACGACAAGCCGGTCTTCATCCATCCGCCGGCGAGCGCCTATGGCGAAGAGCGGATGCGCAATTACGGCCTCAATTCGTCGATCGGCCGGCCCGCCGACAACATGCTCTGCCTCGCACGGCTGATCGTGCGCGGCATCCTGGAGCGTTTCCCCAGAGCGAAGATCGTCGGCTCGCATTTAGGCGGCGGCATTTCCGAGGTCATCGGCCGCATGGATTACGCCTATGAGATGCGCGACGACAGCTTCCTCGGCGCCTATTCGCCCGTGCTCATCAAGGCGCCGCCGAGCCATTACCTCAAGAAGATGTATCTCGATCTCGCCTGCTATGCCCTTCCCGCCGCGAAATGCGCGATGGAGACGGTCGGCGTCGATCACGTCGTCTATGGCAGCGATGCGCCGCCGCTGACCTGGCTGAAGCCGCGCGCGATCCAGCTCGTCAAGGACCTGCCGGTCACCGAGGCGCAGCGCGCGCAGATCTTCGCCGGCACGGCCTTGAAGCTCATGGGCCTCAAAAAGGACGAGGTGCCAATGTGCTGAAGCCGCTCGCTGCCTGAGCCGCGTTAGGGCGAGACTTCCTCCAGCACGCGCTTGGTCGTCTCGGTCATGAAGAGCGCCGCGGCGAGGCCGATGCAGGTGACGATCGAGAACAGGAAGAACACGCCGCTGATGCCGTAGGCTGGCAGGACCCAGCCGACCAGAATCGGGCCGATTGTGGCGGCGAGCCGCAGCCAGAACGTCGCCCAGGCAATGCCGAGCGCGCGCATGCGCGTCGGATAGATTTCGGCGGTGTAGAGAAAGATGCTCATGCTGACCGAGCCGGTCCACAGCGTGCAGAAGCCATAGCCCAGCATCATGCCGAAGGCCGTGCCGGCGCCGATCAGCCAGAGCTCGAGCAGGCCGCAGACCAGGAGAACATAAGCGCCGATGAACCACAGCCGCCGCCCGGTGCGATCGATCAGCAACGCGCAGACCAGCGCGCCGATCACCGTGCCGACCGGCGCCGCAACCGAATAATTCAGCGCTTGCTGCAGGCTCAGATGATAGACCTCGCGATAGACAGTCGGGATCCAGCTTTGCATGCCTTGCGAGACGAGATAGGTCGAGGCCCAAAGCACCCAGACGATCAGCGTCCGGCGGAGATAAGGACTCTGGAACAGCTCCTGCCAGCGCGTGCGCGTGCCGAGCGGCGGGGTCGCGATCGGCACGACCGGCGGCAACGGATCGCGGCCGTCTCGCGAGACCTTGCGCTCGATCTCGGCCATGATTTTCTCCGCCTCATCGAGACGGCCTTTCTGGGCCAGCCAGCGCGGCGATTCCGGGCAGTAGCGGCGCAAGACGAGAGAAATCAGCGCCGGGATGGCGCCGATGATGAACATCCATTGCCAGCCGAGATTGGGCACGACGATGGCGCCGATGATGCCGGCGCCGAGCAATCCGACCGGGAAGATGATCTGATAGCCGAGGAACGAGCCGCCGCGGCGATCGGCGCGCAGGATCTCGCTGATATAGGTCGAGGCGACCGGTATCTCGCCGCCGAGGCCGACGCCTTCGAAGAAGCGGCAGATGAACAGCTCCTGATAGTTCGACGTGAAGGCGCAGACGAGGCTCATCGCCGCGTAGAGCGCGATGGTGATTTGCGCGGTGCGGACGCGGCCGATGCGCTCGGCCAGCCAACCGAAGAACAGCGCGCCGAGCGCCTGGCCGAGATTGGCGATCGAGATCAGGTAGCCGGCATTCTGCGGCGCGAAATGCCATTCGCGGATCAGCACCGGCAGCACATAGGCCGTGGTCAGCGCATCGAACCCGTCGAAGAAGATCGCGACGCCGAGGAACGACGTGACGGTGACATGCCAGCGCGAATACGGCAGCCGCTCGAGCCGCGCGGCGATCGATCGGTCGGAGACCAGCGACGTCTGAGACATGAACCCCCCTCACCCCATGATGCGCTTATCGACGATGCGCGGGCCGCACCATCGCAAAGTTTGCGGGCCAAGCCAACCCAAGAAAGCGCGGAAAATCAGTTCGGCCGGCGCGGCGGCCGGATACCCTCATGCGCTGTTTTCGGGATGGTCAGCGCCGCGCAAACCGCGCTGGCGGCCGCCAGCCCTGCCGCCGCCAGCATGGCCACGCGGAACGACCGCAGGAACGAGAGCTCGAACACGTTCTCGATCGCCTGCCGCGGCGCGCCCTCGATGCCGGGTGGCACGGCCGCCTCGGCCAATTGGGGAATCTGCGCTTCCACGGCGCTGCGCAGATCGGGCGCGAGGTGCAACGGGAGGAGCGCGGCATCGACCGCCTGCGCGAAAACGCCGACCGCGAGCGCCGCAAAGAGCGCCACGGCGAGCATGCCCGCGATCCGCGCAACGGCGTTGTTGATGCCCGAGGCGGTGCCGGCATGGCGCTCATCGACCGCGCCCATGACCGCGGTCGTCAGCGGCGCGACGCTGATCGTCATGCCGATGCCGAGCACCACCATCGGCGGAAAAAACGTCGTCCAGTAGAAGCCGCCGATACCGGGCACTGCCAACAGCGCCATACCGGCCGCCACGATGACCGGGCCGATCATCAAAGGCAGACGCGCGCCGGTGCGATCGACGAACGCGCCGGCCCAGCGCGACAGCCCGCCCATGATGAGGCTGAAGGGCAGAAACGATGCGCCGGCCCCGGCCGCGGAATAGCCCTGCAAGCGGATGAGATCGTAAGGCAGGAAGAACAGCGCGCCGCTCAGCGCGCCGTAAAGCAGCAGCGTCATCGCATTCGCGCCGCTGAAGGCCGGGGCGCGGAACAGCGCGAGCGGCATCATCGGCGCCGTCGCCCGCGCCTCCCACCAGAGAAAAACCGCCAGCACGGCGAAGCCGCAGAGCATCGGACCGTAGACGATCGCCTCGCTCCAGCGCGTCGTGCCGGCCACGCTCGCCCCGTAAGCAAGGCCGAACAGGCCGAGGCTCGCGAGCGCGCCGCCCTGCCAATCGATGGCGGCATCATCGCCGCGACTTTCCGGCACGTGACGTCGTGCGATCGCGATGGCGATCACGGCCAGCGGCAGGTTGATGAAGAACACGGCGCGCCAGCTCAGCGTGTCGACCAGCGCGCCGCCCAGCACCGGACCGAGCGCCGTGGTCAGCGCCGAAAACCCGGCCCAGGTGCCGATCGCCCTGCCGCGCTCTGCCTCGGGAAAAGCGGCGCTGATGATGGCGAGGCTTTCGGGCACCAGCATCGCGCCGCCGATGCCTTGCACAGCGCGCGCTGCGATCAAGCTCGCGGCATCCGGCGCCAATCCGCAGGCCATCGACGCCGCCGTGAAGAGCACCGCGCCGATCATGAAGATACGGCGGCGCCCGAAGCGGTCGCCGGCCGCGCCGCCGACCAGGATCAGCGCGCCGAGGGGCAACAGATAGGCGTTGATGACCCATTGCGCCGCCGCGACCGACATCGCGAGCTCGGACTGGATCGCGGGCAGCGCGACATTGGTGACGGTGGCGTCGATGAAGGCCATGCTGGAGCCGAGGATCGTCGCCGCCAGCACCCACGGCCTGCTGCTTTCGGCGCACGGCACCGAACCTTGCGCCGCGGTCATGTCAGTCTCCCGTCAACGGCCAGCCATCGGTATTCGGCGACCACGAGCCGGGCGTCAGCGGCCAGTTGATGTCGGCGACCGGCGATTTGACCGGCGCGATCTCGGGCGCGCTCGGGATCACCGGCAGCTAGAGATGCGAGGGATGCGCGGCGTCGGCATAGATCGTGTTCTCGACCGGCCAGGGCAGCAGCAGCACGTCGATCTGGCGCAGCGGATTGCTGTACTGGATGTCTTCGCTCGAGATCTGCAGCTGCAGGCGATGGCCTTTCTGCAGCGTGTGGAAGAGCGGCCGCAGCTCGATCTGGAATTCGTAGATCTTGCCCGGCTCGAGCAGCTCTTGCTGCATGAACGGATGGAACGGCCGCCCAGGATGCGAGCGTGCTTGATCGACCTCGCGGAACGAGGCTTTGAGCAAACCGCGGCTCAAATTGCGCGGCGGGCCTTCGGGCGGGATATCCGCCAGCTTCACGAACCACGCCGTGTCGATCTGCGAGGATGACGCGTAGAAGGTGAAGCTCGCCGGGCCCTGAAGGGTCAGCGGCTGCTCGACCGGCGCCGTCGTATAAGCGAGCGCCGACTTGCCGGCGGCGAGCTGCGCATAGGAATCCGGCATCTTGTAGCGGCGCGGCTCCGCGCTGCCGCTCGGCGCCGCCGTCCCCAGCCCCTCGCCGCTCAAATGGAATTTCGTCCATTGCGTGCGCGCGAGGGGATATTCGCTCTCGTAACGCCAGGCCCGTGTGCCGCTGTCGAAGATCGCGACCGGCGGCTCGGCGAGGATGCCGTTGTCGATGCCTTTCAGCCAGTAATCGAACCAGCGCAGCATCTGGCGATTGAGGTTGCGGTCGGTGAGATAGCGCATATGCGACCAAAATCCGGTCGGCGGCACGACCAGCAGCTTCTTCGGCGCGTGGATCTCGGTCCAACCGGCGAGCTGCCCGCGCATATGCATCGCACCGCCTTGCGGCACGATGCTCATCACCGGCGTCTTGATCTTATCCAGCTTGGTCCAGGCCGAGCGCTCCCAATAGAACGGCCCGTCGGTCGGATGGCTGGCGATCTCGTAATGGAGATTCATCGGCGGCTGCTTGCCGTCGACCGGGCCCGGCCACACGAACATATTGGTGTGGTAGTTGATCCAATTGTTCATGAACTCGGCGTTGTAGAGTCCGCCCTGATAGCAGGCGTCGCGATAGAGATCGGTCGTCGCATCGCATTGGCAGATGCATTTCAAATGCGGCGGCTGCGCCGCGGCGGCGATGTATTGGCTCCAGCTCCAATAGCTGTCGCCGATCATGCCGACATTGCCGGTGCACCAGGGCTGCTGCGCCATCCATTCGATGAGGTCGTAGCCATCGGTGCGCTCGTGCTCGTCGAACCAGCGCCACGAGCCCTGGCTCAAGCCGCCGCCGCGGCCTTGCGCGATCACATGCACATAGCCTTTCGGCACATAGTAGGACGTCGCGCCGCTTTCGATCGCGTGGCTCCAATGCGGCGGCTTGCGCTGGATGTCTTTGTTATAGGGAGACAACGACAGCAGCGCCGGATATTGCCCGTCCTGCTCCGGCAGGTAGACATCGACCGCGAGCTTCACCCCGTCGCGCATCGTGACATAGACGTTCTCGAGGACCTTGATTCCCGGCACCGGCACCGGCGGCGCTTTCACCAGCTCGGCCGGGTGAATGAATTCGACCTTCGGACGGTCGCTTTCGCCTTGTGCCATCGCCGCCTCCCCGCGTGATTGGTCGGGTGTTTGGCACAATGACCCCGCGGCGGCAACCGGGGGCGATTGCCAATCACCGCCGCGAAATCTATCGTCTGGCCAGCAACGAAATCCGGGGAATGGGAGGCCTCACATGAAGCTTTTGTCTTTCGAAAAGAACGGTGCACCGACGGTCGGTGCTCAGGTCGCCGAAGGCGTGGTCGATCTGACCGCCTGCCTCCGGACCACGCATCCCAATATCGCCACCGCGCAGTCGATGCTGGCGATCATCCAATCCGGTCTCGACATCGACCGTTTCGGCGAGGAGAGCCTTAACGAGCTGCGCAGCAGCGGCCGCCTTGCGCGTTTCGTCATCGAGAAACCGAAATACCTGCCGCCGGTCACCAACCCGCCGAAGATCCTCGCCCTCGCACTCAATTTCCAAGAGCATATCGACGAGACGAATCTCAAATTCTACGAGGAGCCGATCGTCTTCGCGAAATATCCGAGCAACATGATCGGCCACGAAGCCGAGATCGAGCTGCCGCCTTTCCCGCAGAAGGTCGATGAGGAGCACGAGCTCGGACTCATCGTCGGCAAGGATTGCCGCCACATCCGTCCCTCGCAAGCGCCGGACTATGTCTTCGGCTGGACGATCTGCAACGACGTCTCGGCGCGCCAGCGCCAGCGCGAGCGCGGCCAGATGGGCCAGCCCTACGCCTATGCGAAAAACCTCGCGACCTTCGCGCCGATGGGCCCGGTGATCGTCACCAAGAAAGAGCTCCCCGATCCGCGCAACCTCAAGATGGACGTGCGCATCAACGGCAAGGTCACGCGCAGCGGCAATACCGGCAAGATGATCTTCGATCCCTACCAGGTGCTCGCCTATTGCTCGGACTACACGCCTATGCAGGCGGGCGACATCATCTCGCTCGGCACCTTCGCCGGCGACAAGGAGATCCACGCCGGCGACACCGTGGAGCTCGAGATCGAGAAGATCGGCATCCTCCGGAACAAGGTCGTCGCTTCGAAGGCCGCCTGGCCGAACTTCACCCAGGACAAGCCGACGGGTCCGCTGGTGAAAGAGAACGCGCGGTAAGTCTCGGACCCTCACCTTCCCATCGCTCACGCGATGGGCCCCTTCCTCTCCCGTAAACGGGAGAGGAGCTACAACAAGCCCCTCGCCCGCGATGCAGGAGAGGGAGGGACCCATGCGAAGCATGGGAGGATGAGGTTTTTTTCAAGCCAATAACTTGACGGAAAGCACGCCTATGCCGCTCACCTTGGTCTATCCGCGCGTGCAGTTCGATTTCGGCGCGATCAAGCTGCTGAAAGCCGAGCTCGAATCGCTTGGCGTCAAGCGGCCGCTCTTCGTCACGGATCGCGGCGTCGTGCAGGCCGGCGTGTTCGCCGCGGTGCAACGCGCGATGGACAACGCCAACGACCTCGCTGTCTTCGACGAAGTGCCGGAAAATCCGACCTATGACGGTGTCACGCGCGCCGTCGCCGCCTATCACGCGAACAAGTGCGACGGCGTCGTCGCCGTCGGCGGCGGCTCGGTCATCGACACGGCGAAAGCGGTCTCGGTCGTCGCGACCCATGGCGGTAGCATCACCGACTATGTCGGCAGGCCCGACAAGATCAAATCGCACACCGCGCCTTTGGTCGCCGTGCCGACGACGGCCGGTACGGGCAGCGAGGCGTCGCGCGGCGCGGGCCTGCATCCCGACGCGAAAAGCCGCGGCCACGGCATCAATTCGCACTACCTCGTGCCGACGCTCGCGATCTGCGATCCCGAGCTGACCTACACCCTCCCGCCACGGCTCACGGCGGCGACGGGCATGGACGCGCTCGGCCACGCGGTCGAGAACTTCTTCGCCAAAGCAGGCAATCCGGTCGGCGATGCGATTGCGCTCGATGCCTGCACTAGAGTGTTCGCCCAT
>Ga0335085_10009471_pt1 | contig 14691 bp, 15 predicted proteins | sample Lox_Sample_45_FD_206712 | JGI IMG/M metagenome (GOLD analysis project Ga0335085, IMG submission 206712) | Soil microbial communities from Loxahatchee National Wildlife Refuge, Florida, United States - Lox_Sample_4.5 | ecosystem: Environmental > Terrestrial > Soil > Wetlands | place: USA... | reverse complement strand
GCCTTGCGAGGATACGCAAAGACCGCGCCGAAGCCGAGCCCGCTTTAAGGGCGCGCAGGGCCGTGTCATGATGGGACAAGCCGCCTGCAACGGCAGGCGCCAAGGGAGGGCAAGATGGCAGACGCTTCCACACGTGAACCCGATGCAACGGTGAAGGCCGCGCGCACGGGCTGGGTCGGCCGGATGGTGGCGGCCGGCGTGCCGCTGAGCGATTTCCAGGAAGTCGCCTATTCGATCGACAATTACGACGATTGGTGCGCCGCCTGGAGCGAGCGCGCTTCGATGCACGAGAAATTCGGCCGCGCCGCGCTCTTGGAGAATCAGAACGCGTCGGCCGCCTCGCATCTCCTGACCGCGGCGGTCGAATATCACTTCGCGAAATTCTATTTCACCCACAAGCCGGACCAGATGAAGACGGCACATATGAAGGCGGTCGAGTGCTACACGCTGGCGCTGCCGCATCTCTCGCCGCCGGGCGAGCGCGTCGCGATCCCTTATCAGGGCAAGCATCTCTTCGGCTATCTGCGCAAGCCCCTCGGCTCCGTCGGCAAGCAGCCGGTGATCCTCATCATCTCGGGCATGGATTCGACCAAGGAAGAGCAGCACGCTTACGAGCAGCTCTTCCTCGATCGCGGCATCGCGACCTTGTCGTTCGACGGGCCGGGGCAGGGCGAGGCGGAATACGACTGGCCGGTCACGCATAAATTCGAGGAGCCGGTCGGCGCGGTGATTGATTTCGTCGAAAAGCGTATCGACCTCGATGCCTCGCGCGTCGGCATCTCGGGCGCGTCGATGGGCGGCTATTACGCGCCGCGCGCCGCCGCCTTCGAGAAGCGCGTCAAGGCCGCGATCGCCAACAGCGGCGCCTACAAGGTGATCGACAATTTCGACCAGCGGCCGCAGACGCTGAAGAACGCCTATGTCCTGCGCACCCACTCGAAGACGGTGGAAGAGGCGCGCGAGAAGACGCGGCCGTTCGACATGGAGGGCGTCGCCTCGAAGATCACAACGCCGATGTTCATCATTTGCGGCAAGGCGGATCACATCACCCGCTGGACCGATGCCGAGCGCGTCGCCAAGGAGGTGAAGGGCCCGTGCGTCTTCGTCGCGCTCGAAGGCGGGATCCATGTCGGCCACAATCGCGGGCATCTCTGGAAGAACCAGTGCGCGGATTGGATGGCCGAGCAGCTCGGCGTGCCGAAAAAATAACGCGCGGAACGCCGTCCCGCGCGTTAGCCGAAGAGGCAGCGGCTCGTCAGGGCCGCAGCCTTTCTCTTTCTACTCCGTGCCTTTCGGATAGCGGTATTTGCCGAGCGTGAGGAACAGCCCCGCCGCGACGACCAACGCCAGGGCATAGAACGACAAGACCATCGTATAGCTGTGATAGGCGTCGAAGCCGACGCCGAGGATCACCGGGCCGACGCCGATGCCGATCGTGAAGGCGGCGAAGATCAGGCCATAGAGCGTGCCGAAGGCGCGGCGGCCGAAATAGCGGCTGGCGAAGAAGCCGAGCATGTCGACTTCGGCGCCGATCGCGAGGCCGATGCACACCGCGGCGAAGAACGGCGCCGGGCTGCCGGCACCGCTCCAGAGCAGCGCGACGCCGCACACCGGAAGCAGCATGACGATCGCCGAGAACACGGGCCCGTTCACGATATCGAGGCACCAGCCGACGATGACGCGCGCGACCATCGCCGCGATGCCCGAGGCGCCGAGCAATGCGACGGCGGTTTGCGGCGTGTAGCCGCGATCGAGCAGCATCGGTACGAAATGACCGCTGAGGATGCCGTTATTCGCGGTCCCCTCGATCAGGAAGATGAGGAAGAGCACCGCGAATTGATGCGTGCCGAGGATCGATTGCCGTGCGGTCAGGCCGAAGGGATGGCGTCCGGCCGCGGTTTCGGCGTCATGGGTCGCGCGCATGCGCTCGAGATAGCCAGGCGGCTCGCGCACGAAGATCGAGATCATGCCGAAAGCGAGGATCCAGGTGGTGATGCCGACGGCGATATAGCCGACGCGCCAGCCGAAGGCGGACACGAAGAGCTGCGCCATCTGCGGGATCGCGAAGGTGCCGAGGCCGACGCCGCAGGTGGCGATGCCGAGCGCCAGGCCGCGCTCCTTGTCGAACCACGCGGTGATCGCCTTGGAATAGACGATCGGGCCGACGGCGGCGCCGAAGCCCGAGGCGCAGGCGAACATGAGATAGATCTGCCAGCGGCTGCCCGCGCTCATCAGCGCGAAGCTGGCAAGGGCGAGCGCATAGACCGTGGCCGCCGGCAGCGCGACCTTGTGGATGCCGAAGCGATCCATCAGCCGGCCGAAGAGCGGCGTCATGATCGGCGAGGCGACGGCGCTGGCGAGCAGCCCCGACGAGAATTCGCCGCGCGTCCAGCCGAGCTCGGTCGTCACCGGCACCATGAACACGTTGGTGACGAAAATCACCGCCGTGCCCGGTCCGACGATCATGCCGACGAGCGATGCCGCGACAATCCACCAGCGATTGGCGAAGAGCCCCTCGCGCGGTGCAATGCTTGTACTAGCCATAAATCCCCCAGTCTTGACGCGCCGCTTCTATTTCCGCCCGGCTGCGCGGCGCGTGGCAGCGCGGGCGGCAATCTCCTCTTGGTTCAGACGACGACGCGCTCCGACCACTGTCCGGTCTTGGCGGCGGCTTTCGCCGCCTCGCGCAGCTCGTATTCGCGCGAGCCCCACATGCAGGCGTTATAGGCCTCGAGCGAGAATTGCCGCGGCCGGTAGGTCGCTTCCTCTTCCGGCATGACATGCTTCACGCCGCAGGAATATTCGTAGGTGACTTTGTCGGGCCCCTCGAAATAGACCATCACCGCGGTCGAGATCGGATGCCGTCCCGGCCCGTGGATGATGCGCACCTGGCGCTGCTTCAGGAAATAATACGACTTCATCACATCGTCCAAATCCTCGACCTGGTGGTTGATGTGATGGATGCCGGTGCGGTTCGAGGGGAACAGCACGATCGAATGATGCACGGTGTGGATGCGCAGGAAGGGCGAATCGCCGAGCCAGTCGGAGATCCGCGCGTTGCACAGCTCGGTCCAGAATTTGGTGTCGCGCTTGGCGTCGGTGGTGTAGAGGCCGATATGGCTGAAGCCTTCGATGCCGGCGTCGCGGGCGGGGAAATAGCGCTCGCCGGTGTGATAGGGGCGGGCAACGATCTCGATCTTGTTGCCCGACGGATCGGTCGAGGCGATGAAGCTCTTGCAGCGCCGCGCATCGCATTCCTCGCGCGTGCCGAACCGGACCGGCAGCTTGTTCTCCTCGAGCACCTTGCCGACCGCATCGAGAGCGCCGGGATCGAGCAGCTCGAGCCCGATCGTCTGATCGGCGGGATCGCCCTCGAACAGCGCCAGCGTGTAATCGCGCGTGTCGCCGCGCACGCCGACCTTGTCACTGCGGAAATAGGCGGTCTTGCCTTCGTGCGCACTGAGCTGCAGCCCGACAATGTCGGTGAGGTAGCGGATCGAGGCATCGAGATCGGCGGTGCCGAGCCGCAAATAGCGGATATCCTGCAGATTGATCATCGCCTGTTCTTCCGTCCCACGATGCCTCCCAAGGCCGGATCAGTTTGCCCAGTTCCGTGCGCTTTGGCTATAGAGCCGTGGCGCAGGGGGAGGAAATCCTTATGATACTGAAACCATTGATCGGCTTGGCACTTCTAGCCGCGGTCGCCATCCCGGCGGGTGCCGCTGACGCGCCGCCCGGCGGACCGGTCGCCGGTCCTGCCCAAGCGGGGCCGCAGCCGCAGCCGGACTATCACTGCCCGACGACGCCATACCTCAATTGCATGCCGCCGATCGGCGAGGATCGCCGCCAGGCTTGCAGCAAGGAATATGTCGCCTGGGTCCAGGCGCATTGCCCGAAGACGCAAATCGTCTACTGATCGCCGCTCGATCCACGGCCCCTAATCCAACGGCAGGCCGACATAGATCTCCGCAAGCGCGGTGGCGGCGGCACGCGAGCTGACGACGGTGTCGAGCTCGGCGAGACGCATATGCCGCTCGAAGCTGCTGTCGGCCGGGTTCTGGTGCAGCATCGTCGTCATGAACCAGGAGAAGCGCTCGCACTTCCAGATCCGCGGCAGGACATTGGCGCTGTAGCAATCGAGTGCGGTCCGGTCGTGCTTCTTGTACCAGGCATCGAGCGCGCGCGAGAGCACCACCACATCGGCGACGGCGAGGTTGAGGCCTTTGGCGCCCGTCGGCGGCACGATATGCGCGGCGTCGCCGGCGATGAACAGCCGGCCATATTGCATCGGGTCGCAGACATAGGACCGCATGCCGACGATGCCCTTCTGGAAGATCGGTCCTTCGGACAGCGTCCATCCCGGGAAGGCGAAACGCGCCTGCATTTCCTGCCAGATGCGGGTGTCGGGCCAGGCCTCCAGCTTGTCGTGCGGATCGCATTGCACATAGATGCGCTGCACCGTCGGCGAACGCGTGCTGAGCAGCGCGAAGCCGCGATCGTGGCGCGAATAGATCAGCTCGTGGAAAGAGCGCGGCGCTTCCGCGAGGATGCCGAGCCAGCCCCAGGGATAGATGATCTGATGCTCCTCGATCGCGCTATGCGGGATCGCCTGGCGGCTCGGCCCGTGGAAGCCGTCGCAGCCGGCGATGAAATCGCAGACCAGCTCGTCGGGCTTGCCGCCGCCGTCGCGGAACGTGATGCGCGGCTTGTCGGTATCGAGATCGTGCAGCGCCGTATCCGACACCGAGAAGCGGATATCGCCGCCATCCTTCAGCCGCGCCGCGACGAGGTCCTTGATCACCTCATGCTGCGCGTAGACGGTCACGCCCTTGCCTTGGGTCAACTCGACGAAATCGATGTGATGACGGCGCCCGGAGAATTGCAGCGTGATGCCGGTATCGAAGGCGCCTTCGCGCGCCATGCGCTCGCCGACGCCGGTCGCCTTCATCAGATCGACGAGCCATTGCTCCAAGACGCCGGCGCGGATCGTCTGCTCGATATCCTCGCGGCTGCGGTTCTCGATGATCACCGATTCGATGCCGAGGCGATGAAGGAAATGCGAGAGGAAAAGTCCGGCGGGGCCGGCGCCGATGATGCCGATTTGCGTGCGCATGAGGGCAGGTTAGGCCGCGGCGCCGCGTCTCGACAAGCGTGATCGTGCCGCCTAATGATCGCGCCGAACGAAAAAGGGGAGGGCCATGGCGCAGCAAAAATGGGTCGGGGCTTGGGCGACCGGCCTCGTCACTGTCGATAAAAGCGCCTTCAAGAACCAGACGCTGCGCCTCATCGTCCGCTCGACGCTCGGCGGCAAGCGGCTGCGCATCAGGCTCTCCAACCTCTACGGCAATCAGAAGCTCACCATCGGCACCGCGCATATCGCGCTGCGCGACGGCGCGAGCGAGCGCATTGTCGCCGGCACCGACCGCAAGCTCACCTTCGGCGGCGAGGCGGCGGCGGTGATCGGCCCCGGCGCGCTGATCGTCAGCGATCCGGTCGATCTCGAGGTCAAAGCGCTGAGCGATCTCGCTGTCAGTCTTTATATCCCCGGCGAGGTGCCGGAAGCCTTTCCGATCACCGGCCACGGCAACTGCCATCAGACGAATTATCTCTCGATCGAAGGCGATCACACCGCGGCGACGGCGCTGCCCGTCAAAGAGACGACCGAGAACTGGTATTTCCTCGGCGCCGTCGAGGTGCTGGCGCCGGCGAATACCGGCGGCATCGTGTGCTTCGGGGATTCGCTCACCGAGGGCAATCTCTCCAGCCTCGACAGCAACAGCCGGTGGCCCGATCAGCTCGCGCGCCGCCTCGTCGCGCGCGGCGGCCGCGCATTCGGCGTGATGAATCAAGGCATCGGCGGCAACCGCGTCCTGCACGACATGCGCGGCGACAGCGGCCTCCGCCGCTTCGACCGCGACGTGCTGGCGCAGCCGGGCGTCACGCACGCGATCGTCTATATCGGCACCAACGATCTGCGCAATCAGCGCGGCAACCCGGCCGAGGTGGTGACCGCCGAGCAGATGATCGCGGGCCTAAAGCAGCTCGCGCTCCGTGCCAAAGCCGGCGGCCTCATCGTCTATGGCGCGACCATGATCCCTTACGAGAACGAGACCTATCACCCCGGCGCCTGGACGCCGCAAGGCGAGGCCAAGCGCCAGGCGATCAACGAATGGATGCGCGCGCAGGGCGGCGAGCATTTCGACGCGCTGATCGATTTCGACAAGGCCGTGCTCGACCCGGCGCATCCGACCTCGATGCGCGCCGAATACGATTGCGGCGACCACCTCCACCCGAGCGACAACGGCTATCGCCATATGGGCGATGCGATCGATCTCAAGTTGCTGGAATAATCGTTCGCATTTGCGTATCTAGGGAGTTCGGCATGTCTCGAATGTCTAATCCGACCGATTGCCAGGCTTGCTCTGAGCAACGTTTTGCGGTGCATCCTATTTTCGACTTATGTAGAGCTAAGCGCTTCGACGAAGCGTTACAGCTTTGTAGAGACGAACTTGCTCAGAAGCCTGACGACGCGGACAGCTATCGCCATATGGCCGATGTGCTCGAATTAGCGCAAAGGCATAACGAAGCACTGCCATTCCGCAATAAGGTTCTCGAACTCACGCCCAATTCTGCTGCGAACTACTTCAGTCGCGGTGATCTTTTCTATCAGACGGGCAACTATCCCGCTGCAATTCGGGATTTTTCAAGAGCGGCAGAGCTTGATGGTCACGGGGCCCTTAGCCCGCTTATTCATCTATATCTTGCCGATTGTCACCGCCGGCTAAAGGCGTATGACGAGGCTATCGCGGATTGCGAGCACGTGCCGGACGATTTTGATTTTCCCGGCTTTCTCGGGGAATGCGCCGGCGGCAAGCGGCACCTTCTTGCCGCGATCACTCGCGAACGCCCGACGCCTTGCGAGTGACCGCAGGCTGAACCTGTTCCTACTGGAACCAGAGATCCTCGGGCTTGGGATTGCCCTTGATCAGGCCCTGCTCTTTCGAGATGTCGATCCAGAATTGCAGCTGCTTCGGCGTCAGATCGACGTTGATGATCGGCGGCGGCAGCGAGCCGACGACGGCCGCCGGCAATCCGGTGTATTTGGCGATCGCCTGATAGGTCTCGTCGCGATGATCTTTCATGTAGACGAGCGCCTCGCGCATCGCGTCCTGCATCGCGTTGATCTCTTTCTTATGCGCCGTCGCCCAGGAGCGCGTCGTGGCGAAGATCACGGTCGGCGTGCCGGCCGGCGTCGCGCTCAGCCAATTGGCGACCGCCTCGCCGGCGCCCGATTGCAGAATGCGCGCGGTGAACGGGGCTTGCGAGGGATAAGCGTCGATCTGGCCGCTGCGCAGCGCATCGCCCGCCTGCGGGAAGCCGAGCTCGACATATTTGACGCTGTTCGGGTCGACGCCGTTCGCCTTCAAATCGCGGCGCAGCATGATGTGCAGCAACGCGCCGATGCCGGGCACGCCGACCGTCTTGCCCTTGAGATCGGCGGTCTTCTCGATGCCGGCGCCTTTGCGCGCGATCAGCACGTCGCCCGTCAGCGGATAGACGGCGCCGCCGGCGAAGACGACGAGATCGAGCCCGGCATCGTTGGCCTGCAGCAGCGAGGGCAGCGTCGGACCGCCAAGCTCGGACGAGCCGCTTTCGATCACCGCCGGGATATTGCCGGAGATGTTCGTCTGGACGAAGTCGACATCGACGCCGCGCTTCTGGAAGAAGCCCTGCTGCTCGGCGACATAGCCCGCGGCGAAGCCGGTGACCGCGGTGTAGGTCATCTTGACCTTGGTCTGCGCCGCGGCGGGAAGCGCCGCCGCAAGCAGCAGGCCGGCGATGAGCACTCGCTTCATGTTCGTCATCTTCATCGCCCTCACTGCTGCACGCCTTCGGCGGGCGAGAGCCGCTCGAGGACTTGGCCACGGGTTTCGATCGCAAAGAAGGCGGTGACAAGACAGCCCATCAGCGCAAACAGGCCGAACACGACGAAGACATAGTTGAGTCCCCAATGCGGCAAGACCCAGCCGACGACGATCGGCCCCGCCATCGAGGCGGCGCGTTGCCAGGCGCTGGCGACCCCGCCGCCCAAGGCGCGTAGCTGGGTCGGATAGATCTCGGCGGTATAGGTCGCGAGACCCAACGCGAGAAAGCTGCAGAAGAAGAACGAGCCGGATACGATCGCCAGCACCTGGACCGCCGATAGCTGGCCGAGGAAGACGAAGCACAGCAGCGGAACGCAGCAGATGCCGAAGCCGACCGCGAACATCGCTTTGCGGCCGATCGCCTCGATCAGATAGATCGTGAGCAATGCGCCGCCGAGACCGACGCCGCTGAGAACGAGGCCATAAGCCAGCGATTGCTGTACCGGCAGGTGGAACACGAAGTTGAAAAGCGAGGGCGCCCAAGCGGTGAGGCCGTAGGTGACGAAATAGGCGCCGATCCACATGAACCATACGGTGATCGTGCGTTTCAGATAGATGCCCTTGAAGAGATCGGCGAGCCGCGGCTTCACCTCGTTCACCAGCGGCAGGTCGCGCGGCAAAGGCGGCAGCGCCTTGCCCTCCTTGACGCCGATATCCTCGATCCGCTTGAGCGCGGCGTCGGCTTCGGCGAAACGGCCGCGGCTGGCGAGCCAGCGCGGCGATTCCGGCAGCATGGTGCGGAGCGGGATCGCGATCAGCGCCGGTACCGCGCCGATGATGAACATCCACTGCCAGCCCCAATTCGGCACGACGTAAACGCCGACCAGCGCGCAGATCGGCAAGCCGATCGAGAACAGGACCTGCGCCGAAAGCGAGAAGCGGCCGCGGCCATCCGCCTTGGCGAATTCATTGACATAAGCGGCCATGAGCGGCACTTCGCCGCCGAGCCCGATGCCCTGGATGAAACGCAGCCACCACATCTGGTCGTAGGTCGTGGTGAAGGCGCAGGCGAGGCCGCCGAGGGTGAAGATCAGCAAGGTGACGATCATCGCATTGAGCCGGCCCCAGCGCTCGCCGATCCAGCCGAAGCCGATCGCGCCGATGAGCTGGCCGGCGAAGCCGACCGCGATCAAGGAGCCGATCATCTGCGGGATCTGCGGCGGCGGCAGGTGCCAGATCGCGAGCAGCGACGGCAACACATAGGCGATGGTGATCGAATCGAAGGCGTCGAAGAACCAGGCGCTGCAAATGATGAGGCGCATGTTGCGGTGCCAGGACGAATAGGGCAGCCGCTCGAGCCGCGCCGCGATTTGGCGCATCTCGATGTTGCCGCCGACCGCCGCCGTGTTTGCCATGAGATCGTTCCCCCTCGAAGGCCCGGTTGTTCGAGCGCCGCGTGTCAGTCGACAGCGGCGCGGTTCTTGCGCCGGACGATATCGCAAGATCGGCTCCGCCGCTATCGCTAAGCGATGCGGCGCGGCTGCGGCTAATGATGGTCGATATAAAGCCCGCGCAGCGAGCCGTCGGGCCAGGCGATGTCGGCGATTCGCCAGCCCGCTTTCAGCCGGACCAGCTGGACGGTCAGCGTCTTCGGCTCATTGAAATTGCGGAAGGCGACGGTGGCGGTCGCCTTATCGGGACCGTCCATCCGGGTCGCGACGGCGAGCCGCGTAATCTCCCATTCCTGCGCATCGACGAAAGGGTCGCCGTCGAGCGCCGGCACCTCGTCTTTTTTCTTGGCGGCGGCCTGATCGGCGGTGATCAGCGCGACCAGCGACGGCTCGAAATAGCGCAGCAGCACGCGCTTATCCGCGTAATCGATGCCGCGGAAGTGTCTCGCCTCGTAGCGATGATAAAGCGCGGTCAGAAAAGCTTGCGGCGTCTCGTCGGCCAAGGCGGGTGCGGCGAGGGCGAGGATACCGGCGAGCGCCAGGGCTAGACGGCGCAGGCGCGCGGTGAGGGGCTTCATAAGGTGCGTCTCCATCGGCGGCGGGGAATGATAGCGGGCGGCTTCGGGGCGGGGAATTTGACCCTTGTGGGCGCTTTCCTGTACCGTCCGCGCCAGGGTGGAAGCAGCTTTTGAGGAGCTCGGTTATGGATGCGTCCGCGCAGACACAAGTGCCGTCGTTGACCTGGCTCGGCTCGATGCATGAAGGCATCCCGGTCAGCCATCAAAATCTCGATGCCTGCATCGATTTCTACACGAAGGTACTCGGGCTCAAGCTCTTGAAGCGGCCGAAGGCCCTCGACGATATCGGCCGCGGCGCCTGGCTCGGCGACCATGACGACAAGGTGCAATTCCACCTCATCGCCACCGAGCGCGATTACAAGCCGGGTCCGGGCACGAAATATTCCGCGACCGGCCGGCACACGGCCTGGCTCGTCGCCGATATCGAAGCCTTCCGCAAGCGCATGGAAGGCCTCGGCATCGAATACGGCGAAGCGAAGAATCTGCTCGGCGCGGGCAGCGCGCAGCTCTTCGTCGTCGATCCCGAAGGCCATACCTGGGAATTCCAGGAGCCGTTCCCGAAACGCTGACGCCGCGCGGCTCACGGCGCGCTCGGCGAGCGCTCCGCTGAAAAGATTCGCGGCCCCATAACGCGGAGCTTCGGCGTGTCGCTCTCCATCAGTTCCGCATAGACGGCGAGATAATCCTGCGCCATGCGGCGCGCGGTGAAGCGCTCCTCGAAACGTTGCCGGATCTGGCGGCGGTCGAGCGCCGGGATTCCCGTCTCTCGCCGTTCTCTATTTTTGCCGCGCTTCGAGCCAGGCGAGCAACGCCGGCACGATCGCGCTGAGATGCTTATAGCGCAGCATCGCCGGGCTCATCTCGCGAATCGCGCCGGCGAGATCGCCGGCGTCGTCGCGTGTCGCGATCACCCGGTCGAGCGGCGTGATCTCGGTGCGGATGGTGAACAGCACGGCGTCGCTTTGCGGCAGGCGGCGCAGGGTCTGGCGCTCGACGCGCAGATAGAGCGCCGCGCCGGCATTCGCCGCGGTGATCGCGGCATCGGCGTCGCGGCCGATGGGCTGAAACCGCGCCGGATCGTCGGCGATGCCCCAATTGACACGGGCGAGAATGCGATCGGGCTTGAGGGCGGCGAAGAAATGCTTGATCGGCCGCTCCAAGGCGGGTGCGAGGCCGGGCACGGGGGCATGGATGACATCGAGCGGGCGGCCGATCTTCTCCTCGAGCCGCCAGCGATTGGGAAAGCAGAGCGAGGCGCCGATCAGGCGATAGCCCTCATCGCTCGCTTGCAGCAGGCACAAATCCTCGGCCACCAGCCGCCCCGCCATATCGAGCGGATGGAGCGGAGGCACATCGATATTCCAGCTCTCGCCGCTGGCGGCGACGAACAGGCGGTGCTCGTCATCGAGGCGATAAAGACTCGGAAAGCGCCGTGCCAAATGCTCTGCCAATAATTGGAGCAGCTCGGCCGATGCCGCGCTCGCTTCGGGCAAGGCGCGGAACACCAATTCGTGACGAGTCGCGAGTAATCGCTGCTTCTCGGCCAGGATTTCGCGAAAGGAAGCATCGGGCGCAAGCCAATCCGCTTCGCTTTGCGGCGTGAGGCCCATGGCCAAACGATAGCGTCCGCCGTCAAAGAGCGAATTTCCTGTGGATTCTCGCGCTTCGCTCATGCTTGGGGGTTTAGCATGGCCGGGCGAAGCTATATAGATACGTCATCGATCTGATGAGGTGTTCTATGGCGAAGTCTCCGCCGCTTGAATGTTCGAAATGCGCGATGTGCTGCAAGATGGCCGGCTATGTCGAGATGAGCAATTACGACGTGGCGCGGCTTTCCAAGCATCTCGGCCTGACGCCCGCGGAGTTCAAGGAAAAGCATCTCGTGCAGATCACCCGCGCCGGCAAGATGTGGCTGAAGGACGAGCATGAGACCTGCCAGTTCCTCGGGCCGGATCACAATTGCACCGTCTATGAGGCACGGCCGACGCCCTGCCGCGGCTATGTCTGCTGGGACCAGGACGACAAGACCGTCTACGAATTCGCCCGTTTCATGCAGTGGAATACCGGCAAGCTGCGCGAGAAGGAGCTGGCGGAAGCAAAGGCCGAAGGCCGTACGCTGCGTAAGCCGAAGCCACGCCGGCCGGCTCAGCCGAGCTGGTGAAGCGCCGCGGCATCACCTTGCCGCTTTCCTCCATTCCGTGATGAGCTGAACCGTCTGCCGCACCGCCAGGGTGACATCCTCGCGCTGCGGCTGGACGTATTGCGCGCCCTTGACCGGCGTCTCGTCCGGCGCGCTGGTCGCGGGCATGTCCTGGCGGCGCGAGGCCTGCTCGGTGGCTCTGGCCATGCCCTCTTGCACGTCCTTGCTGAGCAGCCAGTTGATGAAGACCCGGGTCGCGTTGGGGTGCGGCCGATCCTGACCCAGGCGGTGCCGCGCGCCAGCACAGCCATGAGCATGCCGGCGATGCGATGCCGCATCATTTCGCGTTCTTGCGGTATCCGGCGGCGAGGGCATGCCGAACACGCATGAATGGGGCGGACCGCCGGGCAAGGATCCGAGCATGCGGAATTTCGCGCGGAGCTGGAGCGCGCTCGACAACGCTTGAGGGAGACGGCGACGCGCTGAAATTTTACGGCGCGCCGCGGCTTGGGCGCGCTAGGATAGTTGCATGGCCCAGTTGGCGCTGACACCCGAGCTCGACCGGCCGCGCCGCCGGCTTCAGCCATGCACGACGCAAGCGACCTTGGTCGGCGCGCTGGTGATCGTCCTCGCCTTCCTGGTGCTCTATCCGATCCTCGCGGTCGTCATCAACTCGCTGCTGCCGTCGCGCGTCTTCCAGAGCCAGGGTTTGGCGACCTGGCGGTCGGCTTTCGCCGACGCCGATGTCCTCACCGCGGTGCTCAACACGCTGAAAGTCCAATTGGGCACGCAAGGCATCTCGCTGCCGGTCGCGATCCCGATCGCCTGGCTTTTGGCGCGCACCGATCTACCGTTCGCGCGCTGGCTCGAATTCGGCTTCTGGATCCTGTTCTTCCTGCCGGCGCTCGGCGTCACGCAAGGCTGGCTGCTGCTCTTCGATCCGAATTACGGCCTCGCCAATAAATGGCTGGTCGACGCCGGCATCTTCGCGAGCGCGCCGTTCAATCTCTATTCCTTCTGGGGCATCATCTTCGCGCATCTGACGACGACCGCGCTGTCGGTCAAGGTGATGCTGCTGACGCCGGCGTTCCGCAATCTCGACGGCTCGATCGAGGAAGCGGCGCAGATCGCCGGCGCCTCGACGCTGAAGACGCTGATCCGCATCGTCGTGCCGCTGCTGACGCCCGCGATCATCGTCGTGCTGCTGATGTCGCTGATCTACGGCCTCGGCGCGTTCGAGATCGAGCTCTTCCTCGGCGTGCCGTTCAATTTCTTCGTCTATTCGACGCAGATCTACCAGCTCATCTCGCACGACCCGCCGGCCTATGCCGAAGGCGGCGTGCTCGCCTCGTCGGTGCTGCTGGCGATGCTGCCGCTGATCGTGCTGCAGCGCTGGGCGGCGACGCGGCGCAGCTACGCCGTTGTCTCCGGCAAATACCAGTCGCGCATCGTCCGTCTCCATGCCTGGCGCTGGCCGGCCTTCTTCCTCGTCGCGATCATCGTCCTGGTGATGAGCCTCCTGCCGCTCAGCCTCTTGCTGATCGGCAGCATCATGAAGCTCTTCGGCTTCTTCGGCCTTGCCCAGATGTGGACGCTCGATCACTGGCGCGACGCTTTCGCCGATGTGACCTTCACCCAGGCGTTCTGGAACATGCTGCTGCTCGGCACCGGCACGGCGCTCGCCGCCGCCAGTGCCTATGTCGTCGTCGCCTATTGCGCGGTGCGGCTGAAGACGCGCTGGCAGGCGACGATCGACATCCTCTCCTGGCTGCCGCTGTCGATCCCGGGCATCGTTCTCGGCTTCGGCTATCTCTTCATGGTGATCCAGGTGCCGATCTTCGCGCCGATCTACGGCACGCTCTGGGTGATGATCCTGGTCAGCTTCCTCTCGGCGATGACGCTCGGCGTGCAGGTGATCAAGGTGCATATGCTGCAGCTCGGCGCCGAGATCGAGGAAGCGGCGCGGCTCTCGGGCGCGTCGTGGCTGTCGGCCTTCTGCCGCGTGATCCTGCCGCTCACCGCGCCGGCGGTGTCGGTCGTCGCCGTGCTGGTCTTCGCCGCGACGATCCGCCAGATCGGATTGGTGATCCTCTTGTCGACCGGCGAGACCCGGCCGCTCGCGGTGCTCCAGCTCGATTTCCTCGCCGATGGCCGGCTCGGCCCGGCCGCGGTGATCGGCGTCATCATCGTGCTGATCAGCCTCACCGCCGCGGCGCTGGTGCGGATCATCTCCGTGCGCTTCGGCGTGCGCGCCAATTAAAGCAGGAAATAAAGCAGGGTCGGCGCGGTCGCGATCGTGACCAGGGTCGAGACCACGACGATGCCTGCCACTTCCTCGGGCTGGTTGTGCCAGCGCAGCGCGAAGAGATAATTGAACACCGCCGCCGGCATCGAGCTTTGCATGATGATCGCGGCGCGCGCCGCGCCGTGCAGGCCGAAGATCGCCGTCACCGCGAAGCCGAGGCCCGCGCCCATGCCGACGCGCAGCAGCGACAGCGCGAAGGCGCGGGGGAAGGCCGCGACGCGCAGCGAGCCGAGCGAGACGCCGAGCATCAAGAGCATCAACGGCACCGTGATGCTGCCGAGCAGGCCGATCGTGTTCGCGAGGAATGGCGGCAGGGTGATGCCGGCTTCCGTGACGGCGAGGCCCAGCGCCA
>Ga0335085_10009470_pt1 | contig 14691 bp, 7 predicted proteins | sample Lox_Sample_45_FD_206712 | JGI IMG/M metagenome (GOLD analysis project Ga0335085, IMG submission 206712) | Soil microbial communities from Loxahatchee National Wildlife Refuge, Florida, United States - Lox_Sample_4.5 | ecosystem: Environmental > Terrestrial > Soil > Wetlands | place: USA: Florida... | reverse complement strand
AGGCCGTGCGCCGCACCCTGAGCTACTCTGCGCACAGCATGCCCGGCGAGGAGTCTACGCGCGAGAAGATGGGTTGGACCCAGGATGGCCTAAACACCATGGAGGCCGCGGTCTACAATTTCCGCGCCGCGCCGGTGTACACCAACTACCTGTTCGACATGATCGACGCGCAGGAAGCAAATGGCCACGTGCCGCCGATCGTTCCCACCAACGGCTGGGGGCGAAGCAAACCGAATGGCTCGCCACCCGAGTTCTCTGATCCCTGGTGGGGAGGCACTCTCCCTTACGTGGCATGGAAATTGTCCGATTACTACGGCGACCGGCGGGTGCTGGAAGAAGCATACGAACCCATGAAACACTGGGTGGATTACTTGAGCCGCAACTCGAAGGACCACCTTGTTGACTGGTGGTTGGGCGATTGGTTGGAGGTCGGGGCGCTTCATGCCGGTCGGCCGACGCGCACGCCGATCATTCAGACCTCCACCGCGGGCTATTATTTCTGTGCCATGGCGGTTGTCCGCGCTGCCGAACTGTTGGGAAAAACTGATGACGCCCGGAAGTACCGGCAATTGACGGAACAAATCAAAGCCAGTTTCAATCAGCATTTCTTTGACCCGCGGACCGGAATCTACGCTCCGGAGACGCAAACCGACCAGGTGCTGCCGTTGTGGCTCGAGATGGTTCCGGAGGGCAAGCGTGACTTGGTGCTCGGGCACCTAATTGAAGACATCCATCAGAATAAGGACCACATGACCACGGGTTTCGTGGGTGTCATGCCCATGCTTCACAGCCTGCCGGACTGGGGCTACGAAGATCTCGGTTACACCGTTGCCATGCGGGAGGACGCGCCGGGATTTCTACAGATGATTGAAGATGGATGGAGCACCCTGGGGGAATCGGTGGAAAACATTGCGGGAAGCGATACTGGCGGGGCTTCGCGCTTTCACCCTTTCGGCGCCTGCATCGGGTCCTTCCTGTTCCGGGAGATTGCAGGGATCCGAACCGACCCATCGGGGCCGGGGTTCGAGAAGATCATCATTCGTCCGGTCCTCGGGAATCTGGCTTGGGTCCATGCGAGATATGATTCCATTCGGGGGCCAATTATCAGCGACTGGAAACACGAAGCGAACCGGTTTGAACTCCGCGTGAAGATCCCGGCGAACACCACGGCTACTGTCTATCTGCCGGCAAAGAACCCCGGTGTGATCACCGAGAGTGGGAAGCCTCTCGCCCAGGCGCCTGGCGTAAAGTTCCTGCGGAACGAAGGCAACCACGCTTTGGTGAACATCGATTCCGGTGAGTACTTATTCGCAGTGCCCCAAGGAGGAAATCATCATGAGTGAAGAAGACGTCCTTAAAAAAGAAGCTAAGTGGGATCGTGTGGGCCGAAGGGAATTCCTGAAGCGTGTGTCGTCCGCGGGGGCCGGCGCTGTCATCGTGCCTGCACTCCATGTAGGGCCGGCTGTTGCGGGCACGGGGCAAGGAGGCAATGACGCCATGGAGCTTGCCTTCAAAGAGCCGCCGCAGTCAGCCCGAGTACGCGTGTGGTGGCACTGGATGAGCGGCAATGTCACCAAAGAAGGGATCACGGCGGACCTGGAGTGGATGAAGCGCGTGGGTCTCGGCGGCGTGCAGCATGTCGAAGCCGATCTGGGTACGGCCCAATATGTGGACACGCCGCTGAAGCTCTTGAGCCCGGGTTGGAGGGATGCGTTCCACTTCGCCGCAGCGGAGTGCGACCGGCTGGGTCTGGACATGACCACCAACATCTCGCCGGGTTGGAGCGAATGCGGAGGCCCATGGGTGAAGCCCGAAGAGGCCATGAAGAAGGTAGTTTGGAGCGAGACGCGCGTGGAAGGTCCGCGCAAGTTCGTCGGGAAGATCGATCTACCGCCTTCGGTGAATGGCACTTTCCAGACCTTGGAGCGTCCCCGTGAGGTTATCGAGCCGCCGGAGATGGCCGCGGGAGCCAAGCCGTGGACGAAGCCGACGCCCGCGCCTTACCCCACCCATTATGCTGACACCGCCGTGGTCGCCTATCGTCTGCCGGAAGGCGACGTCTTGATGGCTGACCTCCATCCAAAGGTGACGTCGAGCGGCGGTAATATCGACTTGGCGAGCCTTACTGGTAGCGATCTGAACAAAACGGTGGCCCTGACCTTCCCGGAGGAGGGGAAACCGGCTTGGGTCCAGTTCGAGTTTGCCCAATCCTTCCGGACGCGTGCCTTCTCGATTTCTATCCAAGGCGGCGAGAGCTCATCTGGCGGCGGAGGGATGCCTGACGGGGAAGTCCAGGCAAGCCAGGATGGCACGAACTTTGTCACCCTCGTGAATCTGCCGGGTCCGGCGCAAGCCGCCGCCCCCCTGCGCACTTTCTCATTCCCTGAGACCACGGCGCGATTCTATCGGGTGATGTTGAGGCCGGGGCCGGGCCCTGCTCCCTGGTGGATTCCTGCCTCTGCCACGGATATCCCCGCCATGCGGATGCCCGCCCCCCTCAAAGAATTCAGAATCGCCGCGCTGGTGTTTCACTCCAGTGCGCGCGTAAACCGTTGGGAGGAAAAAGCAGGCTTCGGCGCCATGTTCGAATACGACTCGGTTCCAACGCCTCCGGTGCCTTCGGCAGCCGCTATTCCCCGCGCCAGCGTTCTCGACCTGACCTCCCGGATGACCAATGATGGCAGCCTCGAATGGGATGTGCCCGAGGGGAATTGGGTGATTCTGCGCATGGGCTATTCGCTCACCGGGGCAACCATCCACCCGGCTCCGCCCGATGAAACGGGATACGAAGTCGATAAGCTGAGCCGCAAGTATGTTGAGTCTTACCTGCACGGTTGGGTTGATCCGCTGGCCGAGACGCTAGGCCCCGAGTTTGGAAAAACCTTCAAGTACTTTTTGATGGATAGCTGGGAAGCCGGCCTTCAAAACTGGACCGATGATATGTTGAACGAGTTCCAGGCCCGTCGCGGGTACGATGCAAAGCCCTACCTGCCGGTGTTGACCGGCCGGGTGGTGGAAAGCGCGGATGTCAGTGATCGCTTTCTTTGGGATCTGCGCCGCACGATCGCCGATCTTGTTGCGGAGTGTTTTTACGGAGTGACCGACGACTTCCTACGCCAGCGGCGCCTGCAAGTTTTTGCGGAGGCCGCGGGTGTAGGCTTCCCGATGATTCAGGATGCGCTCCAGAATAAGGGCCGCGTGGATATCCCCATGGGCGAGTTCTGGACAGTCGCGAAGAAGGGTGTGCACAGGCCTGAGTATCACGCTGATATTCGCGAGGCTTCCTCGGCCGTGCATATCTACGGCAAGAAACTGGTCGGAGCCGAGTCATTCACGGCTGCCCTGACCGGCGATTGGGGCCCGCCCTCTACCCTGAAGGAACTGGCGGACTACAACCTCGCTTTGGGTGTGAACTGTTTCTGTATCGCCAGCTCAGTGCACCAGCCATTCGTGGAAGGCCATAAGCCCGGGTTCACACTGTCAATTTATGGTCAGCATTTCACTCGGAACATTACTTATGCCGAGCAGGCAGGTCCCTGGATGACGTATCTGGCGCGTAACTCTTACATGCTCAGACAGGGATTGTTTGTGGGCGATCTTGCCTACTTCTACGGTGAGGGCGCTCCGGTGGCGGTGCCCTATTGGGAGAATGTGAAGCCCGAGCCACCGGAAGGCTACGCATATGATTACCTCAACGTTGAGGTATTGCTCACGCGCATGTCCTTAGAAAACGGGCGGTTGGTGTTACCCGATGGCATGAGCTATCGCGTGCTGGTGCTGCCGGATACTCTCAACCGGCTCATGCCGCCCGTGCTGCGCAAGATCCGCGATCTTGTCGTCGCGGGCGCGACGGTCGTGGGGCCGAAGCCCACAAATTCCCCGAGCCTTACCAATTACCCTGCGGCCGACGACGAGATCCGGGCCCTTGCGAACGAAGTCTGGGGCGACTGCGACGGCAGGACGATTACTGAACATGCCTGCGGGAAGGGAAAGGTTTACTGGGGCAAATCCCTGCAAGAGGTCATGGAGGCAGTGAAGACCACGCCGGATTTCGAATACACCCGGCCAAACCTCGACACCTCGCTCGTGTATATACACCGCCACAGCGCTGATGCGGACATCTACTTTGTGGCTAACCGCAGAGAAAGAGTGGAAGATCTGGAAGTCAGCTTCCGCGTGGAAGGGAAGGAAGCGGAACTCTGGCACCCAGATACCGGTGAGATCGAACCGGCCGAATACAAGATCGAGAACGGCCGGACAACCGTTCCCCTGCGCCTGGACCCCTGGGGGTCAGTCCTTGTGGTATTCCGGCTTCCAGCGGCTTCCCCGTCGCGGAGCTTGCCGCACCCTGTCCGCACCGTCCTAACTACAGTCGAAGGCTCTTGGGACGTAGGCTTCCCTCCAAACTGGGGCGCGCCAACAACCATACACCTGGAGAGCTTGACCTCGTGGACAAAGCATTCCGACGAGGGAGTAAAGTATTTTTCCGGGACGGCGACTTACACGAAAGAGATTGAGGCGCGGCAGGAATGGTTCCGCCCGGGGGCAAAACTGGTGCTGGATCTCGGCGACGTAAGGGAGTTCGCCGAAGTTTCAGTGAACGGCAAGCCGCTGGGGATCATCTGGAAGCCACTTTTCCAAATGGATGTGACTTCCGCGCTGAAGCCGGGCCGCAACCATTTGGAGGTCAAGATCACCAACCTCTGGCAAAACCGGCTGGTGGGCGACCAGCAACCGTCGGCAAAGAAAAAGTACACTTTCATCACGTTCCAACACTATACGGCAGAAACGCCGCTCCTCGATTCGGGCCTGCTCGGCCCTGTGAGGTTGTTTGCAGTCACAATGAAATAATTCCTAGTCCTGGGATAATTGCTCCGGGCCATCAGTGAGCGCGATAGACGTCGTTCCAACCACCCGTGGGCAGCAGTGCGCCGACGCCGGCGCCGAGCAACCCGCCCAGAGGTGTCCCAACTGCTATGCCCCAACTGTGGAGCTTTATAATATCGTTTTTGCTCGATTGATCAAGGGCTGCCCCCAGACCGAGACCTACGCCTGCTCCCACTGCAGCTCCAATGAGCGCATTTCGCCCCCGGTGCTTTTTGCCCCTGGAGGAAACGCGAAGAATTTCCTGCCGCTTGAGGGTCTGATCACCCCCCGGTTGCCGAAGCGCAATCCCATTGTCGCCGAACGACTGAAACGCACCTTCATAGGATTTGGCGTCTTTCAGCACCACGCGGATTTCCTGCCCTGGGGTCAGGGTTTTGAGATTGTCCCAATTGGCGTTCGGTGTTTGAGGGTCCACAGCCAGCAGTTGCAACCCACCCCCCGCTCCGAAGATCGAAATTGCCAGCGCCAGGAACGGAATGCGCATCATCTTGTTCACAGCTTCGCCTCCTCACCCCGTCGATCGATCATGTGTGTATACAGAAAACCTACATGGGTCCAAACTCGTGGCCAGAGTTTGCAGATGGGAATCTCAGCTCTACCCTATTCATATCTCAAAGCGACCGCCGGGTCGACCCTCACCGCCCGCCGGGCCGGAACATAGCTCGCCAGCAACGCCACCGCTCCCAGTAGCGCCGCGACCGAAGTAAAAACGATCGGGTCCGTGGGTTTGACTTCGAACAGCATCGTGGCCATCAGCCGCGTAAGCCCGTACGCAAGAGCCACGCCGATGAAGATGCCTGCCACTGCCAGCTTCATCGCGTGCCCCACGATCATTCTGTACATCGAGGGGCCATCCGCCCCCAAGGCCACGCGGATGCCAAACTCCAAGGTGCGCTGCTCGACCGAGTAGGCGATGAGTCCGTAGAGCCCGATCGCCGCCAGGAGAAACGCAACCATGGCAAAGATGCTCAGCAACACCGTGTTGAACTGGTCGCGCGCGGTCGATTGCGCCACCACCTGGTCCATACTCTGGACATGCCCGACCGGCAGATCCGCCATCTCCTGGAAAGCCCGTTGCACCGGTTCGGCAAGCGACAGGGGAGCCGTTTTCGTCCGTACCACCCAACTCAGCGGCATGAAAGTGTTATTCAGGGCCATCACGCCATCGCGAACCTGGGCGATGGGAACAAACATCTCGTTGGGGGGATCCTGGTTCAGACCCAGGACGCGGGCGTCGCCCACGACACCAATGATCTCGCGCGGGGGCTCGGCTAAGTCCGGTCCCATCCCGCCGCCGATGGTAATTCGTTGGCCGAGGGGATTTTCGTGCGGCCAGTAGTGCCGCGCCGTAGCCTCGTTGATAATGACCACGCCCGGCGCGCCCGCATCATCCTGCATGGTAAAGCCGCGGCCGCGTTTGATGGGAATCTTAAAGACCTCGAAAAAGCCGGGGCCGACGTAAGCCCAGCCGCCCCCGCCGCGCGATTGCGGATCATTGGCCGGGCGCCCCTCAATCGAAAAGGGCAGGCCGAGCCCACCCTCCATGGGCAGATAGGACGTGGCCGCGGCAGCCTCCACGCCCGGCAGAGCCTCCATGCGTTCGGTAGTTCGCCGTGCCATTTCGGCGATGACGGCGGTCTTATTGAAGTGGCTCCCGGTCAGCGCCGTGTCCATGGTGAGGATGTGGTGGGGATCGAAGCCGGGATCGACTCGGTGCAGCGCGGCAAACGTGCGGATCAGCAAACCAGCGCCAATCAGCAGCACAATGGCCAGCGCCATCTCGGCGATGACCAGCAGGCTGCGAGTCTTGCTTTGGCGCGCCCCCGCCCCCGAACGGGCCCCGCTCTTCTTCAGATTCGAATTCAGGTCGGTGCGCAAAGCGTGCAAGGCGGGAAATAATCCGAAAATGATGCCGGTCATAAGAGCCAGCCCGAGGGTAAAGCCTAACACCCGCCAATCCAGAGTGACGCTCGCGCCGCCCTCGCCGATGCGCGGGATATTCCCGGGGTTCAGAGCCAGTAGCGCACGCACACCTGCCGCTCCGAATGCCAAGCCAATCACGCCGCCAGAGAGCGAAAGGAGCACGCTCTCCGTGAGGAGTTGACGCACAATGCGCCCCCGGCTCGCACCCAGTGCCACGCGGATGGCGATTTCTCGCGCCCGGCCCGTGGCACGGATGAGCAAGAGGTTCGCCACGTTGGCGCACGCAATCAGGAGCACGAACCCGACTGCGCCCAACAGGATGAACAATGCCGTTCGCACATCCCTGACCACAGTCTCTTGCAGTGGTTGGACCGTGAAGCTGTCTTTCGGCCCTAAGGCATTGGGGAACTTACGGCGAAACTCTTCCCCCCCTAGCTTCAGGGCAGCTTGGGCGGCTCCCAAGCTGATGCCCGATTTCAGGCGCGCCGCGGCATTGAAGTAGTGTGCCTGCTGCACGCTATTCGGGTCGGCCTGGAAGGGAAGGTAAATGTCGGGAGGCGGATTATAAGAGAATCCCGCGGCCAGGACGCCAATAATGGTGTATGCTTCGCCACCCAACGTGATTCCCTTCCCAATGACGTCGGGCGTGCCCCCAAAGCGGCGCTGCCACAGCCCGTTCGAGAGCACCACCACATTGCCGCCGCCCGGACTGTCCTCGGCGGCGGAGAAAAAACGGCCCAGCACCGGCTTGGCGCCGAATAGCTCGAAGAACTCGTAAGAGACATGGATTCCCCGGAGCTGCTCGGGGCGGTCGCCGCCCGACATGTTAACGCCCGGTCCGCCGCTATCGAATGCTGCGACGTCTTCCAATACCTGCGTCTGCGCACGCCAGATGTTGTACTTAGGGACGGAAGCGCCGGCAAAGTTGCCCTGTGGCGAGGAGTTCATCAGTTCAACGATGCGGTCCGGCTGCGGATAAGGGAGAGGCTTCAGAAGCACGGCGTTGACCACCGAAAAGATTGCGGTATTCGCTCCAATACCGAGAGCGAGCGCCCAAATTGCGGTGGCAGTGAAGCCGGGGCTTCGGCGAAGGATGACAAAGGCAAGCTTGAGGTCTTTAATGAGGGTGTCCATTTCCAAATCCCCCTTGGACCACCTAGCCTTACTTTGCCGGAACTCGAGACGCGATGCAAGCGGTGTGCGATTTTGACGGTCTGAACTTGACGCGTGAGGGCAGCAAGCGTATGGTTTTCGCCATCGGGTAAATCGAAATCGGGGATTCCAGTCTGGAAAAGGACAAGCTTATGAAATGCCGACATCTTTTTGCGGCAAAATGGCTTCCGGGTCTAGTGACAGTCCTAATCACTGTCAGAGCATTCCCCGCCCCTCCGGCTGCCGGAGGGCAATCATCCTATCCGGAAGTTATCACCTCGACGAAGCCTCCTTTGGTGGTGGCCAATGCCGGATACCGGCTGCTGATCGATGCGGAAAGGGGAACTATCGTATCTTTCCGGTCGACCTTTGGCGTGGACCGCGAATTATTAGTTCCCGACCATGACCAGTTGCCGCTCTTCAAAATTGAGTTCATGAACGACCGGAATGAGTTCAAGACAGTCACCTCGGCGCAAGCAAAGGAGGTGAAGGTCAGCAAATCTGGAAATTCCGACGGCACGACAATCATTATGGAATTCAGGGAGATAGGGCAATTGCCGGTGGACGCTCGCGTGATTATCCGTTGCCCGGCCAGTGAGACCCTTACCTACTGGAATCTAGAGGTGAATAACGGCACTACTTCTTGGATCGGACACATCCAGTTCCCGGTGGTCGAGGTACCGTTTGACGACCCGGCAAACAAACAATCCAGCCACATCCTGTGGTCATTTGGCGATGGCGCTCTATCCGGCCCGGTTGGACCGCTGATGGCCGTGGGGGCGTGGGATTGGAAGCTTGACGGGCCATGGTACGGACGAACCTACGACACGCCCGAAGTCTGGCGCTACAACAATTACCCCGGAGAGTGGACCACGACACAGCTTATGGCTTACTACGACGAGGTCGGTGGGCTTTACGTGGCCCTGGATGACCCCAAAGGATTGCCCAAATTCATCGATCCACTCATCGAGCGCGACGGGGTGACGATGGGGCTGGGGCATTACCCCGGCACGCGCGGCCCGGGCGTAACCAAACTGCCCTACAATGTGGTGCTGGGAACCTTTCACGGTGACTGGTATGCGGCGGCCGAAATCTATCGAAATTGGGCTTCTCAGCAGCCCTTCTGTTCCACCAAGCTTGCCGATCGGACCGACATTCCTAAATGGATTGTCAACTCCGGCCCCGCCATAGCCTTCCCGATGCGAGGGCAGGCGGATTGGGATTCACCGGTCACAGAGAATCCGGAATATACGCCCGTCACCAATGCCCTGCCGTATCTCGACAAGCTGGCCGCCGCGCTCGACGGCCCCCTTATGCCGATTGTGTTCAACTGGGAACACCCCGGTCCTTGGATCCAGCCGGATGCCTTTCCACCCCTTGGAGGCGACGCAACGTTTCGAGAGTTTATGGCCAAGACGAAAGCCCGGGGCTGGCATCCGATGATTTACGGCGATGGCCTTTGCTGGGTAACCTGGCAAAAGAACAGCAATTATGACGGAATGCCTTATTTCCGGGCTCACGACGGGGAATCCGCCGTGGTTCGCAAGTGGGACGGCACCCTCCTGGAAGACGTCTGGCCGTGGAGGAGAAACTACTTTGCCTGTGTCGGCACCGAGAAGGGCCGCCAGATGGTCGTGGAAATGACGCGGCGGATGGCCGAATTCGGGCCTGATGCCGTCCAACAATTTGACCAAGGTCCGGGGCCCTTTGCCTGCTATGCCGCTAACCACGGTCACCCACCCGTCCCTGGGCCGTGGATGACGGAGGGCTTTACCGATCTCGTAAGGGCCCACGCGGCAGCCGCCCGGTCGGTTAATCCCCAGGTGGTGTTGTCGAGCGAAGGCGCGCCCCCAGAGACTTACCTTCAAAATTTTCAAACTTGGGATGGCCGCACGTCAACCTGTCCCCTGTACTCATTCCTCTATCACGAGTACGCCAATGCGATTGGCGGGTTCTTCACCCACCGGGTTAATGACGAGTCGCTGCGCCTGTCGGCCGCGCGGGCGCTCGTGACTGGCTACATCGTGAACTACACCTTGCGGGACAAGGGCCAAATCGAGTACGACTGGGACCAGCCTTGGACGCGCGCCGTGCCGGACCAGGCGGGGATTATTGACTGGACCAGGCGGATCACCAAGTTCCGAGCAGGGGTCGCCCGTGATTATCTCGTGTACGGGCGGATGTTGCGGCCGTGGAAAGTCTCGGGCGTCACCGAACGCGATTACGGATGGTTCGGCAAGGAACTCCTGGTGCAATCGGCAACCTGGCGAGCCCAGGATGGGAGGACGGCGGTGGTGCTGGCCAATTATTCCAACCTGGCGGAGTCCCCGCGCGTGGAACTGGAGGGGCAGGGAACCAGGCGGTTGACCATGGACCTGGACGGCCGGAAAACGGAGCGGGAGGTGGAACTTCCCAGCGCCATCGATGTACAGATGGAACCCCGCTCGCTCTGCCTTATCGAATTGAAATAGCAGGTGGCGCATCGCGGCGGAGCCGCAACCGAGAATGTAGAGGCCAGCGGCGCTGGCCCTGGGCCGAACGCCGTTCGGCGCTACATCGCGCGCAAAATGTTTCCCGAAAAAGGAGGATCTACGGTATTGCAATACGGAGTTATCCACAATGAAGTGGGTCGGGCCGGTGACGGGGGTCATTTCCACGTCCAACACTTTCGCGCCAAGCTCCGGTGGAATATGCGGGCCGCCAAAAGGCCAGACGGAGCCAGGGGCAAGGGCCACAATCATCCCCTGCCGCTGGCCATCTTCAATTGCCTGCTTAACGTGGCCAAATCATTCCGGCGATAGAAAGCCGTCGAAGCGCGCTTCCACTTCGGGAGCCGGCTTGGGGTTAGGGCCGATTACGAAGGACTGTATCTCCACGCCTCCAATTCCAGCTTCCTCCATCAGGCGGGGTTCGCGGGAGATTTCTTCATCCGTGACGTCCCCGCCTGGCCACCACCAGCGGACCATGGTCCGAGCGGCCGTCGAAGGATTTTGAAAGCCCTCGCGCAGATCAGAGTCCGAGGGAGCGGGACTCGCGCAAACGGCGTGGCTTCGCATAAATACTGAACAGGGCGACAAGACAGGTCACCGCCAATCCAAAGTTAACTTGCCCAATCTTTCCAACGAGGCCAATCAGGCATTTTCTCAGGAAGGAAAGCAGGGGGGACATGAGACCTTCTTATGAGAGGAACTAAGGATTGTCGCTGGCGATTACCATGGGTTCCCTAAACACGAAACTCGTAATAAGGAACAATCTTAATATTTCCCAGGCGTGATTTGAACGAATAGCGTTCCACATGTCGCAACTCAAGCTCATTCGATCCCGGTCGCAGGGCGCCACCGAGTTCGAATCTGAACGGGTAAGCAAATCGCAGGCCGAGGTCTTTTCCATTGAGCCTTGCTTCAATGACCTGAGTCATTTCCTCAATGACAAGTGCCGCAGTAAAGATCGCGTCCTGAGGCCAGTCGAACTGGCATTTGTAAAGGACTCCTCCGGATTCCACTGCGGTGTTGGACCATCTTTCTTGGAGATTTAGAGTTGACAAAGGCCTAATGGGGGTTATAAGGGGTTTTTCCTCGTTATAACCGTTGCGGCGGATCACTGTGCAGTGAACGGTCCCCGGTGCGTACTTTTTAACCGATATTTCTCCTTCCTTTCCCCGCACTGCCTCGTCCGCGTCACAATTTTGCAGATGAGTCTCCGGCTGGGCAGAAGGGTTGAGGACGACGAACACGGACCCATACCGGCTTAACTCAATTCTCACCGACACCCCATCATTGTCATAGGAATAGCAGGGAGCCTGGCCAATGCGGCCTGAGACCGGGTTCCACAGTTCCGGCACCCCCTTTCCACCGCGCAGGCGGACAGTGGTACGTACGGTCTCCCCCTCGTTGTTTAAGAAGTAGACCTCGCGCCCCGAAAGCCGCCTGTGGTAGTACTGCAGCAGGGGCAGGTTCGGATCAATCCACACGTCATGGGCGTCCAAGGAATAGAGGAAATTAGTAACATCTTTATATTCAATGAGGTGCGCATGTCCGCGGCCGCTGGCCCGTTCCCCCCAAAGGCGGGCGACAAGGTCTTTTACCTCATCGTCTCCCCGGCCATCGGCGGAGCGCACCGGTAGCTTCGTCACAAGCTGGACTTTTTGTGCTGTAGCGTCAGACTCAAACCGCAATCCCGGTCCCAGGATGATCACCGTTCCACCCGCCTCGTAGAACTCCAGCAGGCGGCGCAGCACCGCCACGGGGATCGCGTCCGCGTTGGGGAGAAACACGAATTCGTAATCCTCGCGGCCAAGGTGGATGCGGTTGCCCTCGATCCGGCAGCGCTTAGGGTCGGAGAAGACGCCGTACGAAACATTGTCATAGTCGAAATGCGCCTGACTAAGCGCCTTATTGGACTTCCACAACTCTTCGGCCTCTCCCGCCCAAGCCGATTCCGCCGTGTCCAGCACGAGGGCCTTGGCGACGTGCCGCCCCCCGCGGATCATCATGGTCTCGCGATTGGCGGCGGTCTGATAGAGGTGAAAATAAGGCGCCAGGGGGTTCTTTCCATGCAGCCAGAACTCCGGCGCATCCTCCCACACGGGCGGGTCCTGCGTGTCGATACCACAGGGAACGGGGCGGCTCAAGCCGCGGCAAGTCGTCCAATCCATCATGGCCTTCATTTCGGTCAGTCCGGTGCGCCAACCCGTGGCGGCGTAGTGCTCCACCATGGCCTCATCCTGCGGGGTCCGGAGGTAGTGGCTGATGGAGCTGGCCATTTTGGTTTGCCGCCAGTAGACGTCGTCCTCCGGTGTGTACCATTGGTCGAAGATGTGGTCAAATCCACCCATGCTGAAGGCTTCCAGGGTGCGGAAATTGCTGCCTGTTCCGGCGCCCAACTGAAAGGGAAGATCTTCGCGGACGTGGCCGTTGATCTGGATCCCGTGCGCATGGGAGTAGCTGGTTTGCTTGCCAATGAACAGGCGCGCGTACTCGGAACTGACAAAGTCCATGTAGTCATAGCGGACGTGGCTGGTCTCGGGGCCTCTCGCCACCCACAGCAGCGGAAGGTACGAGCGGAGGGAATACCCGTAGCGTTTTTGGAAGCGTTCGAGAAAGTCGGGGGTATAGGGAAAACCCCCGCCGGGTACGCCCACTATGGTTCCACTGGAATAGAATCCCGGCTCATCAATGTAGAACCCTTTCCACGTGCGCCCGAGTTCTTCATAGCCGATGGCGCGGCACGTGTCGTCAAGGACAAGCTGGACGTAGAGCTCCATGGCCGCTTCGCTGAGGGGATCGACATAGCCGCGAACTTCTCCCCGCACCAGGTCGGGATAAGCCGTGGGAGCATCGACCCCGGGCTGCCAGGCTCCGTGGACGAAAATCTCCCATTCCCCTTCCGGCGCATCCCAACTCAGCCGGCCGCTCGCCACCTGGTCGGTCAAATCGAGGAAGCGGTCCTGAGGCCCGGCAGCAACCACTGCCACCAGCCGTTGCTTGGCAGGCAGTACGGCGTCAACGGCGAGTGAAATGGGTCCGGGCCCTTTATGGCTTTCGGTGTGTGGCATGGTGATTTCCCACCGGGCCAATTCCTTGTTGCGGGCCACCACCTTGCCGGCCGCATATCCGCACGGGTAGTCCTTGTCGTTCTGCTCCCAGACGGTCAAACCCAGCTTGCGGGCGGCCTCAACAATCACTCTCCACTGCTTCCAGTTGGTCTCCTCCAAAAATCCCTTAAAATCGTAGGGGTGAAGGGTGACGCCCTCGAATCCAAACTTGTGAATCACGCCCATGAATTGGCGCAATTCCTCGTCGCTCTCCGTGCCGTGAACCATCCAGAAGGGGCAGGACGTGCGCGTCGGATTGGATCCCGAAAAGCCTTCGGCGAGCGAGGCCCAATCCGGCTCCTCGGCCGGCGTGCAGGTTAGCTCGTTCGAAAAAGCTGTGGTTCCCCGCGACCCCGTTGCCGCCACACTGAACGCATATGGAATCCCGTTCTTAAGACCCTGCACCGAGTAGTCCGTGACCGGGACATCCTTAATGATCTCGGGAGATCCCTGGGAGCTTCGATACTGAACAATATAAGACGCCGCATCATTTACCGGGCGGAAGGAAAGCACCACCCGCTCGTGCTCTGGGCGCGCACTTTTCAGAAGCGGCGGGCTCCAGTCCTGAGCGGGTATGGTGCCTGCAGCCTGTCCCCATAGACGCATATTTAAGAGCGGAGTAACTCCCAGGGCGGAAAGGAAGGAACGTCTTTTCATGGTGCCACCTGCATAATTGGGATTTGATCAAACCCACCGATTCCGAAATGACCAAAAGCGTGGGCAGCCGTTATTAATGTAGTCCGGTCCACACGGGAGGCGAGGTTACACCCGAAACGGCGGCGTGTAAACACGGGGTTTGCCATCCCTCTCACCTCCATTTTATTCATCATAGGATTTTGAAGGGAAGTGGGACGCGCTGCGCCACAACTGGCTTTGACCCGCCCTTCCCCGAGCGGAAGCGCCGCTGTCCAGACTTTTTGTCCCCAGCGCTGCCAGATTGTTACTTCGCGCTGCGCCAGAGGCCTTTGCTGACATCAGCGACATATTGGCTGGCGAATTGTAAATGGATCAATTCGGTCGGAAGCAAGCGGGGTTGCGCCGCTCGGCGAGGCCGCAACCACGCATGTAGGGGCGAACGGCGTTCGCCCTTGGCCGAGCACCGCTCGGCCCTACAAACGCCCGAACGCCATTCGGCC
>Ga0335085_10009469_pt1 | contig 14693 bp, 15 predicted proteins | sample Lox_Sample_45_FD_206712 | JGI IMG/M metagenome (GOLD analysis project Ga0335085, IMG submission 206712) | Soil microbial communities from Loxahatchee National Wildlife Refuge, Florida, United States - Lox_Sample_4.5 | ecosystem: Environmental > Terrestrial > Soil > Wetlands | place: USA... | reverse complement strand
ATGATCACATTCAGGTCGCGCGGCAGGATCGCGCGCAGACCGAACTTGGCGATCGACTGCTCGTGGCTCCCGCAAACGTGCATGACCGACACCGGGGCGCGCCCGATGTCGTGGGTGACACGCGCCAAGGCGTGGGTCAGTGCCTTGGCCTTCACGGGGTCGCGAAACTTGAGCTCGCTCACCCCTTCGGACAGCAGGGCTTCAGGCATCGGGCCTCCCGTCCCCGACTGAAGTCGGGGCTCGGCGCTGGCGCGACGTGTCCTCAAGGACACTTCGCTCCCGCCCTTCAGGGCGATCCGCGGAGCGCCGAGCCGGGGCTTCAGCCCCGGAACCGGCCACGATCTCCCCCCTCACATCCGCCGCCATCAGGTCGCCGTCTTTCTCGGCCTCGCGCAGCAGCAGCTCGTACAGGGCCAGAGTTTCCCCGATCTCGTGCGCGGGGATCTTGCGGATCGCGAATCCGACGTGGTTCAGGATGTAGTCGCCGGGGCCCACCGGCTCGTCCACGACGTCGAGGCGGGTCTCCCGCCGTATGCCGAAGAAATCCACCGTGGCCGTCTGGCCGTGGACCTCGATCACCTTACCCGGGACGCCGAGACACATCACATACCTCCATCCGCCTCGCGGCGGAGCAGGGCGGTCGCGACCGCCGCCTGGCCGTAACTGATCGCCCCATCGTTGGGAGAAAGCAGGCGCGGAACGAGGACGCGCAAACCACGCTCGGCCAGACGCTGCCGCAGTGCGGTGAGCAGTCGCGCGTTCTGGAAGCATCCACCGCCTAGGACGATGGTCGAGACACCGGCGGCTGCCGCGGCCCGAGCGGCGACCTCGGCCGACCCGGCGGCCACGCTTTCGTGGAAGGCGGCGGCGAGGGCGGTCGGGGCCGCGCCCCGCGCCAGCGACTCTCCCAGGCCGGTGAGCAGCGGGATCGGGTCGAGCTCCCAGGCGTCATCACACTCGCGGGCCGGGAACGGCAGCGGAGCGGCCGCGGTATCCGCCGCCAGCGCTTCCAGCTCCATCGCCGCCTGGCCCTCATAGCGTGCCACGGTCCGCAGGCCGAGGACCGCCGCGGCGGCGTCGAACAGCCGTCCCATGGACGAGGCGAGCGGGGCGTTCAGGCTCTGGGCGATCTGCTGATCGGCGAGTGCCAGCTCCTGGGGGTCGACACCCGTAAAGGCGCGCGCGAAGGCGGGTGCTGCCTCGGGGGCGAGCGCCAGAAATCCCCGGGCCACGCGCCACGGCCGCCGCACCGCGAGGTCGCCGCCGGGGAGGGCGGCGTACCGCAGCTGGCCCACGCGCCGGTAGCCGACCAGGTCCGCGAGCAGGAATTCGGCGCCCCAGACGTGCCCATCGTCGCCATAGCCCGTGCCGTCGAACGCGATCCCGAGTACCGGTCCCAGCTCACCGTGCTCCGCCATGACGGCGGCGATGTGGGCGTGGTGGTGTTGGACCGCCACCACCCGGTCGAGGCCCAATTCTGACGCCACCCGCGTCGAGAGGTAGCCGGGATGCAGATCGCGCACGGCCACGGTGGGCTTGATCCGGAACAGGCGCTGGTAGTCGGCCAGGGTCGCCTGGAAGTGCTCCAGGGTCTCCAGGTTTTCGAGGTCGCCAATATGCTGGCTCACGTAGGCCGTGGCACCGTGCACCAAGGTGAACGTGTTCTTGAGATGCGGTCCCACGGCCACGAGTGGTTCGGGGCTCTCGATCGGCAGCGGCACCGGCAATGGGGCAAACCCCCGGGCCCGTCGCAGGAATACCGGCAGGTCGCCGGCGACCCGGAGCACCGAGTCGTCGTAGCGGGCGACGATTTCGCGGTCGTGCAGCAGGAAGGCGTCCGCGATGCGGTCGAGGCGCCGCAGGGCGTCTTCGTTGGAAGTCGCGATCGGCTCCTCGGAGCGGTTCCCGCTCGTCATCACGAGGGGGCGCCCGGCGCGCTCGAGCAGAAGGTGGTGGAGCGGGGTGTAGGCGAGCATCACGCCGATCGTATCGAGGCCGGGGGCGACGGCCGGTGCCACGCTTAGCGTCGCGTCGGCCCGACGCCGCAGCAGCACGATCGGGCGCTCACGGGACTCGAGCAGCTCCGCCTCGAGGCCGCCGACTGAGGCGATCGCGCGTGCCTCATCCGTGGTGCGCACCATCACCGCCAGCGGTTTCGCATCCCGGTGTTTCCGCGCCCGCAGCCGCCGCACCGCGATGTCCTTGGTCGCGTCCACCGCGAGGTGGAATCCGCCCAGTCCCCGGATGGCGATGATCAACCCGGCCTGCAACAGCCGCGCGGCGGTGGCGATCGGATCGCGTACCTCCCCCGGCAGGGGCAGCTCGGGATGGGTGAGCCAGACGCGGGGACCGCAGGTGGGGCAGCTGTTGGTCTCGGAGTGATAGCGGCGGCTGGCCGGGTCCTGATACTCGCGCCGGCACTCCGGGCACTGCGGGAACGCCCGCATGCTGGTGCGCTCGCGGTCGTACGGCATCGCCTCGATCACGGTGAATCGCGGGCCGCAGTTGGTGCACGTGATGAAGGGGTAGCGGTACCGCCGATTCGCGGGGTCGGACAGCTCCGCCAGGCAATCGTGACAGACCGCCACGTCGGGGGACACCGGCTGGCGCCGATCGGGCTCATCGTCCGATGGGCGGATTTCGAACATCTCGTAGCCTTCAGGGGCGTGGCGAGCCTGCTCGATTCGCTCGATCCGCGCCAGCGGTGGGGCTTCCCGCTTGAGCGCTCGAATGAAGGGGCCGATTGCCTCGGGGGCGCCTTCCACCTCGATCTGGACGTCGCCCGCGGCGTTGCGCACCCAGCCGCTCAGGCCATGTCGCAGCGCCAGGCGGTGGACGAAGGGCCGGAACCCAACCCCCTGCACCACGCCACGGACCGACAGCCGCCAGGCTTCTCGGACCGCCGTCTGGGGGGCGGCGGTCATGCGGGCTGCCGCCCTCGGGCGCGGGACCGCACGAAGCCGTACCACTCGTCCATCCCGTTCGGCTCCACGGCGGAGGTGAAGAAGAACTTCAAGGCTGGGTTCACGGCGAGGCAGTGCGACACCGCCCGCTCCACGCTGAACGGCACATGAGGGAGCAGGTCCATCTTGGTGAGGACCACGGTCGAGGCCTGGCGGAACATCTTGGGATACTTGGCAGGCTTGTCCTCGCCTTCAGTGACGGAGAACAAGACGATCTTCGCATCTTCTCCCAGATCCCAGCTCGCGGGGCAGACGAGATTCCCGACGTTCTCGATGAACAGCAGATCGGTCTGTGACAGATCCACTGCCTCGAGCGCCGTCTCGACCTGTCGCGCGTCCAGGTGGCACGCGCCGCCGGTGATCACCGCCTGGACGAGGCGATCGGTGTGGCGGGCCAGCCGGTCGGCGTCGTTCTGGGTCTGCACGTCGCCCGTGATGACCGCGATCCGGATGGCCTCACCCAAGTCGGCGAGGGTCCGCTCGAGCAGCAGCGTCTTCCCCGATCCGGGCGACGAGACCAGGTTGAACGCGGGCACGCCGGCCTCGTGCAGCCGGCCCCGTACCAGTGCCGCGATCTCGTCGTTCTTCGCCAGCACCCGCTCGCGCACGTCGATCGTTCTAACGGCCATCATCGACCTCCAGGTACGCCAGCCGCAGGACATCCCCGGGCTGGCGCAGGATCACCGGGCGGGCCCCCTGGAACGGCGGGCTCGAGAGCAGGGCCTCGAGACAGAACGACAGATTCTCGGGCTCCACCCCCGCGTCGTCGCCGACCTCCACGCCGACCGCGATCAATGAGGCCGGTCCTCCCCCTCCGCCATCGCCTGCGCTGGGGCTGCCCAGCCGCTCTTCGGCCATGCGGCAGACCTCGAGGGCGATGCTCATCTCATGCATGCACGGGCTCCACGGGGGAGCAGTGCAACCCCCACGCCTCGAGCTGGGAGACGATTTGCACAACCAGATCGTCGAGACGCACCCGCAGCGTATCCGTCAACGAGTTGGACAGCTCCACTTCCGCGGGCTCGAGCCCGATGGCCACGGTGTGCGCCGGAAGCGTGCCGCGCAGCTCAGCCAGGGCCAGGACGTCCCGCAGGTCCACCTGGTGCGGTGAGATCTTCGTGGCCAGGTAGCGGGGGATGCGGGCACGCTCCAGCACGTGCAGCGTGCCCGGCTTGGCTCCCGTCGTGATGGCATCGACCAACAGCACGCGGCCGGCGTCCTCGATCACGGGAAGCAGGTTCATGCCCCAGGTGCCGCCGTCGACCACCTCGACCCCTTCCGGAAGCTGCCAGGCTTCCTGGAGGCGCCCGACGGCGGCAAGCCCGAGTCCATCATCCGCCATCAGGGGATTCCCCAGGCCGATCACGACCGTCGGGCGTCCCCCGGTCTCACTCATCGACATACGTCTCTTCCTTGTTCACGAAGCGGCCGCCGGAGACGATCGAGGAGATCGTCCCGGTGCGCTCCAGTGTGTCGGCGCGCAACGCGAGGTAGATGTGGATGGGGATGAAGATCAGAAAGATCCAGGTGAAGATGTGATGGACGAAGTGGACTCGCTGAATCCCGCCGAGCAGCCGCACGACCCAGTTGAACATCGTGTAGAAGAAGCCCTCGGGGGCGGCCTGGCCGTACATCGCGAATCCGGTGATGGCCATCACGGCCGCGACCAGGTACATGCCCGTGTAGGAGAACTGCTGCAGCGGGTTATGCCCCAGGTACTTCGGCGCGCCCTCTTCGTCCACCAGCAAGTAGAACTTGACCATCCGCCACAGGTTGCCCCAGTCGCGGCCGCGCACCGGGAACAGCGCGCGCAGCCGTTCGAACTGGTTGCCCATGAACAGCCAGTAGGTCCGAACGATCGCCGTGGCGACGAGAACTCCCGCCGCGGCGAAGTGCCAGAAGCGCACCTTGCCCATCAGAAAATGGGCGCTGGCTTCTCCGCTGGACATGAAGTACGGCCGGCCGATGTAGAAGCCGGTCACGACCAGCACGACGATGCACAAGGCTGCGGTCCAGTGCATCGCGCGGATCGGCCAGCCCCACAGGTACACCCACTGGTACCGCCCTGTCGGCGGCTGCAGGTTGTGGGCGAGGCCCGCTTTGACCGGTGCGCTCATGACACCTTCACCGACGTGACTTCGGCACCCGTCGCATCCAGCACGTGCACGCCGCAGGCCATGCACGGATCGAACGAGTGGATAGTGCGGAGGATCTCGATGGGCCGCTCGGGATCCACCAGCGGATGGTTATCGACCAACGCCGCCTCGTACGGGCCCATCTGCCCCTGCTTGTCGCGCGGCGAGCAGTTCCAGGTGCTCGGCACGACGCACTGATAGCGGGCGATCTTGCCGTCCTCGATCTGCACCCAATGTCCCAGCGCTCCCCGTGGGGCGTCGAGATACCCGAACCCCTGGGCCTTGGCGGGCCAGGTGGACGGATCCCACTTGGTCTTGGTGAAGGTCTGGGTGTCGCCGCTCTTGATCCGGCTCACCAGCTGGCCGTACCACTCGTCGAGCTTGTTCACGAGCAGCATGGTTTCCATGCCGCGCGCGGCCGTGCGGCCAAGGGTCGAGAACAGCACCGTCGCCGGCACGTTCAGCTTGCCGAGCACCGCGCCGACCAACTCCTTCACTTCCTTGTGTCCCGAGACGTAGGCGACGAGCATTCGCGCGAGCGGGCCGACTTCCATGGCATGCCCGTCGTAGCGCGGCGCCTTCATCCACGTGTACTTCTTCTGATCCTGGAGGTAGGTCCACGGCGTCGGGGGACCGGTGTACTTGGCCTTGGTTTCCCCTTCGTAGGGATGGAGCCCGGCGTCGTCCCCCTTGGAGTACTCGTACCAGGAGCTGGTGATGTACTCCTTGATCAGCTTCTCATCCACTGGATGGACCTTGGACAGGTCCTTGTTGAGGATGATGCCGCGGGGGAAGTACAGCTTGTCGTAGTCCTTCACCCCCGCTTCGGGGAATTCCCCGTAGGTGAGGTAGTTCCCCGTCCCGCCGCCGATGGAACCCCAGTCCTTGTAGAAGCCGGCTACCGCCACCAGGTCGGGCCAGTACACCTGCTCCACGAACCGCTTGGCCCGCACGATCATGTCGTGAATGTCGACCAGGCGCGCGGCGTTGATCGTGGCCGTGCCGTCGAGGTTGATGGCCGACGCCATCCCTCCCACCAGGAAGTTCGGGTGCGGATTCTTGCCGCCGAAGATGGTGTGGAGGCGGATGACGTCGCGCTGCCAGTCGAGCGCCTCGAGATAGTGCGCCACGGCGAGGAGGTTGACCGCCGGCGGCAGCTTGTAGGCGGGATGGCCCCAGTACCCGTTCGTGAAGATGCCGAGCTGGCCGCTCGACACGAACGTCTTGAGCCGGTTCTGCACCTCGGCGAAGTAGGTCTCGGAGTTGTTGGGCCAGGGGGATACCGACTTCGCGATGGCGGCGGTCTCGGCGGGTTTGGCCGAGAGGGCGCTCACCACGTCCACCCAGTCCAGCGCGTGCAGGTGGTAGAAGTGCATCACATGGTCCTGCACGAACTGCATCCCGTGGATCAGGTTGCGAATGATCTGCGCGTTGGCCGGGATGGTGATGTCGAGCGCGTCTTCGACGGCGCGGCACGACGCCACGGCGTGCACCACGGTGCAGACGCCGCAGATCCGCTGCGTGAACGCCCACGCATCGCGCGGATCGCGGCCCTGCAGGATGATCTCGATGCCCCGGAACTGCGTGGACGATGCCCACGCGTTCTTGATCTTGCCGCCCTCCGCCTGGGCCTCGATGCGGAGGTGACCCTCGATCCGGCTGATCGGATCGACGACGACCTTAGTGACTGCCACGGCCACCCTCCTGCCCCTTGGGGGGCTGCTCGACGACGGGAAGCTTGCGACGCTGATGGATGCCGGTGGCGATCGCGTGAGCCGCGACGCCGGCGACGGCGCCGACCGCGAGCCCGAGGCCCACAGTGTCCGCCGTCCGCTCCACGGGGAAGCCGCCCACGTTGGGCAACCGTCCGTAGAACGGGGTCATGGTGTCCCAGAAGCCGCGTTCGGTGCAGCCGAGACAGGGATGGCCGGCGCCGATCGGCCAGTTGGTGCCTTCGTTCCAGAGGAAGATCGGGCAGGGCGAGAACGTCGCCGGGCCCTTGCAGCCGACGTGATACAGGCACCAGCCCTTGCGCGCGGCATCATCGTCGAAGTTCTCGACGTACTGGCCCGCGTCGAAGTGCGCGCGGCGCGAGCACTGATCGTGAATGCGCTTGCCGTAGGCGAACAGCGGGCGGCCGTCGTAGTCCAGCGCCGGGGGCCGCCCGAAGGTGAGCAGGTGGACGACGGTGGCGGTGACGACATTGGCGATCGGCGGGCAGCCGGCGATGTTCACGACCGTCTTGTTCTTCACGATCTCCGAGACGCCGACCGCGCCGGTCGGGTTGGGCCGCGCCGCCTGGACGTTCCCCCAGTGCGCGCACGCGCCGATCGCGATCACGGCGGCGGCGTCCTTGGCGGTGTCCTCGAGAATGCTCTTGGCGGTCTTGCCACCCACCGTGCAGTAGATGCCGTTGTCGTTGAGCGGCACGGAGCCGGTGACGAGCAGGACGTACTCACCCTTGTTCTTCGCGACCGAATCGGCGAGCGCCTTCTCGACGGAGTGGCCGGCACCCGCCATCAGGGTGTGCTGGTAGTCCAGGGAGACCACATCGAGGACGAGATCCCCGATCGTGGGGTCGGAGGTGCGCAACACACTCTCGACGCAACCGGTGCACTCCTGGAGCTGCAGCCAGATGACGGTCGGCCGTTTCACGGCGGAGAGCGCTTTGGCGATCCGGGGTGTCGCCAACGATCCCAAGCCGAGGATGGCCGCCATCTCACCGCAGAAGGTCATGAAGTCTCGTCGGGTGACGCCACGGTGCTCGAGGTATTCGCTGAGCGTGTCACCGTCGCGCCACGGTTGTGCAGAAGGCAGATACATGAGGAGATCTCCCGGAAAGAGGCTAGGGGACACGCTACGGGATGAACTCGCTAGCGCAGCACAAGACTTTCTGAAGAGATCTTTACGCCCGCTTCACGCCGCATCAGGGAGGCCTGAGTGAACGTTGTCTTGGGCCATTCCTGGAGGCGCCCTGGCAACCCGCGCAGCGCCGGCGCATCGCCCGGTCGTGGAGCCGGGCGAGTTGACGCGTCTGCTCGAAACCGAGCAGAGGCTGGAAGGGGAGTTGCGGGCCGCCCGGGCTCGCGCCGAGGTCTTACGAGCCGAGGCGGTCGAGGCCGCCCGCCGCCGGGTCGCGGGGATCGATGCGGCTCTGGCGGCCGCGGAACAGGCCCTGACCACCGAGCTGACGGCCGAGCGCCGGCGGCGCGAGGCGGAGATCACGGCCGCCGCCGACCAGACCATCGCCCGTTATGAGAAGATCGACGATACGCGCGTCCTGGTAGTGGCGCGCGAGCTCGTCGCGCGGTTTCTGGCCGGCTGGGGGGGCGGGGAGCAGCCATGATCATCGAAATGGCGAAGGTGCGGATCATGGGACCGCGCGACCGGCTCTCCGACGTGCTCCGCACCCTCCAGGACTTGAGCCTCCTCCACCTCGCCGCGCCGGAAGCCGGGGCGCCTCTCGATCATCTGCAGCTCACGCCCGTTCAGGATCGCGAACGTCGGCACCTGTTGGCTGTCCTGGACGACATCGAGTTCGTGATCGGAGAGCTCGGCGGGGCGGCGGCGGCGGTACGTCCGCCGCCGAGCGTGGATACCGGGTTGTTGGCCCGTTGGGCGCGTCTCGCCGGCCGGTTGCGGCGGGAATTGGCGCAGCTCAAGACGCGCGGCGCGGCCCTCGAGGAGGAGCGGGCGCTGATTCTCAAGTACGAGCACTTCTTCACGGCGTTCCGCGCGTTACTCGAGAGCGAGACCCGCTGGCCCAATGCCTCCATGTACCACGTCCTGCTGCGCGGAGGGGATGCGGGCGCGTTGGCCAAGCTGAAAGCGACCCTCACCGCCGCCATCGGAACCGAATTCCAGCTCTTCACGCAGCCCCTCCCCACCGGGGAGACCGCCGTGCTAGTGGTCGTCTCGGCGACGGCGGCCGGACGGGTGGAGCGGCTCCTTCTCGAAGCGAATGTGCAGGAGATCCCGGTCCCCGCCGCGTACGGAGGCGGAGCGCTGACGCAGGCCCTCCCCAAGATGCTCGCTCGCCTGGGTGAGATTCCTAGGGAACAGGGAGAGATCGGCGAGCGACGCGCAGCCCTGGCGCGTCAGCACGGGGGCGAGCTGGTCGCCGCGCGAACCGTCATCCACGACCGGCTGCGCGGGCTCGAAGCCCTGCCGCTCTCGGGGGTGACGCCCAGGGCCTTCGTGCTGGAAGGGTGGGTGCCCGCGCCTGCGCGCAGCCGGCTCGAGACGGCGTTGGCGCGCGACTTCGGAGCCGCGGTGGTGGTGAGCGAGATGTCCAGGGAGGAGTGGGCGTCCGAGGAAGCGCCGGTCGTCCTCGCCAACCCGCGGCTCTTCCGACCGTTCGAGACGGTGGTTCGTCTCATGCCGCTCCCCAAGTACGGGACGATCGACCCGACGCCCTTCGTCGCCGTGTTCTTTCCGGCGTTCTTCGGCATCATCGTGGGCGATATCGGCTACGGCCTGCTTCTCGCGGGGCTCGGCCTGGTGCTGCACCGCCGTTCGAAGCCGGGTACGCTGCTCCGCAACGTCGCGGAGATGAGCGGCCCCTGCGCGCTGTTCACGATCATCGCCGGTTTCCTCTACGGCGAATTCTTCGGCGACCTGGGCCGACGGCTGGTCGGCATGAAGCCGCTCGTCCTCGATCGCGAGCAGGCGATGATCCCGTTCCTTCTGCTCGCGGTCGCCCTGGGCGTGGTTCACGTCCTGATCGGTCTGGCCCTGGGAGCGATCAGCGCGTGGCGCCGTCATCCGCGGCAAGCCGCGGGACGGGGGGTGTCGTTCCTGATGGTCGTGCTGATCGTGCTGGCGCTGTTGGCGGCTGCCAAGGTGCTGCCGCACGCGTTCTTCACGCCGGCGGTGGTCGGACTGCTGGTGGCCTTTCCGGTGCTCATTGTGCTCGAGGGTCTGGTCGCACCGATCGAGCTGCTGAGCACCGTCGGCAACATCCTGTCCTACGCTCGTATCATGGCGCTGGGCGTCGCGTCGGTGATGCTCGCCGTGGTCGCGAACAAGATGGTGGGCGCCATCGGCAGCGTGGCGGTGGGGGTGCTATTCGCCCTGTTGTTCCACCTCGTGAACTTCGCCATCGCGCTGTTCACCCCCACCATACACGCTTTGCGTCTGCATTACGTGGAGTTCTTCGGGAAGTTCTACAGCCCGGGCGGCATCCGCTATCAGCCGTTCGGCCATTGGACCCGCGCGTAACCGGCGGGAAAGGAGACGTCATGGGAGTCGTGCTGGTGACCTTGGCCGCGGCCTTGGCGATCGCGATTCCGGCACTCGCCACGGCCTGGGCGCAATCGCGCATCGGCCCGGCCATCGCCGCCTCGATGGCGGAAAAGCCGGAGCTCTCCACCACCGCCATTCTGATGATCGCGATCCCCGAGACGATGGTCATCCTCGGGTTCGTGGTGGCGGTGGTGATCCTGCTGCGCGGCGCCGCCTGACCGGGAGAGGCCGGTGCCGCTCCCCGACTTGCTGGCCGCGCTCGAGCGCGACGCCGGAGCGCAAGCACAGGCGATCCTGGCGGCTGCCCAGGGCGAGGCGGAGCGCGTTGCGTCGGAAACCGAAGCCCGCATCGCCGGGCAGCGGGCTGCGGCGCGTGCCACCACGGAAGCCGCGCACCGTGGCGAGCTGGAGCGCGACTTGGCGCGGATCCGGCGGGAGGCGCAGGCGCGCGTGCTCGCGGCGCGAGCGCGCCTGATCGACCGGGTGACCGGGGCGGTCCAGCAGCTCCTCCCCGAGACCATCAACCAGCCCGGCTATCTCGAGACCCTCGGCCCCGCGATGCGGGAAGCCACCGCCGGGGTCGGCGACAGCCCAGTGGAGATCCGTTGTACTCCTGCGCTCGTCGCTTCCCTGCGCCGTCTCGTCGCCGGTCGCGCGGACACGGCGGTGACCGCCGATGCGGCCGTGGGAACGGGGTTCCGGTTGCGCACAACGGACGGCGCCGTGGAGATCGACGCGACCCTGGAATCCCGCCTGGCCCGTGATCGAGAACGCCTGGCGCTCGCCGCGCTTGCATTACTCGAGCCGGATCGATGAGCCCGGCCTGGGACGACCTGAACGCCCGCTCGCGCGGTCTTGCCGCGCACCTGCTCACCCCGTCGCAGCTCGATGCGCTTTCCCGAGATGCGGATCTGTCGACGCTCGCCCAGGACCTCCGGCGCATGGGTTTCACTATAGAGGAAGGCGCAGATCAGACCACGCCGGCAGCACTGGAGCTCGCCGTCCGGCGCTGGGCCGCGGCCTACACAGCGGTCCTGGTTCGCTGGGCGGGCCCTCGCGCGGAGCCGCTCGCCGTGCTGTTCGAGGAGGAGGATCGCCGTAGCCTGCGGGCCATCCTGCGCGGGGCGGCTCAAGGAGTCGCCGCGGAACAGCGCTTGGCAGGCTTGATTCCCACCCCTGCGCTCCCCGAGCGCGCCCTGAGCGAGCTGGCGCGGCAGCCGACCCCCGGCACCGTGGCGACGCTGCTGGTCGCCTGGAGGAACCCCTACGGATCGCCCGTCCTCGCCACCGCGGCGGAGGCGCATCCGGACCTTGCCCAGCTCGAGCTGATCCTGGGGCGGACGTTCGCCGCCCGGATCCTGCGCACGACCCGCCGCGCCGGTGGAGTCTTGCGGGCGTACGCGGCGGAAACGATCGACCTCGAGAACGTCGCTGCCGCCTTGGTACTCGCCACCGAGACCAAGGATCTCCTTCCCAAGCAGGCGTTCCTCCCCGGCGGGGCTCGCGTCACCATCCAGGACTTCGAGGAGGCCGTGGCGAGCGGAGCACCGGGTATGGCCGCCGAACGGCTCGCCCGGGCGTTTGGCCGCACCCGCTATGCCGACGCTTTGAGAGGCCACGCTTCCAACCCATCAGCACTGGAAGAAGCGTTACTCGCGGCCCGCATCGCGCGTCTGCGCCGGCTGCAGCGGTTGTCGCCGCTCGGCGTCGTGCCCGTCCTGCTCTCCTTCCTGCGGCTACGGGCGCAGGTGCTGGATCTCCAGCGGATCATCTGGGGTGTCGCGCTCGGCGCGCCACCCGGCGACGTCGCGGCGGGACTGGTGAGCGCACAATGAGCCACGAAGTCCGGGTCGTGAGCGAGCCTGCTGTAGCGGCCGGTTTCGCATTGGCCGGGCTGCGTCCCGTAGCCGCCGACACGCCGGAGGAGGGGGCAGCCTGTGTCAGGGACCTCCTGGGGCACCCGGAAATCGGCGTGGTACTCGTGGAATCGTCGTTCTACGACCGGCTCCCCGAGGAGGTGCGCCGGCAGCTGGGACGCCGGCCCCTGCCGATGGTCGTGCCGTTCCCGGGTCCCGCGTGGGGAGCGCGGGTCGAATCGGCCGAAGCGTATATCGTGGAGCTGTTGCGTCAGGTCATCGGGTACCGGGTGAGGCTGCGGTGAGCGAGCCCGCGCCTCGGATCGTCCGGGTCAGTGGAGCGTTGGCCGAGGCGGGTCCGATGCCGAACGCAGCACTCTATGAGCTCGTGCGAGTCGGCGAGCGGGGCCTGCTCGGGGAGGTGATCCGGGTCTCCGGCGAGCGCGGCACGGTGCAGGTGTATGAGGATACGAGCGGCCTTCGGGTCGGCGAGCCCATCACCCTCACCGGTCGCGCCCTGACCCTGCGGCTCGGCCCTGGTCTCCTGGGAGCCGTTTTGGACGGGGTCGGCCGACCCCTCCACCAGGTGGCCGCGATCACCGGGGATTTCATCACCCCCGGGGCGCAGGCGGAGCCGCTCGATCCGACGAAACAGTGGGCGTTCGTACCGGCCGTGGGTGCTGGTGCCCGGATTGCCGGCGGGGATGTCCTGGGGACGATCGAGGAACGGCCGGGATTCACCCATCGCGTGCTGGCGCCCCCCGGGATCTCGGGAACGATCGCGGCCATCGCGGGCGGCGAGTTCACGATTACCGATCCGGTGGGCCACCTCGCCGACGGCACGCCGCTCCTGCTCTCTCAAGAATGGTCGGTGCGCCAGCCACGGCCCGTGTCGCGACGGTTGCCCTCACAGCAGCCGTTCGTCACCGGTCAGCGCGTGTTCGATTTCCTGTTCCCGGTGGCCGAGGGAGGCAGTGTGGCGGTGCCGGGCGGCTTCGGCACGGGGAAGACGGTCATCGAGCAGTCGCTGGCCAAGTACGGGGCGGCGGACGTGATCGTATACGTGGGGTGCGGCGAGCGCGGCAACGAGATGGCCGAGGTGCTGGAGGAGTTTCCCCGGCTCGTGGACCCACACACCGGACGGTCGCTCATGGAACGCACCGTGCTCGTCGTCAACACCTCGAACATGCCGGTCGCGGCGCGTGAAGCCTCGGTCTACGTCGGCGTCACGATCGCCGAGTTCTACCGCGATATGGGGTACCGCGTGGCGCTGATGGCGGACAGCCTGTCGCGCTGGGCCGAAGCGCTGCGCGAAATCGGCGCCCGGCTGCAGGAGATGCCTGGGGAGGAGGGGTATCCGACCTATCTCGGCAACCGGCTCGGCCATTTTTACGAGCGTGCGGGTTCGGTGAGCGTGTTGGGCGCGCCGGCGCGCACCGGCGCCCTGACGGTGATCAGCGCCGTCTCGCCACCGGGGGGCGACTTTTCCGAGCCCGTCACCCAGGCGTCCCTCCGCGTCGCGGGGGCACTCTGGGCGCTCGATTCCGGTCTCGCCCATCAGCGCCAGTTTCCGGCGGTGGATTGGGAAACGAGCTACAGCCTGCACGCGGACGCGGTGGCCCCGTGGTTCGCCGAGCGGGTGGGAGCGGAGTGGCCGGCGCTGCGGCGTCGCACCCTGGAGTTGCTGCAACGCGACCGCGAGCTGCGCGAAATCGCCGGACTCGTCGGCCCCGAGGCGCTTCAGGATCGGGACCGCCTCCTGCTCGAGGCGGCACGGGTCCTTCGCGAAGCGGTGCTGGGGCAGAGTGCCTACGATCCCAACGACGCCGCCTCACCGGTCGAGAAGACCTTCCGGCTGGCCGCCCTCGCGCACGCGTTCCACGATCGCGGCCTCGTGGCGCTCGATGCGGGGAAGCCGTTCGAGCAGCTGGATCTCGGCGCCGCGCGACAGGCCCTGCTCGCGGCGCGGCGCGCCGGCCCCGACACCCTGTCGACCCGCTTGACCGACGCGGAGTCGGCCATCGCGAAGATCGGGTCATGAAACCCCTGCCGCGGACCTACCATGGCGCCCAGGCGGCGAGCGGGCCCCTGCTCTACGTGCGCCGTACCCCCACCACCGTCCTGGGTGAGTGGGTCGAGATTCGCGTGCCGGGACGAGACGGCGCCGAGTTGTCCCGCCGGGGTCAGGTGATCGATGCCGGTGCCGACGTCACGGTGATCCAGGTACTGGAAGACACGATCGGCCTTCCCCCCGCCCGGGCAACGGTCACGTTGACGGGGGAGGGCGCCACGACGCTCGTGGGACGGGATCTCCTGGGCCGGGCGTTCAACGGGACCGGGGCTCCGGTCGACGCGTTGCCGCCTCCCACGGGCGAGGCCCTGCGGCCGGTGTGGGCGGCGCCGCTGAATCCGGTCCGGCGGGTGCGGCCTTCCGAGGTCATCGAGACCGGGATTTCCGCGATCGACGGGATGAACACCCTGGTGCGGGGGCAGAA
>Ga0335085_10009467_pt1 | contig 14694 bp, 13 predicted proteins | sample Lox_Sample_45_FD_206712 | JGI IMG/M metagenome (GOLD analysis project Ga0335085, IMG submission 206712) | Soil microbial communities from Loxahatchee National Wildlife Refuge, Florida, United States - Lox_Sample_4.5 | ecosystem: Environmental > Terrestrial > Soil > Wetlands | place: USA... | reverse complement strand
CGAACAGGCTCGATCGGAAACCGATACTGCTTACATGGAGCACGAGTTCGTGGTCAACTTCAACAGTCCCGCGAGCCTGATGAATCGGGCAGCCGTGTACTTCGAGACGTCCGCGAAGAAAGCCGCCAACTCTCGGCGAAACGGCGTGCTGGCGGTCATCAGCTCGGTGGCCGGCGATCGCGGGCGCCGCTCGAACTTCACTTACGGCACCGCAAAGGGCGCATTGGCCTTATTCGCGCAGGGAACGAGGGCGCGCTTGTTTTCCTCCGGCGTCCGCGTACTCACGATCAAGCCCGGCCCGGTTGCAACGCCTATGACTGCCTCGATGCCTGGTGCAAGCCGCATGGCGTCACCGCAAATAGTGGCCGCGGATATCTATCGGGCCATGACTAACGGACACGCCGAGGTCCTATATGTTCCTGGTCACTGGCGCTTGATAATGCGCATCGTCCGAGAGATTCCGGAGAGCATTGCAAAGAAATTGACATTTTGATGAAGTCGCTCTCGATCTTAGAGGTGCAACGGCTGTTTCGAACGCTGCCGATGTCGACGCCCGGAAAGAAATCCAGTCGGCGGCCGGCTAACTCGTTCGCTCCTGCTGACCAAGTCTGTTCTGGTACCAGGACACACTACTTCGAGGAAGTAATCCCTCATGAAAATTAATATCCGAAAGCCGATGTCTCTAAAATTTATCTTCTGGCTAAGCTGGATTGCCATCCTGTTGGGGATTTCGATCTTCGGCTGGACACCAACGTGGAAGGCTTTGTTAGTTCCGAGTTGGTCCCCGGCTTTTGCCGATATGAGAACGGTTCAGGGCGCCCTGAAATCAACCGCCCTTGGCTTGAATCCTCAAGTCGAGAACCCGGGGGATCCTTGGAATCGACAGATGAATTATCCGGCGATATGGGTATGGATCGCCAAACTCTGCCACTTCGATCATGAAAGGAACTACCTACTTTTCGAATCTGTGGCAGTCCTCTGCTTCATTTTTTGCTGCTATAGGATCCTGCTGGAGACGAATTCCATATGGGCGCTTCTTCTCGCATTTTCGGGAGCTTCGCTGTTTGGGGTTGAGAGGGGCAACAACGACATCATCATTTTCTCTTTGATGTATTGCGCGGCTTGCGCGCCACTTCAGCTCATGCTCTTATTGCTGCTGTCAGCAACAGCGCTCAAGGTGTTCCCGGTCCTCGTCCTACCCTCACTGATAAAAGAAAAAGCTTGGGCAATTACCCTTGGGATCTGCAGTGCTGCTGTGCTGTTTCTCATGCGGGGCGAGTTGGCGGCGATTCGGGCAGGAACTCCTGTTTATTTTGGGTTGAGTTATGGGTCGGCCAGCATCGCCGCGGCGGCGGAAAAGATGCTTCACGTAAAGGTGTCGCCGATTCTTATTTCCGCGCTGCTCGTCGCCAGTGCCGTTGCTGTCTATCTGAAACCCTTTCGATTTTTGGATTTGCAGGCGGAACGCGCAAACGAGCGCGTTAAGCGACTATTTTGCTTTGGAGCATACATTTTCCTCGGAACTTTTCTTCTCAACAGCAATTGGGACTATCGGCTGATCTTTCTCCTTTTGTGCATTCCCTATGTGTTGTCGGTAAGAAATCAGTTTGCCAGAGTCGCAGTCCTTGTCTCCATTTTTGCAGCGGCTAACCAGATGCTTCTTCACCAATTATTGGGGGTAGCCGGCCCTATGTTGAGCGTATTGGCGAAATGCATTCTGTTCTCAGCAGTCGGAGCAATGATCATTGACATACTAAGGCAAGACATTGGGAGCATTCTCGAGACGAGAACAATGACAAAGCAGGAGATCTAGCGTTACAACGGATATACGGAGAGTTTCTGTGCTTTGATGAAGGCCCCCGTCCTTTGTCACCTGGGTGTGCGCCATACCCTTCGAAGTGGGCCCACGCGAAACGGGTAATTTTCCAATGCCAATCCAGTTGGCTGTCGCCTGCGCAGATTATCGATTGCGGCGTGGGCGAGGGCCTGACTTGTAATCGAAATTTCAATCTGCCGTGACGGTGCTTGGCCTAGTTCTGTGATCTGCTTGCGCGCAGTTGTCGCCATTCAGCCGCATCCCGAACTCGCAGCCGCGAGCTGACGATTCACAGTACCGGCCAGGTCAAAAAATTCTCGAAGGAGGTCATTGTGGGCCAATTGAAAAATCTCGCATTACTTAGCTTTGCGGTCCTTTTGTTGGCGGGTCCGGCCTGCGCCCAGACCGTCAACTTGCAGTTAATGAACGAGGGCCCAGGGAATCAGATTGGGGGCGATTACACCTACCCTTACAATTTTTCCATTAATAGCAGTGCATCCTTCACGCCGCTGCTTTGCGATAGTTTCGACAGGACTACTTCCAACGGCGAGAGTTGGGCGGCGAATGTTTATCCCTTGACGAGCCCATTAACCGCGTTTGGCCAGTCGTCTCAGATCCCTGGATACACTCCTGCCCAAGTCTATGAAGCTGCGGCCATTATTTACACTGAGATTCTCAATAACACGGTGCCAGGAGCGAATGGCAATCCTGCCCTGGCGTCCGCATATGGCAACCTCGCGATTTGGGCGTTGTTCGACGGCGGGGCTCAAAACAGTGGATACGATCCCGCGATTGAGGTACCGATCATGACGAATGCGCTCAATTCGATCGGACAGTACGGCAGCGCTTTCTACGCTCAATTTAGCGTCTACACGCCTTTGGACCTCTCGCAGAATGGCCCTCAGGAGTTTATTGGCTACTCCCCGGCAGGGCCTCCTTCGCCTTCGATCACGTTCCTCGGAGGCGGCACTTCGTCTCTGTTCCAGGAACTGGCCCAGGCGGCTGTGAACTTGAACGCTGGGTCCGGCCCGGCCTGCATTTGGACGCAAGCAGCGGGTACCAGCGTACTCGCCAGAGACAACCGCACGAGTCCATCCACGGATGAGCAGGGGAATATCTGGGTGGTCTGGAGTCCCGGAGCCGGCACTTGTGCCGCCCCAACAGGCAGTTTCAACGTGTACTCTTACATGTCACTGGACTCGGTGGTGGCGGACAGATGCTTTTTCGAGGTGGACTCGAGCGGAACACCTGGCTGCGTCCAAGTCATGACCGTGGCCCCAAACGCCGCTGGCGCGAATCTGTTGCCCCTTGGTGACACGCCGGGAGGCATTCCCTCGTTGGTCATCAACGCGTTGAACGGCCAGCGTTTCTTTGTAGCCGGTACCGATGTTAGACCGGAAGATGCCCAGTTCGCGGTGCAACGCACCTTGGCACCTTGCAACCAGTATCTGCCCCGGCAGTACTTCAACAACGCCTCCTACTACCTGTTCGGACTGGGCTATCAGACCGGCAGCAACGTCGGGACGACGATCCAGGGCAATGCGAGCTACGGCGGCGGTACGTTTAATGTCGTCAATTTCAACATTACTGGCAATGACCCGATCACTAATCTCGCCGTTCCCACATACCAAGTGAGCACCGTTGGCGCACAACCGATCGTCGTTGCCATCGCTCCCGCCACCGACTCTCAGGTCGCCGCGATGACCGACATCCCCTCCTCTACCTTGAGTATGTTCTATGAAGGCATCCTTGGCCGCACCACCGATTTGCTGGGTCCGTCCGCTTCTGGGGCGGAAGCCGTGGCGGTCCTGGTTCCCGAACCGGCCAGTGGGACCTACAGCACCTTTGAATACAGCATGCCGCAGAGCACTCAGTTCCATGCCGGTCAAGATTACGCCAACTGCAACGCCGGCGGGACTACGTTGAGCAACCCGATGGCATTGCAGAACGGAGCCGGTCAGTTCGGCGACGCAAGTCAACGCGTCCGCGTAATCGGCACGGAAAACATGACCGCCTCTCTGCAGGCGGCTTGCCCTGGGCTCGCGCGCCTTGGGTATTTTTTCTGGAGCGCCAGCAATGCGAAAGGTCTGACCAACGTCAAGTACTTGACGGTCAATGGCATTGACCCCTTGTATGATCAGACGGCGCCGGCTTACCAGTACACCGGCGTTCTCCCCAATAGCGGCGCGACCGGCGATCCTGGGCTAACTGGGGTGAACTTCGCCATGGTCAACGGCGGCGATTATCCTATTTGGTCCGCGTTGCGGATTATCAGCCAGACTCCCGTCCCGTCGGGCGTAAGCAGCATGCTGAATGCGGTGGCGAGCTTGTCTCAGCATGACTATATCCCGGTCGCAAATCTGAACGTGTGGCATTCCCACTTCTATATCAACGGCCAGAACATTCCGACACCGGCCAACGGTTCCAGTGTCGGGTCGACCACGTTGTGCGCTGGTGGGGCTCCTGAAGCTGGAGGCGATGCCGGTGGTTCGACCTTGCTGATCACGAACAACGCCAACTTCTGCCACGACTTCGGTGTTACCACTGGAAAGCTCAACCTGACCCAATAACGCGAGGTAAGCCGAGAGCGGGCCGCTGCCGTGACACTGACGCGGCAGCAGGCCCGTTGCTCGGCCGAACTAATCATGGATGGCTCTTGGGCCGGATGGGGCAGGCAACGGAGCGACGTGTGGATGCGGTTTCGAGAACGCCCTCGCTCCTTCGCGGCGCAAATCCTGGCTATTTGGTCTTCTTCACCGGGGCCGCTAGTCGCACCCAGACTTCATCTGATCGATTGGTCCAAGTCGCGTTGATGATCCGCCGACCTTTGTCGGCGGTATCTACCGAGTAGGACATGCCGTCAAGAGCACAGGGATCGTCGGCACGCCCATTGCCATGACATATGAAGCCGACCTTTGTGACATCGATATTATCCGGGTAGGGTTCCTGGAAGAACATCGGATCGGCCTGGTTACTAGCGCAATGTGGATAACAACCAGCCGCCGCAAAATAATGTTCATAAGGCGACACCCAGGTGTCAGGAAGCACCCGTTGGGCAAGGTACGCCTGCTCCGGCTTAGCGGCGGAGAAGTCACCTAGAAATAAGATTGCACATGCTGCAAGAATGGACAGCCCGGCTTTTTGCATGATGATCTCCGATGAATTCGTCGTATTGATCCCGGATTCGCTTGCGCCACGACAAAACTAGGGCAATTGCCCAGAGACTTTCGAGGCAACCATGGACGGAGCGCCCGCGTTGCTGAACAACAGCGCGCACACCGCGACGTTTTCGTCCGCAGAGAGGCTGGGCACATTCCCGATCTGAGTCTCAGGTTGTACGGCTACGGAGATCGTTGTGTTTCCCATGCTCGTAAATAAACTCGGCAGGTTGGTCAGCGTAAATCCCGTTGGCGCCGTCTGGCTTATGGTGCCGTTGAGTTGCGACGTGAGCAGTGTGATCTGGTCCGTCGTGATGTCGACTCCTGAGGAGCCAGAGGCCACGGAGACCTGAACCTCCTGGCCCGCTATCAAATCGGAGGGACTCGCGAAACTGAGGCCCGAGGGCACGGTCAAGCCACGCGTGGCGACATCGAAGGTGGTGCCCCCCTGAATGCCTACGGTCACGACGTTCCCGATCTGAACACCGCTCGTTGTGCCTAACAGATTGTGCACGACCATGTGGAACTGCGTACTGCTATCCACGCTGCTGATGACGCCAACGAACAGACCTTGAGCTTTGGCTTCAGTGGGGTCCTGCAGAAGATAGGAATCCGTGGCCCACAGCGTGCCATCCGCGTGCAGCATCGCCTGCATTCGTACTGTCTGCCCATTAATAAAGCCCCATTGCGTGAAGTCGTGATACTGCGTATTGCCATCATAGATAGTGAGTGTTTGACCGCTACTGGTATTAAGGCCGAACCGTTGACTGATGGGCTGTTCTGCGGTAACGAGGCCCTCGATAGTATCAATCTGGTCGATGCCTGCCGATCCCTGCGGCCCTACCAACGTTGAAAGCTGAGAAACACGCACGGTGGGATTAATACTGAAATCGGGTTGAATGGACTGGCTGAGGTCGAAGTCTACCTGCAAACCCACCTGCGAGCTTGGGGAGAGCCCCAGGGCGATTGGATAGGTCACCGACGCGGAGCTAAGAGTGGGTGTCAACTCACAGGTAGCGCCGTTCGCACAGCTCCCAATGGCTCCGCCAGACGTGTTCTGAATGGTCATCCTGGGATTGGCGAAGGTCAGAACTATGTCCTGGTACGTGCCTTCGGGAACGTTTGTCGCGCTGAGAAATGTACCATCCGTCAAAAGTTGGGTCAGTTCCACATCGAGAGGCATTTTAAGAATGGAAACCGGGGTCTGAACTGAGCCGATGGCCTGGAGCGGATTTAAAGTCGCTCCAGTGACGGAGATCTGGAAAGAGAGTACGGTCACGCCTGCTGGTGGCGTATCATGCATGGTCAAACTGACCGTGGATGTACCCAGGGGGACTTGCGCAGGACCACTGCCTCCGCAACCTGTTAACAAAGCAAGACAACTCAACGCAAACGTGAACAAACTCTTACGGCGCATAGGCCCCCTCGCTGCTCATCCGTACTTGGAATGATGACTGCGGATAATCAATGATAACTCGCGCCCTTTAAGGGGCATCATTACGCCCCGATGAACAACAGCAGAACTCCTCGTAAACGTGATCCCGTAGGCTATAACTCAGGGATGCTTCGAGATTCGTCTTTTGGCCAGAAGCATTCGTAGTCTCTACAATGGAGTGGCCATTCCGAGTGTCCGGTGAAATCGGGCGATTTTGCGCGTTCTGTTGTTTAAAAATCGACCTTTAGGTGATCGGATTTGCAAATCACACTCTCTCGGTGTGAATATCTCGTACGATATTGCTTATCGAAACTCCGGTACCCAGACAATGGGCCCTCTCCCAAATGCGTTTTGCTTCACGATCACTCTAGCCGGCCTCCTTCTGCCAAGTTTTCTGCCAAATCGTGTCCCGAACATTGACTCGAAACCAATCGTTCCCGTAGTCACGATCCGCCAAATACACGAAGTTTTCCAGGGAGCCGCCGGTGAGTTTGAAATCAAGATTGATGCCGAGGGCAGATTCAGCCCGATTACATTGCGCATCGCGAATGACGTCGGAACCGGACGAGCTTCCTTTGAAGACGGCTCAACCGAAAAGTTGATGACGGAAAGTGGCAACGTCCAGGTCCGAGGAATCACCAGCAGCGACCTTCCCGGAGCACTCACGCTGACCGCATGGCTGGACGGGGCGCAACAGCCGGCTGCGACTGCCTTCTTTGACGTAATTGCGCCAGCGCCGGAGCCTCGCATCTATTTTGAGGGTATCGATGTAACCGGGTCTCGACAATCCGTCATCGTCGGCCAGCAAATTCAATTGACAGTGGTGCTTCATCCCAGTCTGATGATTGAAAAACAGGAGTGGTCCATCGGGAAACAAGGTGACTACACGGGCGGATTTCTACACACGCCGTTTCAAGGGGGGCCTCAGCCTGTCGTCCGTGAGGGATCAACAACCATTTTTTATTGGGTGACGCCAGGCGACGACCGCGTCGTTACTTATCGTCTGAGACTCCCGAACGGCGTTTCGGCGAAGGCTTCCGTTACCTTCGATATTGATGGCCCATCATCCACTCAGGTGGATGTGGACGCGGAAAAAGTCGCGATTGACGCTGCTCCTGCCAACTCGTCGGTGCTCGGCCTGACAGGAGCGGGCATTTCTTTTAATGCCCGGTACTTCCTTCCCGAAGGGGTAGCGAAAAACTTCATTTGGGTACAGGTGATCCAGTCCGACGCCATCACTGTCAATAGTGGTGGTGTCAGGCTTCACTGCGTTCCGAAAACTCAGCCTATTGCGAGCTTCGGGGCTGGACTCGACACGACCTATCCCTACGACACGCACAATCCGACTCTCGACAACCCAAGAATTCAGCTCGCTTCCGATATTCAGGAATATTCCCGCAGGTTCCATGCGCGAATGTTCCTTCTTTGGAGCTCCGGGTTATCCAACTCGATCCCCGTGCCACTGGGATTTGTAGATTGGAGCTTTTCTGGAGACGTCGTGCTCAAAGATGCGAAGTCGAATTCGTGGTTGCTCAAGTCGGGTCGCGGAGGCCCCGACAATTCGATCGAGCCTTTTACCCGCGCCCCAATCTACCCGTTTTGGACTAGTCTAGTACCCTACACCGAAGTTTTAACTTGCAATTAAATTTTGTGACCTTCTATCTAGCCTAATATTGGCGTGAATGAAGCTTAGCCAAGATATCTCTCCGATTGTGCCAAGGTGTGGCGGATATCCACACCGCCTGATTCGCACCTGTGTCTTGCTCTTGATGGTAGGCACCCATCTGGCTTTGGCCCGTTCCGCAGGCGAAACACTGAGTTTAACGATCGTCTCTCCGGACACAGTGATTCGAGAATCGAATCTCGTCCTGCTAGTAACAATGACAAACCGCACGACCCAGCCGATGACTGTGATCAAGAGTAACCCGGGCTGCGATTTCTCCGCCGAAGTTCACGACGCAGACGGCAAGAGCGTCCCTCTAACCAACGCGGGTGCGGAGCTGTCTCGATGTGGAAACCGCCTCATGCCGGGTCGATGGATCCGCGTTACGTTAAAGCCGGGCGAATCGACGGACGAGACATATCCGATCGACCTTTATTATGGATTGACCAGACCGGGTGCTTATACCGTACAGCTTTCAAGGGAATTCCCCTCTCAACCTAACCATGTTGTTCGTTCGAATGAGGTCCTTCTCAAACTGGCAGAGTGAACCAGTCTCCCTGGAACAGCATTGACCTGAATACCTAACGCCTCCGGCAACTATCATCCCTGGCTCGTCCCGACGCCAACTGGCATGAGCGGGCCGCCGCCTGCGATGCTCCTTTTTGTATCACTACTCTGGACCGGAGCATCCAATTGCGCAAATTGACGGTTCGGTTTACCCTTGTCGCCACGTGTGGGCGGCATAACGGAGGTCCGGGTCAGAGAGGGAGTCCGTCTCGATGGTTGGCCCTGTTCGCGCCAGCTTGCGCGCAGGTTTGCTCTGTTTAGCCGCATTGTTGTTCGCGGGCGCAGCAAGCGCGCAATACGATACTCAAGCTCCACCTCCCATTCCCGGCCAGCCGATCCCTGGCACGTCGGGCGTAGCTCCCTTCTCCGGCAGCGTCCCTGTCGATAAGTTAACGCCGGGTACCCTGCAGATCTCGCTTCAAGACGCCATCACTCGCGGGCTCCGCCAGAATCTCGGCGCGCTGCTCTCGTCCTCCGACATTCAGTCCGCGCGCGGCCAGCGGTGGGAATATCTCAGCGCTTTGCTTCCCCACGTCACCGCCGATCCTTTTATCGACGTCTCACGGATCAATCTCTCCGAACTTGGTTTCTCAAATACCGCCGCGCTCGGCCTTCCCACCGCCGTCGGCCCCTTCTCCTATTTTGACAGCCGCATTGCCGTTAGCCAGTCGGTATTTGACTGGAAATCGATCAACGCCGAACGCGCTTCTCGCCACAACCTGAAAGCCGCTGAATTTTCCTACAAGGATGCTCGCGATCTTGTGGTGCTCGCCGTTGGTTATACGTACCTGCAAGGCATCGCCGACGAAGCGCGCATTGAAACCGCCAAGGCCCAGGTCAGCACAGCGCAGGCTCTTTATGATCAGGCCGCCAACCGCGTCAAAGCGGGCACCTCGCCGCAGATTGACGCCCTGCGCGCGAGCGTCGAGTTGCAAACCCGAGAACAGCAACTGATCCAGGCGACAAATAACCTATCCATCCAAAAACTCACCGTCGCTCGGGTGATCGGTCTTGCTCCGGGCCAGGACTTTGACCTCAGTGACAAATCTCCCTATCAACCATTCCAAAACGTGCTGCTTGACGATGCTCTCCACCAAGCTTACTCCGTGCGCTCGGACTACCAGGCCGCGCTGGCCGACACACGCGCAGCAGAATACAGCCGTAAGGCCGCGTCAGCCGGCTACCTTCCTTCCCTGTCTTTTGGCGCGGACTACGGCGCGGCCGGCTCGCATCCTTCGACCGCTACATCGGTTTACGACATTAAAGGAACGCTCCACATCCCCATCTTTCTCGGCGGCAGCGTTCACGGGGATGTGCTCCAAGCGGAGGCGCGCCTCCAGCAAGCCCGCGATCGTCAGGAAAATCTTCGCGCGCAAATCGACGCGGATGTCCGAACGGCGTTTTTCAACCTGCAATCCTCCGCCGACCAGGTCAAAGTGGCTCGCAGCAACATCGACCTCGCCGAGCAAACCCTGGCGCAGTCACGCGACCGGTTCACTGCCGGTGTCACGGACACGGTGGAAGTTGTGCAGTCTCAAGAACTGGTTGCCGCCGCACACGAACAGTACATCAACAGTCTGTACAACTACAACCTCGCCAAGATCTCGCTTGCCCGAGCTATCGGCAACGCGGAAGACGCTGTGAAGTTGTACTTCAAAGGAAACTGACATGCCTGAACCGAGCACTGGAGGGCCCACTTCTCCCACGGTCACTTCTGAAAGGGACTCCACTTCGGCCGCGTCCTCCGCATCGTCGCGCTCCGATTCCCTCCCCTCTCGTGGCACTCCGGCGTCGGCCAAGAGGCGCACTCGGCTCTATCTCATCGGCGGTGGCCTGGTTCTTCTGGTCGTCGCTCTCCTCCTTTGGCGCTACCTCAGTTCCTATGAGTCGACGGATGACGCTCAAGTTGACGTTCACCTTTACCCGGTCAGCGCGCGCATCTCCGGCTACGTCATCAAGGTGAATGTCGGCGATAACCAATACGTCGAGAAGGGCACGGTACTTGTTGAAATCGATCCCAAGGACTACGAAGTTGCTGTGGCTCAGGCCGAGGCCGCGCTGGCCAGTTCCGAAGCGACCGCCAAGTCCCTCAACATCACTGTCCCCATCACTTCCGTCAGCACCAACAGCCAGATCTCGGCCTCGGCTTCCGATGTGGAAAATGCGAAAGCTGGCGTCCTGGCTGCGCAGAAACAGCTGATCGCGGCTCACGCCCAGGTCGAACAAGCCGAGGCCAGCGACGTCAAGATTCAGGACGACGTCCAACGATACAAACTTCTCATCGATAAGAAGGAAATCGCCGACCAGATCTACGACCAGGCAGTCTCTGCGGCAAAAGCCAGCACTGCCTCCATCGCGGCCCTAAAAGCGACCGAAGCTGCTGCTCAGGAAAGTATCAGACAAGCCGAGGCCCGCCTCGCCGCCGCAGTGGCAAATCTCCAGTCTGCCCAAACAGGTCCGCAGCAGGTTTCCTCGACGCGGGCCCGTGCGCAAGCCGCGATCGCGGACGTCGAACAGAAACGCGCCGCGCTCGAGCAAGCCAAACTCAATCTCCAATACACCAAGGTAGTCGCGCCGGTCACTGGTGAAGTCAACAAAACGGTTGTGGTCGGTCTGAATGTGCAGCCCGGCCAACAACTACTCACCGTCGTTCCTCTCGATGAAGTTTGGATCACGGCGAATTTCAAGGAAACCCAGTTGCGTCATATGAAAGTCGGCCAGCCCGCCAATGTGGAGGTCGATTCCAACGGGCGCTCGTATCGAGCTCACGTTGACAGTATCGCTGGCGCCACCGGACCACTTTTCAGTTTGCTCCCGCCCGAAAACGCCACCGGCAACTACGTCAAAATCGTTCAACGCATCCCGGTCAAGATTGTTCTTGAGCCGGGGGAGAACAAAGATCGCCAGCTCCGCCCCGGAATGAATGTCGAACCCAAGGTCTACCTCCGGTGAGTTCCGCTGCCATCACTCTCGATCACGATGTATGGCACCCTAAGTACAATCCCTGGCTGATCGCCGTCGTGGTAGCTCTTGCGGCCTTCATGGAAGTGTTGGATACGAGCATTGCGAACGTGGCTCTTCCGTATATGGCCGGGAATCTCGGCGCAAGCAATGATCAGTCCACCTGGGTCCTCACCTCCTATCTGGTCTCCAACGCCATCATTCTTCCGATCAGCGGATGGCTCGCCGGAACCCTCGGCCGGAAGCGCTTCTTTATGTCCTGTCTCGCGGTGTTCACCTTGAGTTCCCTACTCTGTGGCGTCGCGCCAAGTCTCGGAATGCTCCTCTTCTTCCGTGTGCTACAGGGAGCGGGTGGCGGAGGCCTTCAGCCTATGGCTCAGGCCATCCTGGCGGATACTTTTCCTCCTCATCAGCGTGGACTGGCTTTCGCGTTGTACGGAATCACCGCCATCATGGCGCCCACCATTGGACCTACGCTCGGCGGCTGGATCACATTTAATTACTCCTGGCGCTGGATTTTCCTCATCAACATTCCTGTTGGGATCGCCACCCTTTTGCTCGTCCGGCGATTCGTCGAAGATCCCCCCTACCTCGCCAAACTCAGAGCGGCCGGCGTGAAGTTGGACTACATCGGCATCGCCCTCCTGACGTTTGGTATTGGAGCGCTACAGATCCTTCTGGATAAGGGGCAAGAAGATGATTGGTTCGGATCTCAGTTCATCACGACGCTGGTGGTAATCGCGTCGGTCTGCCTGGTTGCGCTCGTCGTTTGGGAATGGTTCCACAAGAGTCCGATTATTGAAGTGAAAATGTTCAAGAACTTCAATTTTGCCAGCGCCAGCTTGATGCTGTTCATGCTTGGCATCCTGCTGTTCAGCAGTTTAGTGCTGATGCCGCAATTCTTGCAGACCCTGCTCGGCTACACTTCCCAACTCGCGGGCCTCGCCCTCTCAGCGGGCGGTCTCGTTCTGCTTTTCGAGATGCCCATCATGGGCCAACTCACCACCAAGATTCAGGCTCGTTACCTTATCGCGTGTGGCTGGTTCCTCCTCTCTTGTGCCATGTTCTATTCCACCAAGCGAATCGATCTCCAGATCAGTTTTTCCGCCGCCACATGGCTCCGCATCACGCAAGTCATTGGCCTGGGCTTCCTCTTCGTTCCGATCACTCTTGTCGCCTATGTGGGAGTCCCGACGGAAAAGAACAACGCGGTGGCCGGCATCGCGAATTTCATGCGCAACATCGGCAGTAGCGTCGGCACATCTCTGGTCACCACGCTCATCGCCCGCCGATCTCAATACCATCAACAGATTCTCGTCGACTACGTACGCAGTGGCAGCGCCAACCTGCAAAACGCCGCGGGAGGGCTCACGCAGCAAATCACCGGATCCGGCCTCAGCCCTCACGATGCCCAGATTCACGCTTACGCCCGTATTTATCAGGAAGTGCAAGCGCAGTCTGCCACGCTCGCCTACGTCGACACTTTTATGGTTCTTTGCGTCGCAGCGGGTATCATGTTCTTCCTCTCGTTCCTCTTGAAGAGGAACGATCCTGGTGGTGGACGCGATTTGGCGGTCGAATAATCCTGGTCTCGGCAGGTAGCAATGATCAGAATCATCACAGTCGAACGAGAGTATGGCTGCGGCGGTGGCGAGATCGCTCAACGTTTGGCGGATCGCCTCGGCTGGAAGTTGTGGGACCGTCTCCTCACCGAAGAAATCGCCCGGCTGGCAGACTGTCCCGAGTCCATCGTGAAGGCGCGTGAAGAGCGCAAAGACCCACTTCACTACCGATTATTCAAATCGTTTATGCGCGGCAGCTACGAAGGAAGCATTAACGCGCCGAAACTGAAACTCGTGGACAGCGAGTGCATCCTTCGAGCCACCAAAAACGTCGTCCTCAAGGCCGCCGAGACCGGCCATTGTGTCATCGTTGGACGCGGTTCGCAGCACTTCCTTGAGAACAGGTCGGATACCCTCCGCGTGTTCCTGTATGCTCCGACGGAAGAAAAGGTTCGACGCGTCGCGGCTCGTGGCCATTCCGAAGCAGAAGCTCGTGAACTTGTCGAGACCGTAGATCGTGACCGCGTGGAATATATCGAAAAATACTTTAAGGTGGAGTGGCCCACCCGCTGGCTCTACCACGTGATGCTAAACACCTCTATTGGCGAAGCGACCGTTGTCGAGACCATCGTCAGGTTCATGCATGCCCTGAACACTCCTAACTAGATCGCACCTCGACTCGACGGCGGCCCAGTCCTCATCGCGGACTGAAAGATGTGTTGTGGGACGGTCGCGCCTGAGAAACCCGGCTTCCTTCGCAGCCTGCGCAAAATTTACGGCCGCGGCGATGAGGTTCGGAGCCCACGGGGTAGACGAAGTATGCCGCTTCGACTCCCTCTAACGCGGAGCGAACCGACTTGATATCGAATAGGTCGCCCACGACGACCCCAGCGCCTTTCGCAACAAGCGCTTCAGGGCGCTCGTCCGTCTTGCGAACCATCGCCTGGACATCGAGACCAGTGGCAATTGCTTCCCGCACGCTTGCCCACCCAGCCTGCAATCAACACTTTCCATGGCATGCCCATAGCTCCATCGAATAAAGGTGATGAAGTCGACCGCGGCGCGTGCTGGTCGCAGCACGACAGAAGGACTGACGCGTGCTAAGACATTGGTGTCATTCCTGGCAGTCGGCGAAGCGGGTTCAGCGGGCCAAGCTGCATCAATTCAAAGCTCATTAAGTGAGCTTGACCTAGCGGAAGTCTTTCGAGTATTTCGTGTGCAGCCTTAGGATCGGTGACATTCAAGATGAACACCACCCCTCGACGGTCCTGCAGCGAGTACCATTGGTCGATCTTGCCGTCCAGGTAGAGGTTGACAGTGTCCCGAACTTCGGTTGGAAGAATTTCAAATACCTTGGCCTGATCGACCCCCGGATTGATGGTTCCGATGGCTAGAATCTTCGTGGTCTGCGTCGATGTCATCGCGCCCCCCTTCTTTGTGGAGCCCAGCCGACGTTGCCGAAGATCAACGTTAGGCCGACGGCTAAATCGTGCCTCGCCTTATGATTCCCTCCGCCTCACTCTGAAGTCTCT
>Ga0335085_10009466_pt1 | contig 14694 bp, 17 predicted proteins | sample Lox_Sample_45_FD_206712 | JGI IMG/M metagenome (GOLD analysis project Ga0335085, IMG submission 206712) | Soil microbial communities from Loxahatchee National Wildlife Refuge, Florida, United States - Lox_Sample_4.5 | ecosystem: Environmental > Terrestrial > Soil > Wetlands | place: USA... | reverse complement strand
AACGGGCTCGCGCGCTGGCTCGGTCCTGCGCTGGGGGAGCTCCACGCTTTCGTCCACCGGCTGGGCCCGGCATGCGTTTTCCTTTCACACCGGCAGAATGGCCCGGCCCAGATCGGACCGGATCACAATTTCTTGCGGTAATGCTTCTGTGTCTTCGTGCATTCGAATCCCAGCCCTTCGTAGAAAGCATGCGCCGCAGTTCGCACCACATTGCAGCGCACGGTCAGGGCGCGATGTCCCTTGGACTGTGCCCAGCGTTCTGCTTCCGCCACCAAAGACCGGCCGATGCCCTGCCCCCGCGCCCCTGCATCCACTACCAGCCCCAGGACTTCCGCGCGCCGGCCGGTCTCCAGCACGATGCCGCAGAAGCCGTGCAGGAATCCTGCTACGCGCCCGGCATCCGGTTCCGCCACAAGCACTACGTGGTCGGGATCTCCGAAAATCTGCTCCAGGCGTTCGGCCAGCTCCGCGGGGCTCGAGGGGTATCCGAGTTGCGTGCACAGGCCGGCAAGCTCCGCTGCATCTCCCGCGCGGGCCACGCGCACGCGGATTCTCCCTTCGCTGTTTTCCGCGCTCATTGCGCCCCCTGTACCTCCTAAAATTGCTTCGCGGAATCGAGCAGGATGGTCACCGGTCCGTCGTTCACCAGTTCCACCTGCATGTTCGCCCGAAACACTCCCGTCTCCGTGAACACGCCCAGGGCGCGCAGCCGGGCGGTGAACTCCAGGTAAAGCGCATTGGCCAGATCGGGAGCCGCAGCATCGATAAACGAAGGCCTCCGCTGGCCGCGCGCATCCCCATACAGGGTAAATTGGCTCACCACCAGGGCCGCGCCTTTCGTCTCCAGAAGCGAACGGTTCATCTTGCCCTGCTCGTCTTCGAAAATCCGCAGGTGCGCGGCCTTCTCCGCCAGGTAGGCCGCCTCCGCGGCGGTGTCGGACTTGCCGACGCCCAGCAGCACCAGCATCCCGCCGGCAATCGCTGCGGCTTCGCGCCCTTCCACCACCACTCGGGCGCGGCTCACCCGTTGAATGACCGCGCGCACTCGTTTCTCCTCGTTCGATTCGCGGCGCCGGCGGAGCTACCTTTGCCTCGCGCTACGCGGTATTCGCGGCGCGCGCTGGCAGCGCGGGCAGAAATAGCTGCTGCGCCCGGCAACGATGCTGCGCCGGATTTTCTCCCCGCAGCGGCGGCACCCCCGGCCTTCGCGCCCGTACGCATTGTGACGCAATTGGAAGAACCCCGGGTTCCCTTCACTATCCACGTAATCAGAAACGGAACTGCCGCCCATCTGAATCGCCAGCGCCAGGATCTTCCGCATGGCGCGATACAACTCCGCCCGCTCCCGGCCGGTCAGCCGCGCGGCATTGCGCCGGGGATGGATGCGCGCACGCCACAGGCTCTCGTCCGTATAGATATTCCCCAGGCCGCGAAAAACGCTCTGATTCAGCAGCAGCGCCTTGATCATCGCGCGGCGGTTGAGCGAAGCGCAGAATGTGTCAAAGGTCACTTCCAGCGGCTCGCCGCCCAGACGCGACAAAAACGCCGGCAATCCCCCCTCGTCCACCAGGCGCATTTGCCCGAAGCGCCGCGGATCGGCGTAGCGCAATTCAAGGGTGTCATCCAATGAAAGCCACACGTGGGTGTGCGGCCAGGCCGGCGCGTCCGGGCGGTTGACGGTCAGGCGCCCGGTCATCCCCAGATGCACAAACAGCCACTGCGGGCGCCGCCCCGCGGCCGGTTCTCCGTTGCGCGCTGCCAGGTGCAGCCCGATGAATTTGCCGAAGCGGTGCACCGCCTCGATCCGCGCCCCGGGCAAGGCTGCCTCCAGCGCGGCCGGGTCCTCGATGAAATCCGTCTTGCCCAGGCGCAGGCCCGAGATTGTTCTTCCGGGCAGCGCCGCGCGCAGCCCGCGCACCACTGTCTCGACTTCAGGAAGTTCCGGCATGGCCGTATCCGCACCACACTATCACAACCGTCCAGATCGCCCGGCGATGGCCCCCTGGAGGAAGTCACGCAGGTTGATGATGCTCGCCCCGGCTGGAGGAATCGTCGACGTGGACCGGACTCGGTCGGGTACCCCCGCATCCCGATGGCCGCGGGATTTCCTTCTTCTGCAGCGATGCGCAGAGCACTCGAGTCAGCCCCTGGCCCGGTTCGCACCCGCAAGATGCGTATGCTATTCTGCCCCTCGGCACAGGGAATTTCATCGCCAGTCCGGAACTCCCCTTCCAAGGAGATCCTGATGATTCAGAAAGCCACTCCGCTCCTGCGGGTGGAGCGTGTTGAGCCTTCGCTTGCCTTCTGGGTAGACCGCCTGGGGTTCCAAAAGGTCATGGAAGTGATGGAAGGGGATTCCCTCGGGTTCGTGATTCTCTCCAAGGGCCACGTGGAAATCATGCTCCAGAGCCGCGCCAGTCTGGCCAAGGACCTGCCCATGCTGAGTGTCGGCGCCATGACCCCTGCGGTTATCTATATGGGAGTGACCAACCTGGCGGAAATCGCCTCCAAACTCAGCGCCGCGGAAATTATCGTGCCCCGGCGCACCACTTACTACGGCATGGAAGAAATCTGGGTGCGCGAGCCGGGGGGCCACGTGATTGGATTTGCCGCCCCCGGTGGCGAGCCGGGAGCCTGAACCCCGGTGCTGCCGTTCCCTCGCCGCTTTGCGCTCTCGGCCCTCTTGTGGGCGGCCAATCTAGATGAGTCTAGAGTTGTCTTGCACAAGGCAGAACCCGGCCTTACACTCTGATTGCGAGGTGCTCTATGGCCGCCAAACGCACAGTCAAGATCGGTCCGGCGATCGATGCCAAGCTTTACAAGGAATTCGTCTCCGTCGCCAAACAAAACGGACAATCCCAGCGCTTTCTGCTCGAAAAGGCCATCGAGCATTACATCCACAACGTCGTTCCCTCCCAGCAACTGGTCCGGCCCGAGGTCATGGAAGCCTACCGCCGCTCCAATGAAAAGTTCCGGGACCTCTATCGTAAGCTGGCCAAGTAAGTGCCGGAGCGCGTCTACCTGACCGTTGCTGAAGTTCTCGCCATCCATCAACGGCAAATCAGCGAGTATGGCGGCACGCATGGATTTCGCGACCGCGGCCTGCTGGAATCTGCCGTCTTCCGCCCTCAGTGCGGCTATTACGCGGGCCTCGCAGAGGAGGCCGCAGCGCTCATGGAATCCCTCGCCGGGAACCACCCCTTCCTCGACGGCAACAAGCGCGTGGCCTTTGCCGCCGCGCACACCTTTCTCCTGGTGAACGGATTCGACCTGGCAGTCGGTCCTGCCGAGGCCTATGAGTTCATTCTCCGTGCGATCAGCACCGGGGAATTCCGGTTTACGCGAATCCTCGAATGGATCCACGCGCATCTCTTCGAGGGATAAGCGGCCCTCGCGCAACGCGTTTTATGGTTGGAGCAGCGCGAAGACGCGCGCCGGGCCGCCGGAGCCGCCTTCCAGATTGATCGGTGCCACCACTACCTGCGCCCCCGCTTCCGGTACGGCGGAAAGGTCCGCCAGATTTTCCACGTGGAAAAGGCCGGCCGCGTGCGACAGGTGGTGCACGGGAAAATCCTTCGAGGCCCCGTAATCCACGCTCAGCGTATCGATGCACAGGCCGAAAACGCCGCGGTCCAGCAGCAGTTTCACCGCTTCCACCGAATACCCCGGAAAGTGCATGGTGCCCGCCACGTCCATATTTCTGTAGCGGGTCACGTCCGGCCAGCGCTCCACCCAACCGGTGCGCATGAGCACGATCGCGCCCCGGGGAATGCGTCCATGCCGCGACTCCCATTGCCCCACTTTATCCACGGCCAGCCGGTAATCCGCATCGCGCGCGGATTCCTCCCGCGCATCCAGCACCACCGCCGGACCATACAGCCGTTCCGCGGGAATCTGATCCACCGTCCATCCACCCTTCACAAAATGCGCTGGGGCGTCCAGGTGGGTCCCAAAATGTTCGAGCGAAGAGAATTTCCGGGTGAAGTAGCCGTCTTTTTCGATGCTGGCGTTGGGCCGGGCTTCAAACGGCTCGGCATCTCCCGGCCAGGGCGGATTGTCGGGACCGAGCGGGTGGCCCAGGTCCACGATGCGCCGGGCCGGTGGCGTGGCCGCAGCCGTTTGTTTCGCGACGCCCGGTCCCATCATCTGGCCGCGCACTCCAAAGGCCACCACTCCGGAGAGGGCAACAAGCACCAGGGTACGAATCGCTCTGCGGTCCATTCTCGCCTCAATTCGCCCCGCTCCAGCCAGGCCCGCGGATCGGCCGCCCGGGGCGAGCGGCGGTCATGGTGCCGTCGTCCAGCACCAATTCTCCGTTGACCACCACGTAACGGATGCCTTCGGAATACTGATTGGGATTTTCATAGCTCGCCACGTCGTGCAGCTTCGCGTAGTCAAAAACGGTCACGTCCGCCCACATCCCTGGGCGCAGCACTCCGCGGTCTTCGATGCGCATGATTTGCGCGGCCAGCGAGGTCATCTTCCGGATGGTCTGCTCCAGAGGCAGCAGATGCTGGTCCCGCGTATAGCGGCCCAGCAGCCGTGGATAATTTCCGTAGGCGCGCGGGTGGGCGCGCTCCTGCCCCAGCACCCCGTCCGGCCGCACCGCGCCGTAATCGCAGCCGAACGCCAGCCACGGCTGCACGAAGGCCTTCTCGATATCCGGCTCCTGCATCATGAAGGTGATCTGCCCGGTCTGCAGGCGGTCTTCGATCAGGATGTCGAACATCACGTCCACCGGGTCTTTTCCGCGCTCGCGGGCGATTTCGTCCAGCCGCTTGCCTTGCAGGCCGCGCAGCTTCTCATTCGCCACGGCGTTGATCAGAATGTCGCGCGCCATGTACTCGCGAAATCGCCCCGCCATCGCCGCTTTGATCTTCGCGCGCGTGGCGGGGTCGCGGAGCCGCGCCAGAGTTTTCTCGGTTCCGCCTTCCAGCGCCCAGGAGGGCAGGTTGGCGCTCAGGCCGTTGGCTCCCGCGCGATACCCGTAGAGATTCGCGGTCACTTCCAGCCCGCCGGCGCGCGCCTGATCGATGCGCGCCACCACCTCGCCCATCTTTCCCCACACCGCGGAGCCCGCCGCCTTCAAGTGATAGATGTGCACCGGCAACCCGGCCTCGCGGCCGATGCGGAAGGCTTCATCGAGCGCGGTAAAAATGCCCGCACCCTCGCTGCGCATATGCGTCGAGTAGATTCCGCCGTAGCGCGCCGCCACCTTGGAAAGCTCAACCAGTTCCTCCGTCTTCGCGTACGTTCCGGGGGAGTAGATGAGCGCGGTAGAAATCCCCAGCGCGCCCTGCTGCATGGCCTGTTCCACCAGGGCGCGCATCCGGTCCAGTTCCGCGGGCGAGGGTGCGCGATTCTCGCTGCCCAGCACCGCCTTGCGCACTTGCGCCGCGCCTACGTTCGTCCCCAGATTGATGGCGCTGCCCTGCCGCTCGAACCGCGCAAAATACTCCGTCAGTGTCCTCCAGTCCGGCTGAATGCCGTAAGGCTTGAGGTCCTCCTGAAGTTCAGGCAGCGTCCTCTCATTCTGCGGAGCCACCGATCCGCCTTCGCCGGTCACTTCCGAGGTGATGCCCTGGCGGATTTTGCTCTCCGCGCGCCCGTCCACCAGCACGGTGATTTCGGATTGCCCCAGCAGGTCAATGAATCCCGGAGTCACAAACAACCCTGCGGCGTCAATGGTGCGCTTCGCAGGACACATTCCGCGCGCCGGGCCACATAGCGCGCCAATGGCGGCAATGCGTCCGCCGCGAATTCCCACGTCCGCCAGAAACCACGGATTGCCCGTGCCGTCCACCACCCGCCCACCGCTGATCACGATGTCGTACTGCTCCGCGGCGGGCCCCGCGGCGGTGCGATCCCTCGCGGTCAGTCCCCCGCGCGCCTGCAGCACGTTGGCAAGCACAACGGCTCCAACCAGACCCGGCAGCACGGCCGCAATCAAAAGTAAGCTTTTCTGCCTGCTCATTCAGCCCCCCACTTCACAGCGTGCTCCCCTCAAGAATGTCTGAAGCCCAAGGCTCTGCCGGGAGCGCAAAGCGGCGCCGTCACCCGATCTCCCCGATCACTGCGTGTAGATTGTAGAATTGTGATTCCCGATTTTCGAATTTCGCTTTTCGGATCTCGCTCTTCCAACTCAGGGCAGCGGGATACCCGGCTGGGCGACCAGGCCGGCCATGCGCAGCATTTCCGTGTATTCCTGTTCGGTAATCGGAGAAATCGCCAGGCGCACGTTTTTCAGGAACTTCACCCGGCGCAGGGCGCGGTTGGCGCGCAGTTCCTCCAGGCGGACCGCGCGGGGCAACCGCTCGACCGCGCGAAGATCAATCACCACCTTGCGGTTTTCTGCGTCGTGCGGGTCGGGATACGGATCGCGGGAAACTTCTCCAATGGCGTAGAGCGAGCGCTCCGGCGCGGAGTGATAGCAGAGCACGCGGTCGCCGCGCTTGGTCTGTTTCAGCACCCGCAGCGTCTCCGGGCGCGCGCGTGGCGTGCGGTACATTTCCTTTCCCTTCACGAACAGGGTATCCCAGTGGTAGTGATGCGGGTCCGCAGAAAAGAACCAGTAATGGCGATGGGTGGGCGGCGTGGTGGTCTTCAAGCGCTGGGCGCTCCGGCGCAAATATACACGGAGCCTGTCCCCTGGAAGCAAGGATTTTGAGGGAAAATTGGCAACAATTGCGCGGGCCGGCCCCTCCAGGGAAGACACTCACCGGCCGAGAGGCCCCAGGCCGAAAACCTGGGCGAGAGAGCTCAGAACTCCACGAACAGGTCGTCGCCGCGGACTTCCACCCGGTAACAGGCCACGCCCACGGCAGGGTTCAGCACGGCCTTGCCGGTGGGCACGTCGAACTGCCAGCCATGCCAGGGACAGGTGACCTTCTGCCCATCGAGTACCCCCTGCCCAAGCGGGCCCCCGCGGTGAAGACACGTATTATCAATAGCATAGAAGGAGCCGCCCAGGTTAGCGATGGCCACCGTGTGCCCGTCAAGCTGGAATTCCTGGATCTGTCCTGGAGCGATTTCGCTGGTCTTCGCAGCACGAAAAAGAGGCATCCGGCTGTTTCTCCCCTGGGGCACGGGCTTTCCGCCTGTGCCCCACTCAAAGCCTTGCGGGCGGCTAACCCACCCAGGAACGCCCGCAAGCCAGCCCCGCGCGGCTTAGCGCGGCTGGGGCGTTTGGGCCACCATCACGCCCTTCTTGAAGCTGTCCACCATCTCCTCCTTTAGCCGCACTTCGGTGGGTTTCTTGGCCAGGGTCATCTGGTCAATCTTGTCCTGGAGCTTTAGCAGACCGTAGAAGAGCGCCTCCGGCCGCGGCGGGCAGCCGATGATGTAAACGTCCACCGGAACAATTTTGTCCACGCCCTGGAGCACGGAATAAGCGTTAAAAGGCCCGCCCACGCCGGAGCAGGCGCCCATGGAGATGCACCATTTCGGATCCGGCATCTGCGACCAGATTCGCTGGATTACCGGAGACATTTTGAGCGTCACCGTGCCGGCCACGATCATCAGGTCCGCCTGTCGCGGCGAGGGGCGGAAAACCTCCGCGCCGAAGCGCGCGATATCGAAGCGCGAGGTGGTGGAGGCGATCATCTCGATGGCGCAACAGGCCAGGCCGAAGGTGAGCGGCCAGATGGCGCTGCGGCGCGCCCAGTTGAATACGTAATCCACCGAGGAAATGAGGAAGTTCTTCTCGAAGCGGTCTTCGATGATTCCCATAGACCCTTATTCTACCCCGGAAAAACGCCGAGTATAGTCAGGGGTCTCCGGCGAGTCAAACGGGAAAGAAGAGAGACACCGCGGCGAATGGAGAGAGCCCCTCTGGCGCGGAAAGGACGGATCAGACCAGACTCCTCCGTGCGCATCCCGCGCGGCCGGTCCAGGTTTTCACTGGCTCAGAAGGCCCAGTAGGGCCCCATGGTCCCCGATGCGGTTTTTCCGTTGATGGCCGTAAATACCGGGCGGCCATAGAAGAATGGCAGTCCGAGATCGAATGCTCCCGCAAACGGCCCGCCGATGTTGATAAACGCCGAAAACGTGGGATTCGCGTTGAGCAGGGTTTGCGCATTGTCGATGGAAAAAGTGACCATAGAAGAAGAGGTGCCCGCCGAGGCGGTGACCGTAAACATCGAGGCCGCGGCTGGGCAATAAAACGCAGCGTTTATGGCGCAGGTGGGCAGCCCGGAGCCCGGGGTGTCCAGAAAAAAGAACGCGTTCGAACCAGAGTCGATGAAACTCTGCGTGTACGCCGTGCTCTGGTAAGTCACGGTGAAATCGCCCCCCGGCGTGGTCGGATACACCTTCGCCGTGCCCAGGGCGTTGTTGGATTGGGTCCCGATACCAAAGATCAGGGAGCCGGATAACGTTGCCGCGCCGGAGCTCGGAACGGTGGGGAGTTTGATCAGTACCCCATTGTTATCCTGGGGAAACAGCGCGACCGGGTTCTGCACCTGGCTGGTGAGTGCCACCGTCGCCGGGTTGCAGATTTGCGCGATGCAGGTGAAGTAGCCATTCGTTGGCGGCGGAGCGGTGGCGCAAGCATTGCCACAGTCCTGAACGAGCAGGCCGACGCCGAGTATGCCGTTCGCTCCGAGCAACGCCTGGGTATTGCGCTCCGTGCCGCCTGTATTGCAGCCGCTGGCGCTCGAAGAGAGGGGAAACCCGGACGGGCTGATGATCTGAATGGGTACGCTCGATGCAACCTCGCCCGCCAGGGTAATGTCGGCCGTATTCACCGACCCCCAAACGAAGGAGGTGTCCGCAAATTGCTGGCATTCTCCCAGTGGATTCCCTGAATCATCGGTCGAAACCGGCAAACTCAACGTAACCTGCGAACCGATCAGGCGCAGGCCGTTTGACCCGGTGTCCACCAGCACATTGGGAATTGTCTGGCAACTCGAGGTGCCGGGAACGCAGACCACCACGCTGGCGAACAGAATATTGATGTCGTTGCCGTTGGGGCCCAGATTCACCGCCACCGCCAATGTGTTGTTCACCGAGCCGCCCCCGCCACCGCTGCCGCTGATCGGCGAACCGCCCCCGGGGATGCCGCTGCATGCCGCCAGAGTCACCAGGCCTGCCACCGACAGCGTCAGGAGTGCGAAGACTCCGTAACCGCGCGTCCACCCCTTGCGCAAGTTCATCGCAGCACCGCCTCAGTAAGACCTGTGGGAATCAGGTTGATCAGGTAAGCCCGGCCGTGGAAGGATCCGAGGTGGCCGCCGGAGGAAACCACCAGGGCTCCCGTTTGCACGTAGAGTGGCCCGCGGCGGCGCGGGCCCGAAGTCGGTATGGCCTTCTGAAGCTGGTCGAAGTACGGACCAAGTAATTGGGACAGGTTGGGCATGGTGGGACCGTCCCACACAACTCCGAACACCACCCCTGCGGGCGAGACGTATTCCCGCACCAGGTGTCCGTCCGGCTGGCTGATCTCGTGTACGGTATAGTTGGAAAACTGCTGGCTGCGCAGCTCCCCAGCCATTCGTTGCTGGTCCGCCTTAACGGAATCGTACTTCTGCCCCAGGGTGGCCCAGGCGGATGTGGCAAATAACGCCACCCCCAAGGCAACTTCCAACACTCTTCTCATAGCACCTCGCAGTTGCAGCAGCGGTGGGAGGCGCTGCACGAATCGCGGATAGTATCTCGCCAGGCTTCCCGGATTATACGCTCAACTCGTTGGGGGTGTTGCCAATGCGATAGGGGGGCTGACAGCCCTGTCTCTGGGTCCAGCCACAGGGAGGGCCGCGGGGGACCGCAAGCCTGCCGCGGGCGGGGAACTACTCCGTGCGCACGCCATGCACCAGCAGGGCCCCTTCCGCCCTGAATGCGGCCAACTGTGCCGCATCGCGGAACCATCGGCCGGAGTATTCCGCGGGCGTGGGCGTCGGGTCCGGGATGCGCCGGTGTTCCACCTGCCCGAAACCCGCCTCCAGAAAGAGTGCCGCCCATTCTTCTCCAGACAGCAATTGGGTGGGGATGGGCAGCAGCTTGCCCCATTGATGGCAGTGGGGATTGTCGCGGTAATAGTTGATCAGAATCCAGGCGCTGCCGCCGGGCCGGAGCACGCGAAAAATCTCCCGCAGTCCCGCCGCCGGCGATGGCCAGTAATAGGCCGACTCCACGGAAATCACCCGGGTGAAGAAAGCGTCCTCCCAGGGAATCTCGTCCACCGACCCGGGAACCGCCATCACCTGCGGCAACCCGGCGCAGTTGCGCCGCGCGTGGCGCACCATCTCGTCGGAGACGTCCAGCCCGACCACGCGCCCCTCCGTTACCCGCTCGGCCAGCAGCCGCAGCAGCCAGCCCGCGCCGCAGCCCAGGTCCAGCACACTCTCGCCCGCGCTCAAATTCATCTGGTCGAGAACCGGCAGGGTGATGGGCAGGTGGTCCTCTTCCATCCCCTCGCCGCGGCCGGCCTCGGCCCAACGGTTGAACTCCTCGCGCAGATTCTGGTTTTCCGCTGTTTGTGCCATGGGCAGGGGGTGCGATGTCGCGCCCCAGCGCTGTTTTACTTCGATCCTTGCCGGGGCGCCAATCGGCCCCGGGCGCGAATCTCGCCGCTAGAATTTATTTTCATCCGCAGAGGGGCCATAGGTGGACGGGACCGGCACATCGTTCAGGCGCAGGTACACGCCCAGCTGTGCCCGGTGATGAATGCTGTGATTCAGCACAAACGTGCGCACCACGGCTACGCGCGGCAGGCTGAACATGGTCTGTCCATTCGATTGCAGCGCCCAGGGCTTCATCCAGTGCGCGTCGTCGGTGGCGCCGGCCAGCGCCGCCCGTCCCGCGGCTACGTTCTTGTCAAACAGCGCCAGCAGCTCCTGGCGATTGCGCGCCTTGGGCATCTCCATCGGCTTGCCACCGGGCGCCACGTCCAAGGCCTCCCGTTCCATCGTTTCCTTGACCCATCCCGGCATGTGCGCCAGATGCGCGGCCAGGTCTCCCATCTTCATGGACTTGGGATGCGGGGCCCAGCCAAATTTATCCTCAGGGACCCGCTCCAGGGCTTTGCGGGTGGTGGCCATTTCATGGTCAAACTCGCCGAGAAATGCTTGATTGATGGGCATCTGGATTCTCCTTAGGGGATTGGCACTCCGCAGACAATATTCGCTTTTTGTTCGCTATTTGTCAACCGCCGTGTTCCCCGTTGGTTGGATGCGGGGAAGACGCCTCGGTTCGTCGTTCTTAGAGCACCATCCGGCCCTACAGAGCGAGCAGGTTGCGCGGGATCAATTTCTTTTCTACCGGGTCCACGATCATTCCCAGCGTCTCCAGTGCAGTCGCGCCCAGTAGCGCACCCTCCCCCGATTCTCCGATGGCTACGGGCACGGGTGTCTGGCGTCCGTCAATACTCAATAACACCCCGCCGATGTCTCGTTGGAGGTCTCTGCCGTCCGCCGGCGAAAACGGCAGCCACGAAAGAGGTTCAATCCCCAAGCCTTCTAAGATCTGGCGGGGGATCCAAGAGAGCGTAGCGCCTGGATCGACCACGAGAGAGAGTTCGGCCGGAAGCTCCGGCTTTTCGAGATTGGCTATCCGAATCTGTACCTCGAACATCCCCACAGTCGAAAATCTCTATTTCTCCACTTTCGCCAGCAGCTCCACGAACTTCTGTTCTCGCTGCGCCTGGGAAAGCCCGTCGTTGGCCTCCGCCACCTGGGTGAGATTCATCGAACAGAATTTGGGGCCGCACATCGAGCAAAACTTCGCTTCCTTGTAGAAGTCGTCGGGCAGCGTCTCGTCGTGCATGGCCCGCGCTGTTTCCGGATCGAGCGAGAGGGCAAACTGCTTTTCCCAATCGAAGAGGAACCGCGCATAACTGAGCGCATCGTCGCGGTCCCGGGCCCCGCTGCGGTGCCGCGCCACGTCTGCGGCATGGGCGGCGATCTTGTAGGCGATCACCCCTTGCTTCACATCCTCCGCGTTGGGAAGGCCCAGGTGCTCTTTGGGAGTCACATAGCACAGCATTGAAGCGCCGTACCACCCGATCATGGCCGCGCCGATGGCGCTGGTGATGTGGTCGTAGCCTGGAGCGATATCCGTCACCAACGGACCCAGCGTATAAAAAGGCGCCTCGTGGCAGAGTTCCTGCTCTTTCTTCACCTGCAATTCAATCTGGTCCATGGGAATGTGGCCCGGACCTTCGATCATCACCTGCACGTCGTATTCCCACGCCTTCTTGGTCAGCTCGCCCAGCACCTTGAGCTCGGCGAACTGGGCTTCATCGCTGGCGTCGGCAATCGAGCCGGGGCGCAAGCCGTCGCCCAGCGAGAAGCTGACGTCGTGCTTGCGGAAAATCTTGCAAATCTCTTCGAAATGCTCGTAGAGAAAATTCTGCTTTTGATGGTGGCTCATCCACACCGCCAGCAAAGACCCGCCGCGACTCACGATCCCGGTGATGCGGTTTCGCACCAGGGGCAGGAATTCGCGCAGCACCCCGGCGTGGATGGTCATGTAGTCCACGCCCTGCTCCGCTTGTTCTTCAATCACCTCCAGCATCAGCCCGATCGAAAGATCTTCCGTGCGCCGCACACGGGCCAGGGCCTCGTAGATCGGCACCGTACCCACCGGCACCGGCGAAGCCTCGATGATCGCCCGGCGGATGTGCGGGATATCGCCCCCGGTGGATAGGTCCATCACCGTATCGCTGCCCAGGCGCACGGCGTTGGCCAGCTTTTTCAGCTCCTCGTCCACGTTGGAGCTGACCGCGGAGTTGCCGATATTCGCGTTGATCTTGCACTTGAAAGCGACCCCGATCCCCATCGGTTCCAGGTTCGGGTGATGGATATTGGCGGGGATGATCGCGCGCCCTCGGGCCACCTCGCTGCGCACCAGTTCCGGCGAGAGCCGTTCCCGGCGCGCCACATAATCCATCTCCTGAGTGATCATGCCCCGCCGGGCGTAGTGCATTTGGGTGACGTTGCGTCCGCCATTGGCCCCGGCGGCTTCCGCCAGTCGTGTTCCAATCCAGCTGTCACGAAGTGCCATACCTTCCCCCAATCGGGCGAGTATCCCTTGAAGAAGACCGCATTATGGCACCGCGGCTGGGCAGATGCCAATGCCGTCGGGGCCGGAAATGCCGGAGCGTGCGGCCACACTCTGCGGCACGGCATCCCCCGCAAAGAGAAAGGGCGGGGGCCAACCCCCGCCCTTCGCTCCGTTCCAATTCAGGTCTTCCGTTCGGCCGTCTGCTCTGCCGGCGCTAGTGCTTGTGCGCGAAGGCATTCACAAACTTGAGCCCGTTCGGTGTTCCCACGCCGGTCACATTGTCCCACCCAAAGTCGGTGGAGAGCGAAGAGTCTGTGCCAAACGTGAGCACGTACCACCGGGTGCTCGTGCCGTTGTACAACGCGCTGAAGTAGGGCGAACGCGTTCCCAGCGGTGCGGCCAGTTGATTCGGGCTCTCGAAAGAAGTTCCGCTGGACGTGGTGATAAATCCGAATACGTTGAAGGGCGAGAAGAACGGCGGAATGACGTCGGTCACCGCCCCGAACGGCAGGTTGTAGACGGACGCGGCCGCAAGGCCCAGCGGGTGTCCGGCCCTCTCGTTGGCGATGGCCCACATCCCGGAAAACATCGGGCACGCCAGGCTGGTGCCGCCCACGCTGGAGAAATAAATACTCGGGTCTGGAATGCCGAAACAACTGCTGCCGGCGCAGAAGAATTCCACGCCCGTGTAGGGGTCGGCCAGGTACGAAATATCCGGGACCATGCGGAATTTGCCGCGCAGTCCGCCCTGCTTCTGGTAGCGCGGCATCGGATAGACTGCACTGGTGCCCCCGCCCGCTCCGAAAATGAATCCCAACTCAAGCGGAGGAATGACCGGAGTATTGTAGCCGCTGGCATCCGTGGCATTGCCGATGCGGCTGTAATTGTTCCCCCAGCCGGTCTGGAACGCCATAGACCCGTTCTTGTTCAGCGCCAGGCTGGTTCCACCCACCCCCGTAGCATAGGGCGAACTCGCCGGGTACGACACGTCGGTGGCCCCTTCGACCACGAAGAAGTCTCCGTCGTCGCCGGAGGAGTAGTTCACCGAGATGCCCTGCGAAGCGGCGGTCAGAAGCAGGTCGTCCACGGGGGTATAAGGCACGCCCCCAAGTTCGGCCTCCGGAGCGCCATAGCTGTTGGAGATGACATTGCCCAGTTCGTTGTCCACGGCAAAAAGGATCGCCGCATCCAGATCGTCGAAGCTGTTGGTGGGAGCTTCCACCAGCGCAATCGCCGCCCCAGGGGCCACCGAATGCGCCCACTCAACGTCGAGCGAGGTCTCCGTAGCCCAACCCGAGTTGGAAACTGGCGGTCCGCCCGGCTGGTACACCGTCAGATTCGGCGCCGGCAGTCCGTAGTAGATCGAAAAGACAAAAGCATCACTGGCGATGGTGGGCGACCCAAATGCGTCCACGATCACCACGGTTTGCCCCGTCCCGGTGAATCCCGCTTTGTACACGTCATCCAGGTTGTAAGCGGCCTGAACCTCGCTGGGCTGATATCCGCATGGCGGCAGCGTGCCCGCGGCCGTATTGGTGATATCGGAGCCATAACGATTCCCGAAGTAGGTGGCCTTCGGCACGCTGCCATCCGTGCTGAAGTTCACCGTCTGCGGCGGCCGGAAGCAGTTGGCGGAGAAGAAGGCTCCATCCGGAACCGCCGAGAGCGGCGTGGGTTCATTCGGCTCTCCCGTGG
>Ga0335085_10009465_pt1 | contig 14696 bp, 12 predicted proteins | sample Lox_Sample_45_FD_206712 | JGI IMG/M metagenome (GOLD analysis project Ga0335085, IMG submission 206712) | Soil microbial communities from Loxahatchee National Wildlife Refuge, Florida, United States - Lox_Sample_4.5 | ecosystem: Environmental > Terrestrial > Soil > Wetlands | place: USA... | reverse complement strand
GGTAGTGTTCGTTCCGAACTACAGCGTCACGGTGGCAGAACGGCTGATTCCGGCCAGCGACCTCTCCGAACAGATTTCGACGGCCGGTTACGAGGCCAGCGGCACAAGCAACATGAAGTTTATGATGAACGGCGCCCTCACAATCGGCACGCGGGACGGCGCTACCATAGAAATGGCCGAAGAGGCCGGCGAAGAGAATTTCTTCCTCTTTGGTCTGACGGCGAGCCAGGTGGCCGGCAACCGCGCATGGTACGACCCGAATTGGCACTATGAGAACGAGCCGGAAGTCCGGGCGGCGCTCGATCTCATCTTTTCAGATCACTTCAATCGCGATGAACCGGGCATCTTCAGCCCGATCCGCGAGATCCTGCTGACGCACGGCGACTATCACATGCATCTGGCCGACCTGAGCGCGTATGCTCAGGCGCAAGCGGCGGTCGGGACGTGTTTTCGGAACCCCGAAACCTGGACGCGCAAGGCCATAGTAAACGTCGCCTGCTCCGGCAAGTTCTCGAGCGATCGCACGATTGCCGAATACGCCAGCGAAATCTGGAACGTCGAGGCCATTCCGGTGAACTGGCAGGACGGGCCGCCAAATCGAGGGTAATTCGTGAGAACCTCGCTCCCTGATGTCTATCTCATCCGACACGGTGACACCGAATGGACCATGTCGGGCCAGCATACGGGGTTAACGGACCTCCCTCTGACTAAGAGCGGCGAGGAGCAGGCTCGTCGGCTTCAACCTCGACTCAAAGCCATGACCTTCGCCAGGGTTTTTTCTAGCCCGCTTCAGCGAGCGATGCGCACCTGCGAGCTCTGCGGCTACGGGTCTGCAGCGGAAGCTGATCCCGATCTCATCGAATGGAACTATGGGGACTACGAAGGTAAGACCAGGCCCGAGATTCTGGCACAGCGCCCTGGTTGGCTAATCTTCCGCGATGGCTGCCCCAACGGCGAATCGCCCGTGGACGTAGGAACTCGGGCCGATCGCGCTCTTTCCCGAATCCGAGAGGTAGAAGGTAATGTACTCGTTTTTTCCAGCGGTCATTTCCTCCGAGTTCTGACGGCGCGATGGCTGGGCTTGGACGCCTCAGGCGGCCGTTATTTCAAACTCGGAACGGCTGCGTTGAGCGTCCTTGGTTACGATCACAACAATCGCGCCGAGCCGGTGATTCGACTGCTGAATGAAAGCATCAAGGGATGAGTAGGGAGTCAATCAGCGCAGGTGTCGAGTTCGAAAAACCCCGCCACACCCGCAGAACGGCAACATCTATGGCTTTACACCCATTGGCAGGACAACCCGCGACCCAGGATATGTTGGTAGACGTCGCGAAACTCGAACACGAGTACTATGTGCGACGTCCGGATCTAGATGACGCGCGTCAACTCGTGAGCTTCGGCACGAGTGGGCATCGAGGAACATCTCTCGACGGGTCCTTCACCGAGGCTCACATCCTAGCGATCACCCAGGCTATTTGCGATTACCGGCAGGCGAACCGGATTAGCGGTCCTCTCTTGATGGGCAAGGACACCCATGCCCTATCAGGCCCCGCCGAGCGGACGGCTCTCGAGGTACTGGCTGCCAACGGCGTAGAAACCATCATACAGCGCGATGGTGGATTCACTCCGACGCCTGCGATCTCCAGAGCTATCCTGGTGCACAACCGCCTGCATCGCCAACAGATGGCCGACGGGGTCGTGGTTACTCCTTCTCACAATCCTCCAGGGGACGGCGGCTTCAAGTACAACCCACCCAACGGTGGGCCCGCCGACACCGACGTTACAGCGTGGATTCAGGAGCGGGCAAACCTTCTGCTCCGAGCCGACGACACAAAGATTCGCCGGATGCCTATCGAGAGCGCGCGGAGAGCGTCTACCACTCACACAGATGATTTCATGTCGGCCTATGTCAAAGATCTTGGCAACGTGATTGACATGGAAGCCATTCGCGCCAGTCGCCTGAAATTAGGGGTAGATCCGTTAGGTGGCGCCGCGGTGCGCTACTGGGAGCCAATAAGGGACGTCTATGGACTCAATCTTGTCGTCGTAAATCCGCGCATCGATCCGACCTTCGGTTTCATGACGGTAGACCACGACGGCAAGATCCGTATGGACTGCTCCAGCCGCTACGCGATGGCCGGGCTTGTGCGACTCAAGAACAATTTCAGTGTCGCGTGGGGCAATGATACGGACGCCGACCGACACGGTATCGTCACGCCGTCGGTCGGGTTGATGAATCCCAACTACTTCCTCGTGGTGGCGATCCGATACCTCCTCACTCACCGCACGAAGTGGTCGAAGACTGCGGTGGTCGGCAAGACACTCGTTTCGAGCAGCCTGATAGACCGGATAGTGCGCGAGCTTGGCCGCCGACTCCTCGAGGTGCCAGTGGGCTTCAAGTGGTTCGTGCCGGGACTCTTTGATGGCACCTGTTGTTTCGGTGGCGAGGAAAGCGCCGGCGCGAGTTTTTTGCGCCGCGACGGCAGCGCTTGGACAACTGACAAGGACGGGTTGATCCTGGGTCTGCTTGCGGCGGAGATCACCGCCGTCACCGGCCGGGACCCTGGCGAGCACGTGCGCGAGATTTCTGATCAGTTCGGCATTTCATACTACACGCGGATCGACGCGCCAATCGCGCCGGAGAAGAAGGCTGAACTAGGAAAACTCGACGCCCATGCGATACGAACATCGGAACTGGCTGGCGAGACGATTATTGCGAAGCTGTCCCGCGCGCCCGGCAACAATGCACCCATCGGTGGTATCAAGGTGACGACGGGGAACGGATGGTTTGCGGTTCGTCCGTCGGGCACGGAAAACATCTACAAGATTTACGCCGAGAGCTTCAAGGACCAGTCGCATCTGGACGCTATTGTTGATCAAGCGAGGCTGCTCGTGGATGACGCGCTGGCTGCTCAGATGCCGGATGTGAGTGGCACCAAGTAGTACCGTAGCGAGTGTGCGGGTTCGTGGAGGATCAAAAATGAGCGCGAATGCTCAGGGTCTCGAAGCGATCGCCAAGGCACTCGTGGCCGGCGACAAGGGCGTTCTGGCGGCAGACGAGACCGTAGGGACTCTCACCAGGCGCTTTGACAAGCTGAAGATTCCGTCTACCCCTGAAACCCGTCGCGACTATCGGGAAATGCTCTTCACCACACCAGGATCTGCAGAGTTCATCAGTGGGGCTATTTTGTACGATGAGACGATTCGACAGACGGGCGCCAATGGCGTGCCACTGCCGGACGTCCTTCTGAAACAGGGAATCATACCCGGCATCAAAGTCGATACCGGCGCAAAACTTCTCGCCGGATCGGGGGGCGAAACCGTAACTGAAGGGCTCGACGGTCTACGAGACCGGCTGAAAGACTACCATGCGATGGGAGCGCGGTTTGCAAAATGGCGGGCGGTGATCCGAATAACGGATAGCTTGCCGAGCACAATGGCCATCAACGCGAACGCTCATGCCCTGGGACGGTATGCTGCTCTCTGCCAGGAGCAGGAAATCGTGCCCATCGTAGAACCGGAAGTCCTCATGGAGGGAGACCATACCATCGATCGATGTGGCGAGGTCACCGGACAGGTGCTCCATGCAGTTTTCAACGCACTCTACGAACAGAAGGTCCTGCTTGAGGGGATGCTTCTCAAACCTAACATGATAGTGCCCGGCACAGCGTGCGCGAAGCAGAATTCGGTGACGGAAGTCGCGGAAGCGACGCTTCGATGTCTGTTGCGCCATGTCCCGCCTGCAGTGCCGGGCGTCGTTTTCTTGTCCGGCGGTCAATCCGACGTTCTGGCGACGATACACTTAAACGAAATCAACGTGCGCACTGCAGACATACCGTGGAAGATCAGTTTCTCTTACGGACGTGCTCTTCAGGACATGGCCCTGGCAACCTGGCTCGGCGATAAGAACAATGCCAAAGCTGCTCAACAAGCTTATTTCCATAGAGCCAAATGCAACGCCGCTGCTTCGGGTGGTAAGTACACTGAAGTCATGGAACAAGAATTTACAGGCAAAATTCCGAGAGAACACGATGTGGAGTCCCAAGACGATTAATCATCGAGTGAATTGTAAGAGGCTCCAAAATGCTAGCGTTCTTTGGTCGCCGGAATGCGCCGGTCAGACTGGCTCCAGAAAACTAAGGGGGCATCTAAAATGCGACGTTCGTTACTCATCATGACGTACACGAGCTTCGTGCTTCTAACTGGCTGCGTCTCACAGCAGAAGTATGATGCTCTGCAAACGCGATATGACCAGCTCAATCAGACTATGTCTTCGCAAATTAATGCCAAACAGATGCATATCGAGCGATTGCAGAATGCCATCAAGGTGACCGTGAATGATCAGCTACTGTTTCCATCGGGCGGCTGGCAGATGCCTTCGGACGCTCAGCAGACCATAGCCAAAATGGCACCGATCCTGGCTCCCATGCAGCAGACAAAGATTATGGTGAATGGTTACACCGACAATGTGCCGATCGGCCCGGGGCTTATGCGCCAGGGGATCACCAGCAATCTTATCCTGTCCCAGAAGCGTGCCGACAACGTAATGCAGTTCATGATCTCGCAGGGAGTAAATCCCAGCTTGATCTCTGCGCAGGGCTTTGGCGATTCAGACCCGGTCGCGTCGAATGACACGCCAGACGGCAAAGCACAGAATAGGCGCGTGGAGCTGACCCTGGCAGGCTCAGGCAACTGACGTTCGTATCGTACGTCTTTTACGTACAGGTGAGCGCCTCGAACCCATTGATAGGTGTGATAAATGCGGGGTCGTCCTCGCTGAAATTTGCATTTTTTGAGGGGAATAGCCCGATCATTGCGGGTCAAGTAGAGGGAATTGGTGCACGACCCACCGCAAGGACCTGTCGCGCCGACGGTCGGCCGATGGCACCGCTCGGGCTTGGTCCGAGCCCGCCGCGGACGCCGAGCGACGTACTCTCCCTCCTCATCCCGTGGGCGAAGGAGCAGCTCAACGGTCGCCGGCTCGCCGCCATCGGCCATCGTGTCGTCCATGGAGGTATCCGGCATACAGGGCCGAAACGCGTAACTCCGGAGTTGCTCACCGAACTCGAAGCGCTGATTCCGCTCGCGCCGCTGCATCAGCCGCACAATCTTGCTCCGATTCGAACTGCACTTAAGCTCAATCCTGACTTGCCCCAAGTCGCTTGTTTTGACACGGCTTTCCATCGCACCGTTCCCGAGGTGGCGCAGGCATTCGGCCTTACCGCCGAACTGCATGCCGAAGGAGTCCGCCGGTACGGATTCCACGGTCTTTCCTATGAATACATCGCCTCGCTGCTGCCGGAGCGGGCACCGGAAATAGCGAATGGTCGCGTGGTCGTGGCGCATCTGGGCAACGGCGCTTCGTTATGCGCGCTGAACGCTCGCATCTCGATCGCATCGACGATGGGATTCAGCGTGTTAGACGGCCTCCCGATGGGTACCCGCTGCGGTGAAATTGACCCCGGCGTGATCCTGTATCTTCTGGAGCACAAGGGACTGGCACCGACAGCGGTCTCGCGTCTTTTGTATCAACAATCGGGCATGCTCGGTCTCTCTCGTATATCCTCCGATTTTCGCGATTTATTAGCCAGCCAGGATCCGCGAGCCGCCTTTGCCATAAGGGTCTTCTGCTATCAGACGTTTCGTCATATCGGCTCGCTCGCCGCCGCCCTAGGCGGGATTGACGGGATCGTCTTCACCGCGGGCATTGGGGAAAACGCGGCCGAAATTCGCGCGGCGGTCTGCGAAGGGTGCCGCTGGCTGGGATTGGAGCTGGACGAAGCGGCCAACCAGCGTCATGGACCGCTCATTAGCAAGGTCGGAAGCCGTGTCGTGGCATACGTGATGAAGACCGACGAGAACCTCATAATAGCTCGCCATACGAAGAATCTTCTGGGGCTAACTTGAAGCACGCAGTGTTTGATCCCGACGGCGCGAATGCAACCGCAGTGAGTACAGCATTTAATCGCGATCCCAGGCTAATTGCGGACAAAGCCGCGGACCGGCCTGATGTCGGAGCAGGCGCCAGCTTGCCTCTAGGCGCAAGCGTTCAAACTGGCGGTGTGAACTTCAGCGTTTATTCGAGGGACGCCAGACGGCTTGAGCTGCTATTGTTTGATTCTCCTGATGCCGCAGAGCCCTCGAGGGTCATTTCGCTGGAACAGCACGAACATCGCACTTATCACTACTGGCACGTCTTCGTTCCGAACCTGAAGCCGGGCCAGATCTATGGTTTCAGAGCGATCGGACCATTCGATCCTGCGCGCGGCCTGCGGTTCAACGGCGATAAGGTCTTGCTGGATCCTTATGGTCGCGCGGTTGCCATACCGAAGGCTTATAATCGGTCCGGGAATGGCGCCGGTTGCGCAATGAAGAGTATTGTGAGCGATCCTTCCGCTTACGACTGGGAAGGCGACCGGCCGCTCCTTCGTCCGTTCGTGGAGGCCGTAATCTATGAGATGCATGTTCGCGGCTTCACCCGGCATCGTACCTCGGGAGTGTCGCCCGAGAAGGCAGGGACATACGCGGGGTTAATCGAAAAGATCCCCTATCTTGTCGATCTCGGCATAACCGCGGTCGAACTGATGCCGGTATTCCAGTTCGATGCGACCGATGCGCCGGCAGGACGTGTGAACTACTGGGGCTACTCGCCGGTATCCTTCTTCGCACCCCACCGGGCCTACAGTTCGCGGCAGGACGCGCTGGGCCCGCTCGACGAATTCCGCGACATGGTCAAGGCGCTCCATCGAGCGGGCATCGAGGTCATCCTGGACGTCGTTTTCAACCACACCGCGGAGGGCAATCACGATGGCCCGACGTTTTGTTTTCGTGGCTTAGAGAACCAAGCTTACTACATCCTCGAAAGCGACCGCAGTCGCTACGCTAATTACACCGGTACGGGGAACACGCTTAATGCCAACCACCCGATAGTACGCAGAATGATCGTGGACAGCTTGCGTTACTGGGTCACGGAAATGCACGTCGACGGGTTCCGTTTTGATCTCGCGTCCGTTCTAGTGCGCGATGAGAACGGGGCTCCGCTGCCGAATCCTCCCATCATCTGGGATATCGAATCTGATCCGGCGCTCGCCGGGACCAAGGTTATAGCGGAAGCCTGGGATGCCGCCGGGTTGTATCAAGTGGGCAGCTTCGTCGGTGACAGCTGGCAGGAGTGGAATGGCCACTTTCGCGATGACGCTCGTCGATTTCTGAAGGGCGACCGTGGAACTGTTTCCAAGCTGGCGACTCGCGTGCTGGGCAGTCCTGACATCTATGGGCACGAGGAGCGGGAGCCTGAGCAAAGCGTCAATTTCGTTACCTGTCATGATGGCTTTACCCTCAATGACCTCGTTTCATACAACAACAAGCACAACGAAGAAAACGGCGAGGGCAATCGCGACGGCATGAATGACAACCTGAGCTGGAATTGTGGGGCGGAGGGACCGGTCGACGACCCCGAGATTGAGGCGCTACGGAATCGTCAGGTCAAGAATTTCCTAGCGTTGAACATGCTGGCCTTCGGGACTCCGATGCTATTGATGGGAGATGAGGTCCGGCGGACGCAGCGGGGGAACAATAATGCATACTGCCAGGACAACGAAATCAGCTGGTTCGAATGGGATTTGCTAAGGAAACACACAGACATCCATCGCTTTGCGCGCATGATGGTCGCCTTTCGCGCTCGCCGCGACACTGCAATCGAAAAATCCCGCCTTACTTTGAACGAGCTTTTAAGGCTGGGGCGGTTAGACTGGCACGGCGTCCTTCTGAATCGGCCTGACTGGAGCGAGGATTCGCACTCCATCGCTCTCACGGCTAGCAGCCTTCGCGGCCGATTTACCCTGCACGCAATGCTAAACGCATACTGGGAGCCTCTGATCTTCGAACTGCCGTCAATCGGCGAACACGCCGATCGGCGTTGGCATCGATGGATCGACACCTTTCTGCCGTCGCCCGAAGATATTTGTGCGTGGGAAGATGCTCCTGTTGTATGTGAGTCGAGTTATACCGTGATGTCGCGCTCCATAGTGGTCCTCGTGGAGACGATCTGATTTTCACTTTGGCCGGAGGCGCGACAGACTGCTGCTCATAGAAGACTTCCTATAAAACAGGAAGGCGCGCTCGTGGCCAGGTCAATACGATGCAGACATCGGAACTGGAGCGCAGGCTCATAGTCCTTATCTGGACGTTCACCTTCGTGGTGGCGCTCGCAGCGTTTTCGATAGGCTTCCTGACCCATGGCAATACCTTTACCGTGGCAGATGCACTTATCCGTTTGTTCGCACCACATGCATCTGCCGAAGACATTTCAAGGTTGCACATCTTGGGCCGAGAGCTCGGCCACTTTTTCATTCCGGCGGGAGCGTACCTGGCGCTGGTCCTAGGCCCATTGCGCAATCGTCGCCATGTTGCCCTCGGCTCATGCGCGATGTTTGCAGTGCTCGACGAAACAGTGCAAACGTTCACTCCGGGACGGACGGGTTCAATTTACGATGTAGCGATTGATGTGGCCGGAGCGCTATGTGGCTTCCTTATGCACTCAGTCTTCGCGGGCGGTGAGCGCAGAGCTGCCTGCTCTCCGATTCGACCGAAATGATCTCAGATGTCATGGACAAACACGGTCGTAAGCGTATGCCGATTCTTGTTACGACAATGAGTACTCCTTTGTTCACGACGCGAGCTGCATGGTTACTGACTTCTAGAGTCGGTATCATTGGATGCATATTGAGAACGAAGTGACGCACAGCAAATGCTTGCGCTCGAAGATCCAACCGAGCGAGTGAATACCGGCGAGAGACAGTGAGCAAATCAGTGAGATCTTATGTCATCTGCCTGTGCGTGATTGTTCTTGCTGGTTGCACCGAAACGCGATACCCAGCCCCACTTTCGAGACCGAACAATTGGCGAGTGGTAGATACAAAGAAAGCGTCCGGGGACGAGCAACATGATATTGATGCTTGCAAAAGAGACGCTGATCTTTACCACGCACCGGGGTACTCAGCGAGTAGCAGCGGTCGCACGGATTCGTTTGTTGATTGCATGAAGTCGAAAGGCTACGGACATGTGCCGCCTGCATAAAAAGCCCAATGCACGATCCGCGACCGAGGGGCTTAGTTACCGAGAGAAGCCGAGCACGAGCGATAAGATCGTAGCGGTCGCGTCCAACCTGTTCTCAGGCCCGGCCGGGAAATCCGTATTTGGAAGCCCGCGCGGGTAATCCGCTTCTTCACGCGGGGACAGGAGGGAGGCGAGGGAGCCGTCACCAATGGGTAAACGGGTCAGTCCAGCGGTAATCGGGGCCTTCGTAATCGCCAGTTTTGCGATCTTGGTAGTCGCCTTGATCGTAGTCGGCTCGGGCAAGATGTTCCGGCGGCCGGTGCGCTTCGTCTGCATGTTCCAGGGCAACCTCAACGGGCTCAAGGTCGGAGCGCCGGTCAAGGTCCGGGGAGTGCAAATCGGCGAGGTCTCGGCGATCGAGCTCAGGCTGCTGCCATCCCAGGGGAAGCTACGTCCCGGGATCCAGGGGCTCAGGCTGCCGGTCTTCATCGACGTCGATCGAGCGCAACTCCTGTCGAAGGGAGGGACCGGCGAGGCGCTCGAAGAGGGGCGCTTTGATGAGCTGATCCAGATGGGAATGCGGGCGCAGCTTGATACGGAAAGTCTCCTGACCGGGCTTCTGTACATCGACCTGGACCTTCATCCCAAGACACCGGCCAAATACGTCCTCGAACCGGGCGGGCCTTACCGGGAGATCCCGACCGTTCCGACCGACCTGCAGCAATTGCAGGAGCGCCTGACTCACACCCTTGACAAGTTTGACAAAATCGATTTTCAGGCGCTGGTTGTCTCGATCACCGACGCCGCTAATTCGATCAAGAATCTCGCCGGCTCGCCCGAGCTCAAGGCCACGCTCGAGTCGCTCAAGGGTACGGTTACCAATCTGAACCAGGCGCTTGCCTCGGCGCGCACTCTGCTCAATAACGCCAACGCGCAGGTCGGTCCGCTGGTCGCGGACCTGCGGGAGAGCTCCGACGAGGCCAACAAGACGATGGTGGAAACGCGCGCCGCGCTGGTCAACCTGCAACAGACGCTGGATCCCGAGTCGCCGCTGGCGGTGCGCCTCAACCGGACTCTCGACTCGCTCGATGAGACCTCGCGTTCGATCGGCGACTTCGTCGACTATCTGCAGCGCAATCCGGGCGCCCTGGTCCGCGGACGCTACGTGCCGGATAAGGAAAGGTGAGCGCAATTAAGATGAATGCGATCCAGACCGGGCCGCACTCGGAGTACGCGCCCTTGCCGCTCGGGCCCGGACGAGATCAGCGCCCCGGCCGCCCTGAGCAGTGATCTCGCTACTCATCGTGGGAATTGATCTGCATTTCACGCTGGGCACAGAAGCGAACTCCGCCTCGGCTTTGCAGCCGACGAATTCTTTGAAGGAGAGATAGGTTTTGCCCAGGTTTTGTGGCAAATGAAAGGTGACGGCAGCGACCATGCATGTCGGCTCCTGATTTTAAGAGTAGCCCTCTCAAGCTTTTGACACTTGTGCATATACAGCAGAGCAGGAGCGGCAGAGCGACCGCGCATCGCGTTTTGCTGGCGACAATGGAGACTTAAGATGACAATTCGTTCCTCTCGAATTCGTCTTGCGGTCGTGATGGTGCTGTTGACTGCGATATCGGCTGCAATTTCGACTGCAGCGGATTTCGAAAAGCCGCCGACGCTACCGGCGCGTGTGCTGGCGCCCGTTAGCTTGCTTTCTGGGAGTGGATTTCACGTGAATAACGAGGTGCCGACTGACGGTCTGCTGGCACACTATACCATTCAAAGCGATGTAGGGGTGTTCCAGGCCAACAGCACGGAAATGCTCAAGATTCGAATCGCGGAAATCCCGGCAATTCAAGAGCTGACGAAGACCAGCAAAACCAAGGTGTTTGCGCAGTCTCTCGCGACGAACGCCGCCCGTCCTGTCGCAGCGGCCGGCGAGATGGTGATGAATCCGGTCGAGACCGTGAAAGGACTACCTTCTGGAGTCGGGCGTTTCTTCGGCCGCGTTGGACTCGCGGGTCAGCGGCTGAAGGAGGCTGCAACGGAGCCGGAGGAAGCCTCGGCAGGTGAGAAGGCGGGAGAATTTGCCAAACGAACCGGTCAAACTACTCGGGATGTTTTTGGTTACGAGCAGGAGCGACGCGAGCTGGCCAAGAAGCTCCACGTCGACCCGTATACGACGAATCCTGTTCTCTCCAAACAACTCGACGACTTTGCTCTGACGGCGTTCCGCGCGCATGTTGGCGTGACGACCACGATGGCTGTTTTCATCCCTGGCTCTATGGCCATCACCGCCACCAGAGTCGTCTCACAATGGGTCTGGGACACACCCAGAGCAGACCTCATTGTTCAGGACGAGAAAGCGCTGGAGGAGCTGAAAGTGTCCGAGGCGCGCATACGCACTTTCATGCGTAACCCTGTATTTCCCCTGAGCGTGCAGACCGCGTTCATCGAGAACCTGAAACGCCTCGCGGGCGTGCCCGGATGCGTGGAAGCGGTCGAGCTTGCCAGCACTGCAGAGTCAGAAGAACAGGCAAGATTTCTGACGGACGCGGTGGGCATGCTCGCACGTTATCATGAGACGCAAGCTTCAATCGCAAGGCTTATGGTGCGCAAGGCCATCATCGGACAAGACCGAACCGGCACGATTGTGGTTCAAGCTCCTGTCGACTATGTGTCCTGGACTCAGGATATGTCTTATTTTGCCAATCGGCCGGATTTTCAGGGACATCGAAAGATAGTTTCGCTGACGGGTCAATTCTCTCCACTGGCGAGAAAACATTTTCAGACCTTGGGCTGGGTGATCAACGAAAAGGTGAATCCGATTCCACCTTCCCAGAATGGACCATGATATTTGTCCAATTTAGTTGCGTCAGATTTGAATGCTCGTTTGCCTTCAGGATGAGCGAGCTTACACAACATGGTGCGCGAGCAGCTAAGCGACGCCAGCGATGGGAGAGGGTATGAGCGAAGGACACGTCATCTCTGAGGCAGGCGACTCCGTTAGTTTGGGCGACGAGGCCCAGGTTATAGCGGTGCTGCGAGAATCGGTGCAGGGCTTATGGGAAGTGGTTAACAATCTCACGCGTCTGCGCCCAACGAAGAGACCGCAGTTCCGAGTGACAATCTTCGGTTCAGCGAGGATTCCGAAGGATCACTGGGTTTACGCCGCTGTTCGCGATCTGGCAGCTGAACTAGCTCGGATGGGCTGCGGTATCGTAACCGGCGGAGGCCCCGGCTTGATGGAGGCCGCAAACGAGGGTGCGACGCTGGCCGCACCCGCGGCAGGGGACCGCAACATCGGCATCCGCGTCCATCTGCCTTTCGAACAGGAGATCAACGCTTTCGTCGGCGATGCCTACACGCATCGGACTTTCTTTTCGCGATTGCATCACTTCGTATTGGTATCAGATGCCTTCGTGGTCGTTCCAGGCGGAATAGGCACGGTGCTCGAACTGACCATGATCTGGCAGTTGCTTCAGGTTCGCAAACTCAGTCGGACTCCCCTCATTCTTATAGGCCGGATGTGGGAGGACTTTGTATCGTGGGGACGTCAATATCTGCTCAGACCTGAATTCCCGCTTGCCAATCGCGAGGACCTGGCGATTCCGAATTGTGTCGATACGGCGGAGCAGGCAATAGCACTGATCCGAGAGCATCATTCCGAATGGCTGCGACAGTCGAATGAGTCCCCGTGAATAACAGGCTCCCATGACACGACTGGCGCAAAGAAAGCTCACGTTCGACACGACGACCTACGTTATTCGGCTCGCACTCGCAATTCGTGCGAGCTAGCAACCATATCCGGAATCCAGCCCGATCGGGTTTGTGGCGGCGTAGGGTGCCTATGTTGGGACGGTTTCCAGTTCATCGTTCTGACCTCTTTGCGGGCATCGCGATTGCCGCGATCGACATTCCCACTGCAGTTGCCTACGCTGAATTAGCTGGTTTTCCTCCGGTAGTTGGATTGTACGCCAGTATTCTGCCCTTGGTGGCCTATGCATTTGTAGGTTCGTCACCCCAGCTGATCGTCGGTCCGGATGCGGCCATTTGTATGATGGTTGCGGCGGCGCTGGGACCGCTGGCGATCGGCGGCCCGCTTCGTTACCTGGACCTCTCGATCACGCTTTCGATTATGGTCGGCGTCATCTGTCTGGCTGCCGGAATTCTGAGGCTCGGAGCCGTCGCCAACTTTCTCTCTCGACCGATTCTCGTTGGATTTCTAAACGGCATTGGGCTGACTATCGTCAGCAGTCAGCTGGGTAAGCTTTGCGGGTTCGCCGTGCGGACTGATACAGGTTTCTTTCTGCGCCTTATCGATTTTGGTTCCAAGCTGGATCAAACTCGCTTTCCGACTCTATTCGTTGGCATCGCTACGCTGCTGCTGATGTTACTGACAAAGCGATATGCGCCGCGAGTGCCTGGTCCTCTGGTCGGAGTTGCCGGTGGAGCTGCGATGATGCTCCTCTTCAAGCCGCGGCAGTGGGAACTGACGACACTAGGCAGTGTGCCGGCCGGCTTACCTTGGCCTCACCTTCCCAGCACGTTTTGGACTGATGCCCCGCTTATGCTTTCCGACGCAGGCAGCATCGCGCTTGTCTGTTTTTGCAGCTCGATGCTCACCGCCAAGACCTTTGCAGTGCGAAACGGATACGAGCTGGACTCAAACCGTGAGCTGATCGCAATGGGGATGGCTAATTTCGCGTCGGCGTTTTCGAAAGGCTTCGTAGTCGCCGGTGCCGATTCGCGCACTGCAATCAACGAACAGGCCGGCGGTCGCACGCAGCTTAGCGGCTTTGTCGCGGCTATCATCATGACGATTTTCCTGTCTGTCGGAACGCGCTCCCTTGAATACGTACCGACGGCGTCGATCGGCGCGATCCTCGTGCTCGCCGGCGTCGCGCTATTCGATGTCCGAACGGTTCAAGGAATACTTCCCATAAGCCGTTCGGAATTCGTTCTTTCGCTCGTTGCTACTCTTGGCGTAGCGACGGTCGGCGTCCTGCTCGGAGTCGCGCTTGCCGTGATTCTCAGCCTTATCCTCCTGCTGAGGAGAGCGTCGAGTCCCTACGATGCGGTTTTGGGGCAGGCTCCCGGGGTGGACGGCTTTACGGACGTGAGCGAATCGTTCGAGGCGCGGACCATGCCGGAAATCCTGATCTATCGGTTCGACGCGGCTTTGCTATTTTTTAACGCTGATTACTTCAAAAGGCGTGTTCGACAGATTCTGAAAGGGTCGGATCCAATGCCCCTGCATTTCATCTTCGACATGGAAGCGATCAACTCGATTGACGTCACCGGATTGGAAGCTCTGGATGAGATTCGCTCTGAGCTTAACCATAAAGGCATCGATTTGGTAGTCGCTCGCGCCAAACGGAACGTTTTGGAGCGCCTGGTCCGGGCAGGTTTTTCGGAACAGCTCGGCGTTGACAAATTTTATCCTTCGGTCAGGAGCGCTGTTCAAGGCTGTTTGAGTACGTAAGACTTCTCTCGCCGACACGACGACACCTGAGACTCATGGGTTTTTGGCATGGATCATAGATGCTGGCGGCTCTCTTCCACCGTCGCATCGATTGCCCAGAATATACCTCTTGCGACCTGCCCAAATTCCAGTGGTGTTAAGGCGTCCAAATTTCGGGTATCCAAGG
>Ga0335085_10009464_pt1 | contig 14700 bp, 11 predicted proteins | sample Lox_Sample_45_FD_206712 | JGI IMG/M metagenome (GOLD analysis project Ga0335085, IMG submission 206712) | Soil microbial communities from Loxahatchee National Wildlife Refuge, Florida, United States - Lox_Sample_4.5 | ecosystem: Environmental > Terrestrial > Soil > Wetlands | place: USA... | reverse complement strand
GGCAGGCGGCGCTCGCGCGTGACCAGCTGCGCGGCGACGATCGGCGAGATCGCCGCCGGCAGCCAGATGAAGGCCTGCAGGATGCCGGAGCCGATGCCGCGGTTCGCGGCCAGCAGCACCGCGAGCAGGACGAACCCCACGGTGGACAGGTCGGCGATCGACGAATGCTGCTCGGTGCCGAGGTCGATGCGCAGCCGCAGCGCGCGCAGCGCCTCCAGCGCCGCGCCGAGCGCGAGGCCGACCACGAGGTGGCCCGTCTGCCAGCCCCAGAACGCGAGCGCGGCGCCGATGAAGAGCGGCGGCGCGCTCATCGCAGCCCGATCGAAGGAACAGGTCTGCTCATCGCAGCCCTGCGAGACCGTTTTCGATCTCGCCCGGGTGCAGCACCGCGACCCAGCCCGGCAGGTCCGCGGGCTTCGCGCCCTTCGCGCAGACCAGCAGCGCGCGCAGGTTCGCTCCCGAGCCCTGCAGGGCGGCGGCGAGCTTGCGCCGCTCCTCGTCCCAGGCGAGCAGGATGAGGATCACGCTCGACAGCGTCTCGCTGCGGCCCGCCACCGATCGCGACAGCTCGGCGAACGCCGCGGGCTCGCTCGGCGCCACCGCGGCCAGGACTTCGAGCATGTGCCCGGCCTGCATCTGCCCTCGGCCCGCCGTGTAGGCGCGCAAGCCGCCGCCGACGAAGAGCAGGTCGAGCAGGCATTCGTGGGTATCGATGGTGTAGACGAAGGAGGCGGCCAGCGCCACCGCGTCCTCGAACGCGGCGTCCTCGCCCTTGACGCTCCCCGTGTCGAGCACCAGCGCATGGCGCTCGAAGAACTCGTCCTGGTACTCTTTCACCACCGGCCTGCCGGTGCGCGCGTAGCTCTTCCAGTGCACGCGATGCAGGGGGTCCCCCGGCCGGTAGTCGCGCAGCGCGAGGAACTCCTCCGAGTCGCCGACCGAGGCGGCGAGCGAGACGCCGCCGGGCTGGAACTTGCGCCGCCCGGGCAGCACGATCTCGGGCAGGCGGTAGCGCCGCGGCAGCGCCACCAGGCGCGCCTCGAGCGGCAGGCGCGACAGCGCCCGCACGAGCCCCAGCGGATCGGTCCGCGCCACGGTGAGGCCCGCGAGCTCGATCCGCCCGCGCCGGCGCGGCGTGAACGCGAGGCGCAGCTCGCGGCCCTCGCCGGGAGCGAGCGGCTCGAGCGCGCCGGGGTCCGCGTCGCGCGGCATGCGGCGCTCGATGAGCCAGCGCCAGCGGAAATAGCCCACCGTGCGGTCCCACCAGTTGCGCCGCTCCTCGCCCGGCTCGCGCGCGCGCCGCCATTCCTCGAACTCCGGGCGCGGGTCGCGAAAGCGCTCCTGCACGCTCGCTTCCGGCAGAGCGAGCGCGGCGCGGTTGACGAGCCACACGCGATACTCGCAGGGCTCGCCCGCGGTCGCGTAGCGCGGCAGCTCGCGGCGCGCCTCCAGGCGCGGCGCGCGCAGCCGCGCGAGCGCGAGGCTCGACAGCCAGGAGAGCGCGAGCAGCGCGACGAGAAAGGTGAACGCGCGATAAGTGACCGTCTGGTTGGTGTCGAGGCCGGCGGCGGCGGCCGCGCCCGCCATGCCGAGCGCGAGCCAGCCGGCATAGGTCAGCCGCTCGCGCAGCCAGTGGTCGATCGAGCTGGCGAGGCGCAGCGAGCGGTAGATCAGGCGCTTCACGGGTGGCGCCGGCGCCTCAGGCCGGCACCGGAACCTCGCGCAGGATGTCGCCGACCAGGGCGGCGGCGCTCGCGCCGGCGAACTTCGCCTGCGGGTCGAGCACCATGCGGTGCGCGAGCACCGGCACGGCGAGCTCGTGCAGGTGCTCCGGGCGCACGTACTCCTCGCCGTCGAGCAGCGCGAGCGCCTTGGCGGCGCCCGCGAGCGCGATCGACGCGCGCGGGCCGCAGCCGAGCGTCACCTGCGGCGCGCCGCGCGTGCGACGGGTCACCTCCACGATGTATCGGCGCAGCTCGGCGGCGAGGCGCACCCGGCGCACGCGTTCCTTGAGGGCGATTACTTCCTCGCGCGCGGCCACCGCGCGCAGGGCCGCGAGCGGGTGACCGAGGTCCTGTGCCGCGAGCACCTCGGCCTCGGTGTCGGCGTCCACGTAGCCGAGCGCGAGGCAGAGCGCGAAGCGGTCCATCTGCGCCTCGGGCAGCGGGTAGGTGCCGCGGAACTCAACCGGGTTCTGCGTCGCCACCACGAAGAACAGCTCGTCCATCACGTGCGTGCGGCCCTCGACCGAGACCTGGCCCTCGGCCATGACCTCGAGCAGCGCCGACTGCGTGCGCGGCGAGGCGCGGTTGATCTCATCCGCCAGCAGGATCGAGGTGAACACCGGCCCGGCGCGGAACTCGAAGGTCTGCTCGCGCTGGTTGAACACCGACACGCCGAGGATGTCCGAGGGCAGCAGGTCGGGGGTGAACTGCACGCGCGAGAACTTCGCGCCGATCGAGGCGGCGAGGCTCTTGGCGAGCGTGGTCTTGCCGGTGCCGGGATAGTCCTCGATGAGCACATGGCCGCCGGAGGCGAACGCGGCGAGGAGCTTCCTCACGCCCGCGCGGCTGCCGCGCATGACCTTCTCGATGTTGCCGGCGAGGCGGCCGAACAGGTCGCTCGCCTCGCGCGCGGGCATCACCGGGGCGGAGGCGGCGTCCATGGCGTTCCTAGGCTTCCTGGAGCCGACGCTCGCGGATGGTCTGCGCGAAGGCGAGCACCGTGCGCGCGAGCGTCGAGCGGTCCTCGGGCGTTCGCATCACGGTGTTGGCCACGAGGACTTCGATGCCGCTCGAGCGCACGTCCGCGGCGCGTGCCGCGTCCTCGCTGTCGATCACGAAGCCGTCGATGAGCTTGAGGTACTCGAGCGCCACGCGCCGCGCCGAGGGCTCGTGGCCGAGCTCGCCCATGATCTTGCCGGCCGAGCCCTTGAGCGCCTTGCCGCCGACGATCGGCGTCACCGCGATCACCGGCGCGCCGCGCTTGCGCATGAGCTCGCGCATGCCCGGGATGGCGAGGATCGGGTGGACGCTGTGGTACGGATTGCTGGGGCAGATCACCACCGCCTCGAGGTCCGGAGCGTCGAGCGCGTCGGCGACCTCCTGCGTGAGCATGGCCTCCTCGGCGCCGGCGTACTTGAAGCCCTTCACCACCGGCCCGCAGGCGAGCACGGTGAAGTATTCGGGGAACGCGATCTCGCCGTCGTCGGTGAGCACGTAGGTGCGCACCGGGTCGTCGCTCATCGGCAGCACGCGCGCGCCGATGCCCAGCTGCCGGCAGAAATCCAGCGTGATCGCCGTCAGGCGACGGTCCTCGGCAAGCCAGGCGGTGCGCAGCAGCGGCGCGGCGAGCGAGCGGTCGCCCACCGGCACCAGCGGGCCGCCGAACTGCTTGAGCGTGCCGTAGAGCGCGTGGCTCTCGTTGGCGGGCTCCCAGGGGGTGGTGGCGCTGCCGATGCCCGAGAGCATGTACAGCGTGGTGTCGATGTCGGGCGAGAAGCGCAGCGTGAGGTGCTCGTAGTCGTCGCCCGTGTTGACGATCGCCGCGAGGTCCTTGCCGCGCAGGCGGTACAGCCCGTCCACGAGCTTCGCCCCGCCCACCTGCCCGGTCAGCGCTACGACGGTTCCCATGGCGCTAGTTTACCGGGAGAGCCGGTCGCGGCGGCGCCGTTCACAGGCGCACGGCGAGCTCGGCGCCCTCCAGCATCGCGCGCTTGGCGTCCAGCTCGCCGGCTTCCCGGGCGCCGCCGATCAGGTGGACCGCCTTTTCCTTCAGAACAAAGGGGACGAGGGGCTGCTGCCCGGCGCAGACCACGACCGTGTCCGCGGCAATGAGCGCGTCCTTGCCGTCCACGGCGACGTGCACGCCCGCGTCGTCGATGCTGCGGTACCGCACGCCGCCCAGCATCTTCACGTCATTGCGCGCGAGCTCCGCGCGGTGGACCCAGCCCGTGGTGCGGCCGAGCGAGGCGCCAAACGGCGTGGTCGAGCGCTTCAGCATCGTGATCTTGAACTTTCCGCTGGAATGCCCTGGAGGTTCCATCAGTCCCCCGGGGGCGTTTCCATCCCGGGTTATGCCCCAGTGCCTGTCGAACTCGCAAGGATCGAGCGTGGAGCGGCTCGATTGCTCGAGCAGGAACAGTGCCACGTCGAAGCCGATGCCGCCCGCGCCGATGATCGCCACGTCGCGGCCCGCCTGCGCGCGGCCCGTGAGCACGTCGGCGTAGCCGACGACCTTCGCGTGCCCGATGCCAGGGATTTCGGGCCGGCGCGGATCGATTCCGGTCGCGAGCACTATTTCGTCGAACGGCTCCAAGTCCTCTTCTGAAGGAGAAACTCCGAGCAACACGCGTACGCCCGCGCGCCGCAGGCGCTCCGCGTAGTAGGCGACCGACTCGGCGAACTCCTGCTTGCCCGGGATGCGCTTGGCGAGATTGAATTGACCGCCCAGCTCGCCTGCTTTCTCGAACAGCGTCACCGCATGGCCGCGCTCCGCGGCCACCGCGGCGCACGACAGCCCGGCCGGGCCGCCGCCGACGACGGCGATCGTCTTTTTCGAATCTGTCTTTTCGTACTTCAAGAGATTTTCCCGGCCGGCGCGCGGATTGACCACGCAGCTGGCCGGCTGGCCGATGAAGTAATGGTCGAGGCAGGCCTGGTTGCAGGCGATGCAGATGTTGATGCCGGCGCGGTCGCCGGCCTTCGCCTTGTTCGCAAACTCGGCGTCCGCCAGCATCGCGCGCGCGAGCGAGACCATGTCGGCGTCGCCGCGCGCGAGGATCTCCTCCGCGACCTCGGGCGCGTTGATGCGGTTGGAGGCGATCACCGGGATCCTCACCGCCTGCTTCAGGCGCCGCGCCGCCCAGGCGAAGGCGGCGCGCGGCACGGCCTGAGCGATGGTCGGGATCCTCGCCTCGTGCCAGCCGATGCCGGTATTGAGCAGCGTCGCGCCCGCGCGCTCGAGCGCGCGGGCGAACTGCACGATCTCCTCGCCCGTGAGCCCGCCCTCCACGAGCTCGAGCGCCGAGATGCGAAACATGAGGATGAACTCCGCGCCGGTGGCGATGCGCGTCTGGCGCACGATCTCGCACGCGAAGCGCATGCGGTTCTCGAGCGTCCCGCCCCAGTCGTCCTTTCTCTGGTTGGTGCGCGGCGCGAGGAACTGGGTGATCAGGTAGCCTTCCGAGCCCATCACCTCGACGCCGTCGTAGCCGGCGGTCTGCGCGAGCACCGCGGCGCGCACGAAATCGCCGACGGTCCGCTCGATCTCCGGTGCCGAGAGCTCGCGCGGCGTGCCGGGGTTGATGCCCGATTTCAGCGGCGAGGGCGCGACGATGTTCCGGTGGAAGCCGTAGCGCCCCGAATGCAGGACCTGCAGCACGATGCGACCGCCCGCGTCGTGGACGGCCTGCGGAATCACCCGGTGGCGCTGCGCGTCCTCCTTCGTGCTCATCTGCGCGCGGTGCGCCGAGAGCTCGCCCGCGTCATTCGGCGCGAAGCCGCCGGTGGCGATCAGCGCGGCGCCGCCCTTCGCGCGCTCGGCGTAGAACGCCGCGAGGCGCGCCATGCCGTCGGGCCGCGCCTCCAGGCCGGTGTGCATCGAGCCCATGAGGATGCGGTTCGCCAGCGCGTGGCCGGGCAGCTCGAGCGGACGGAAGAGATTCGGGTAGGCGGGCATGCGTTCGCGCCGGGCCGGGCCGGCGGCGCCCGCCATTCTAGCTGCGCGTCACGAGCGCGACGCCGGCGAGAATCAGCAGGCCGCCCGCGAGCGCGGCGCCCGGCAGCGCCTCGCCGAGGAACAGCCGGCCCCAGAGCACGCCGAACAGGGGAATCAGGTAGGTGACAGTGAGCGCGCGCGTCATGCCGACATCGGCGATCAGGCGGAAGTAGAGCGGGAATGCGACCGCGGCCGCGAGCAGCGCGAGCGCGAGCAGATTGGCGATCGCGATCGGGGAGGGCATCGCGGGCGGCGGCAGCAGCGGCAGCAGCGGAACGAGCAGCAGCGCCGCCGCGAGCTGGTTGCCCGCCGCCATGCCGAGCGGCGCGGCGCCGCCCGACCAGCGCTTGAGGATGACGCCGACCGCGCCATAGGCGCAGCAGGCGCCGAGCGCCGCGGCGACCGCCCAGCCGAACAGCGGGTCGGCGGCGGGCCCGGCGGGCGCGGCGACGAGCGCCACGCCGCCGAGCCCGATCGCGAGACCGGCCACGCGGCGCGGCGTGACGCGCTCGTCGCGGAACGACGCGCTCCAGGCGAGGCCGAACATCGGCGCGGTCGCGTTCAGGATCGACAGCAGCGAGGCGGGCGCATGCATCGCGGCGAACGAATACAGCACGAACGGCAGCGCGATGCCGATCGCGCCGATTTTCAGGTAGGCGCGCGCGTGGCGCCGCAACGCGGCGTCGTATCCGGTCAGACGGAACCAGGCGAGCAGCGCGAGGCCGCCGATCAGCACGCGCAGCTCCGCGGTCCAGGCCGGGCCGAACTCGGGCGCCGCGACGCGCATGAACGGAAACGCACCGCCCCAGATCGCCGCGAGCAGCACCAGGCGGGCATAGTCGGCGGCGGCCATGCGCGCATCATCGCCGATCCGGGCGCGGCCCGCTCGCCGTTTCCGGACCTCGCGGGAGCGCGCGGCCGCGAGGTCCGAAAACGGCTAGCAGGACCCGCGGCGCGGGGGCAGAATGGCGTCATGACGCTCGACGCCGACACCTGCTACCGCGCGCTGCGCGCACGCGACGCGCGCTTCGACGGCCGCTTCTTCGTCGCGGTGTCCTCCACGCGCATCTACTGCAGGCCGGTGTGCACCGTGAAGCCGCCGCGCAAGGAGAACTGCCGCTTCTATCCGAGCCACGCGGCCGCGGAATCGGCCGGCTACCGGCCCTGCCTGCGCTGCCGGCCGGAGCTCGCGCCCGGCAATGCGAGCGTGGACGCGACCTCGCGCCTGGCGCAGGCGGCGGCGGGCCTCATCGAAGATCGCGCGCTCGATGGCGATGGCATGGACGCGGTCGCTTCGCGCCTGGGCATCAGCGATCGCCACCTGCGGCGCGCGTTCGGCGCGCAGTTCGGCGTCTCGCCGGTGGAATTCGCGCAGACGCAGCGCCTGCTGCTCGCCAAGCGCCTGCTCACCGACACCGCGCTGCCCGTGACGGAGGTCGCGTTCGCGAGCGGCTTCGGCAGCTTGAGACGCTTCAACGCGCTGTTCAAGGAGCGCTATCGCCTGCAGCCGAGCCGGCTGCGCCGGCACATGAAGGCGAGCGGCGCGCGCGCCGAGGACGTGCTGCAGTTCGAGCTCGCCTACCGGCCGCCCTACGACTGGCCGGCGGTGAGCGGCTTTCTCGCCGCGCGCGCGATCGCCGGCGTGGAAGCCGTGGAGGAGGGCCGCTATCGGCGCTCGGTGCGCATCGCCGCCGAGGGCCGGCCCGAGGCAGCGGCGAACACGGGCTGGATCGAGGTCGCGCCCGCGCCCAAAAAGCCCGCGCTGCGCGTGACCGTATCGGCCTCGCTCGCCAAGGTCCTGCCGCCCGTGCTCTCGCGCGTGAAGGCGCTCATGGACCTCGCCTGCAACCCGGTCGAGGTCGCGCACGCGCTGGGCCAGGATAGGAGCACGCTTGGCGTGCTGGCGAAGCGCAAGCCGGGGCTGCGCGTGCCCGGCGCGTTCGACGGCTTCGAGGTGGCCGTACGCGCGATCGTAGGGCAGCAGGTTTCGGTGGCCGCCGCGCGCACGATCGCCGGCCGGATCGCCGCGGCCTTCGGCGAGCCGGTGGCGACGCCTTTCGGCGCCATCGACAGAGCGTTTCCTTCCGCGGCAATGATTGCGCACCTGCCCTACGGACTCATCGCGCGCCTGGGCATGCCCGGTGCTCGCGCGAAGACCGTGATCGCCGTCGCGCGCGCGCTCGCCGACGGAACGATCGCGCTCGTGCCGAACGCCGACATCGACGCGACGCTGGAGAAGCTGCGCGCGCTGCCCGGCGTCGGCGAATGGACCGCGCAGTACCTCGCCATGCGCGCGCTTGCCTGGCCGGACGCATTCCCGCACACGGACCTGGGAGTGCTGCGCGCGCTCGGCGAGCGCGACCCGAAGCGCGTGCTGGCGCGCGCCGAGGCCTGGCGCCCCTGGCGCGCCTACGCCGTGATGCACCTCTGGAACTCAACCGCAAAGGAATGACGATGCTCGCCTACGACGAATACCGCAGCCCGCAGGGCACGATGCTCATCACCGCCACTCCGAAGGGCGTCGCCGGCGTCTACTTCAAGGGGCAGAAGCACTTCCCGAAGCGGCGCGATTGGCGGCGCGACGCGCGCCATCCTGTGCTGCGCCGGACGAAGCACGAGCTCGCCGAGTATTTTGCGGGCAGGCGCAAGCGCTTCAGCGTCGCGCTCGACCCGCAGGGCACGCCGTTCCAGCGCACGGTCTGGCGGCAGATCGCCAAGGTCGGCTACGGCGAGACGCTCAGCTACGGCGAACTCGCGCGCCGCGCCGGCCACCCGGGCAGCGCGCGCGCGGCGGGCGCAGCGACCGGCCGCAATCCGATCGGCATCCTCGTGCCCTGCCATCGCATCATGGGAGCCGACGGCGCGCTGACGGGATACGCCGGCGGCCTGGGCAGGAAACGCGCGCTGCTGGCGCTCGAAGGCATCGACTGCCCGCGCTAGCCGCCCGCCGGGCCGCGCCTGAAGCGGGCTACGGGTGCCTGGCGCGCACGAGATCGGCGGCCTTCTCGGCGATCATGATCACGGCCGCGTTGATGTTGCCCGAAACGATGCGGGGCATCACCGAGGCGTCGGCGACGCTCAAGCTCTGCATGCCGCGCACGCGTAACTGCGGATCCAGCACTGCCTGCGCGTCGTCATTACTGCCCATGCGGCAGGTACCGACCGGGTGATAGATCGAGTCGGTGCGCTCGCGAATGAACCGTTCGATTGCCTTGTCGGAATCGTCGTCCGGAGCGTAGACCCGCGTACCGCGATACTTCTTGAGCGCGTCCGCCTCGAGGATCTTCAGGGCGACTTCATAGCCGCGCCGTAGCATCTTGAGGTCCGCCTCCTCCTTGAGGAAAGCCGGGTCGATGAGCGGCGCCTGGAACGGATCGTTGCTCGCGAGCTGCACGCTGCCCCGGCTGCGCGGCTGCAGCAGGCCGACGTTGCAGCTGTAGCCGTGCTCGCAGAAGTGAAGCTTGCGGCCATGGTCGTCCACGATGCCGATCACGAACGTGAGCTGCAGGTCCGGCGGCAGCTTTGGGTCACTCCTCACGAAAGCGCCGCATTCGGAGTAGTTGGTCGTCAGCATCCCGGTGCGGCTCCGGCGCCATTCGCAGATCGCGCGCCGCAGCCTCGGAAGCATTCCGAGCGTGAGGCCGAGCGGCTCGCTCGATGGCGAGCGGTAAAGGAAATAGAACGCCGGGTGGTCGTGCAGGTTTTCGCCGACGCCGCGCCGGTCGCAGAGCACCTCGATGCCGTGCTTCTGCAGGTCCTTCTTCGGTCCGATGCCGGAGAGCATCAGCAGCTGCGGCGAGCCGAAGCTTCCCGCGGCCAGGATCACCTCGCGCCGGGCGCGAACGAGCTCGAGCCGGCCCGCACGCCGGTATTCGACAGCCACCGCGCGCCTGCCCTCGAACAGGATCCGAGTCGCGTGCGCTTCGGTGCGGATGTCCAGATTGGGGCGTCCGCGCGCGGGCGCGAGATACGCGCTCGACGCCGAGCAGCGCTCGCCGTTGAGCTGCGTAACTTCGTACTCGCCGGCGCCGTCCTGCCGCGCGCCGTTGAAGTCGTCGTTGCATTGCAGTCCGGCGGCCTCGACGGCTGCGTCGATGAACGCATGCCCTACCGGATTCGGGCTGCGCAGGCGCGCCACGTTCAATGGCCCGCCCGAGGCGTGCAAGCCGCCCGCGCCTGCCTCGCGGTTCTCCGCTCGCAGGAAATACGGCAGCACATCCTTCCAGGCCCAGCCCGGGCAGCCGGCCGCGTCCCAGGCGTCGTAGTCCTCGGGCTGGCCCCGGATGTAGATCATCGCGTTGATGGAGCTCGAGCCGCCGAGCACCTTGCCGCGCGGCTGGTAGCCGCGGCGGCGAGCCAAGCCCTCCTGCGGCACCGTTTCGAAGGCCCAGTTCAGGAGTCGCCTCGGCACGGTGCCGAAGAATCCCGCGGGACAGCGCACCAGCACGCAATCATCGCTTCCGCCCGATTCGAGCAGGCACACCTGGGCGGCGGGGTCGTCGGAGAGCCGGCGCGCAAGGACGCAGCCCGCCGAGCCCGCGCCTACGATGACGTAGTCCGGATCGCTCGCCGGCATCCCTCAGACGACCATGAGAAGGGCGACGTCGCCGATTTCCTCGATGTCGCCGAGTTTTTCGACTTCGTCGAGTTCCTTGTTGTCGTCGAAAGGGCCCGAGTAGAGAAATTCGCCGCCCGGAACCGCGCGTCCGCTCTGCTCCACCCACACACGCACTTCATAGCGCTTCATGGTGCCTGGCTCTTGTGGGGCGAACCGCACGGCCCAGGTGAGCGTTCGCAGATTCAAGGAAGACAGGTTTCCTCCAGGCTCGATTAGGTCCACAGGGGGAACTTCGAGGCCTTCTTTAGGAATGTCGAAGCTGAGCTTCACTTCGGGATTCCTTCCGTCCGCATCCCAGAGCCTTACGCGGACCTGTCCTCGAATTTCCTGCGGAACCGACACCTTGAGAACGGGATTTGCGCCCTTACCGATGAGCCGAATCTGGTTCTGCGCCATGGCCGCCCCCCTGGAGGCACTGTGCCCGCCAACCCCCGGTCTGTAAATTGGCCAACCGGCTAGGCCGGCAGGCGAATTCGCTTCCGCCCCCGTTCGCGCTATCGTAGCAGCGCCTAACACAGGACAACGGGAGCAACGGCATTGAGGATCTTGGTCGTCGACGATCATGCGCTGTTCCGGCAGGGGCTGAAGCTCCTGTTGCGCGAGCTCGACGAGCGCATGCAGGTTTCGGAGGCCGCGGACTGCGCGCAGGCGCAGGCGATGCGCGCGGAGCCCTTCGACCTGATCCTGGTGGATTTGCACATGCCCGGCATCTCCGGCCTCCAGGCGCTGGAGGCGATGCGCAGCGCTTTCGAGTCCTCGCGCATCGTCGTGCTCTCGGGCGAGGAGGATCCGCGCCTGGTGCGCGCCGCGATCGACGCGGGCGCGGCTGGCTTCATCCCGAAAGCCTCTACGCCCGAGGTTCTGCTGGGCGCGATGCGTCTCATCCTCGCCGACGGCGTCTACCTGCCGCCGGTCGCGCTGCGCGGGCTGGACGAGCCGGGCGAGCCCTCTGCGGGCGGCGCCTCCGGGGAAGGCCTGGACGGCGCGCTTTCCGACCGGCAGTTGGACGTGCTGCGCAAGGCCGTGCAGGGCAAGGCGAACAAGGTGATCGCCCGCGAGCTGGGGATTTCGGAAGGCACGGTGAAGGCCCATCTCTCGGCGGCATTTCGCGCGCTCGGCGTGCACAACCGGACCGAGGCGGTCTACGCCGCCGCGCGCTCCGGGCTGCAGGTCAAGGGATAAGCGGGTGACCCGCCGATGACGGCGACCAGCGACTCGAGCCGGCTCGACCGCCTGAAGCACCGGCAGTTCGAGTCCATCGCCAAGCAGGCGCAGTGGGTCCCGCTGCCGGTCCTGCTCGCCGCCGCGTTCGTCGCGGCGACGGTGTGGGGCGCGGTCGCCACGCCCCTGGTTCTCGGATGGATCGCGGCGCTTGCCGTGGTGCTGGTCGCGCGCTGGCAGTACTCGCTCGTCGCCGCCCGGCGGCCGGACGTAGACGTCGACAAGGCGCTGCGCGTCATGGTGGCGCTCAGCTTCTGCAACGGCCTCATCACCGGTCTCGGCGCGCTGCTGTTCTTTCCCGAGCTCGCGCTCGACCGCAAGGCGATGCTGACGATGCTGTTCGTGTGCACGCTGGCCGGGGCGGTGGCCGCGAACGCGGCCTACGCGCGCGCTTTCTACGCCTACTCGACCCCGATGGTCGGCGCGCTCGCCGCCGCCTGGCTGATGCAGGGCAACCTCGAGGGCGCCTGGGTCGGCGGCCTGGTCGTGCTGTTCGTCGTCATCCAGGTGGTTTTCGTCCGCGAGAACGAGCGCACGCTGCGCGAGTCCTACGAGATCCGGCACAAGAACGAGCGGTTGCTGCGGCTGCTCGACCTGGAGCGCCAGGCGGTGGTGCGCGAGCGCGACCGCGCCGAGGAGGCCAACCGCGCCAAGTCGCGCTTCCTCGCCTCGGCGAGCCACGACCTGCGCCAGCCGCTGCACACGGTGTCGCTGTTCAGCGCCGCGCTGGCCCTGCAGAAGACCGACGCGCGCACGCAGCAGATCGGACGCGAGATCAGCAACGCCGTGCAGTCGCTCGGCTCGCTGCTGGACGCGCTGCTCGACATCTCCAAGCTGGATGCCGACGCCGTGCGGCCTCAGCCCAGCCGGTTCCAGCTCGGCACGCTGCTGACGCGCATCGCCAGCGACCTGCGGCCCGTCGCGCTCGCCAAGGGCCTCGCACTCGAGCTGGAGGCTCCGGAAGCGCTGCCGGTAGAGACCGACGCCGTGCTGCTCGAGCGCATCGTACGCAACCTTCTCGACAACGCGCTCAAATACACCACCGTCGGCAGCATTCGCCTCGAGGCTCGCCGCGACGGCGATCGCGCGCTGCTGACCGTGAGCGACACCGGGTCCGGCATTCCGCGCGCCGAGCACGAGCGCGTGTTCGAGGAGTTCTACCAGCTCTCGAATCCGGAGCGCGACCGCTCGCGCGGCATCGGGCTTGGCCTGGCGATCGTGCGCCGGCTGACGAGGCTGCTCGGCATCGAGCTCACGCTCGACTCCGACGCCGGCCGCGGCGCGCGCTTCACGCTGTCGCTGCCCGCTGTCGACGCGCGCGCGGCGCCGGCAATGCCGAAGGCGAGCGCGCCCCCGGAGAAGGACGAGATCGCGCTGCCCGCCGGCGCGAACGTGCTCGTGATCGACGACGAGGCTTCGGTGCGCGAAGGCATGCGCACGCTGCTCGAGAGCTGGGGACTCGCGGTGCGGCTCGCGAGCGGCATCGACGAGGCGATCGCGGCGCTCGAGGAAGGGCGCACGCAGCTCATCATCGCCGACCAGAGGCTGCGCGGGCAGGAAACCGGCATGGAGCTCGTGCGCCGCGCGCGCGGCGTGAGCGCGCAGGTGGGCGCGCTGCTGATTTCAGGCGACACGGCGCCCGACCTGCACGACGAGGCGCGCCGCCTCGGCCTGGTCATGCTGCACAAGCCGGTGAGCGAACGCGTGCTGCGCCAGGCGATCGCGGAGGTGCTGCTCGAAGACGCGGGCTGATTCTCAAGAAGCGGGGGGAAAGTGGAACGGGTCGAGTGGCTATCGGCGGGGGCCGAGCAGCTGTCAGGCGAGCTCGAACGCACGAGGCAGGATGGAACGCACTGCGACATCGCCATCGTCGGCAGCGGCTACGGCGGCGCGGTCGCGGCGGCGCGGCTTGCCGGCGCCACCGAGACGAACCGGGCGACCAGCCGCGTCTGGGTCCTCGAGCGCGGGCGCGAGTTCGTGCCCGGCACGTTCCCCGAGCGCTTCGCCGACCTGCCCGGCGAGATGCGCGTCAAGCTGGGCGCGGATTCGGGCGCGGCCCGCCAGAGCGGCGGGCTTTTCGACCTGCGCATCGGCAAGGACGTCAGCGCCTTGCTCGGCAACGGGCTCGGAGGCGGCTCGCTAATCAACGCGGGCGTGCTGGCGCGGCCCGATGCCGCCGTGCTGGAAGGCTGGCCGCTGCCGGCGCAGGCGCTGGAGCCCGGCTACGCGGCCGCGGAAGACATGCTCGGCGCGGCGAGGGTTCCGCCGCCCGCTCCGGCGAAGCTGCTGGCGATCGAAGCCGTGGGCCGCCGGCTCGACGGCGGGAACGCCGACCGGCGCGCGAGCGTCGCCGTGAGCTTCAGCGATGGCGCAGGCGGGAACCGGGAGAACGCGTGGGGCGTGCCCCAGCGCGCCTGCATCCGCTGCGGCGACTGCTTCGCGGGCTGCAACCACTGGGCAAAGAACACGCTGGCGATGAATTACCTGCCGCTCGCGTACCGGCGCGGCGCCGAGCTGTTCACCGGCGTCACGGTGCTCAGCCTGAAGCCGAGCAATGTGCGCGTGGCGGGAGAGCCCTGCTGGGAGCTCACGCTGCGGTTCACCGACCGGCAGGTGGAGCGGCGCTTCGGCAGCGAGCTCAAGTCGCTGATCGCGCGCCGGGTGATCCTCGCCGCCGGCACCTACGGCAGCACCGGCATCCTGCTTCGATCGGCGAAGCAGGGTCTCCTGGTCTCGAAGCGGATCGGCGAACGCTTCTCCGCGAACGGCGACATGATCGCCATCGGCTCTCCCATGCCGCAGCGCGTTTATGCCAGCGCGCGCGAAACCGTCGAACCGTCGAAAAGGAACATCGGCCCGACCATCACCGGCATGATCGACCTGCGCAGGGGCCGCGCGCGCGCCGACCAGCTGGTGATCGAGGAACTGGCGATCCCGGCGATCCTGCGCCGGCTGTTCGAGGAGGTCGTCACCAACTTCGGAGCGCTGCACCGCCTGCTCGACATCGACTGGAAATGCCACACCGGCGAACCGACCGGAAGCGATCCGGCAGCGATCAATCAGGACACCGTGGAGCGCACCGCGGTCTACGCGACCATGGGCGACGACGGGGCCGGCGGCGCGATCAAGCTGACGGACGACGG
>Ga0335085_10009461_pt1 | contig 14704 bp, 17 predicted proteins | sample Lox_Sample_45_FD_206712 | JGI IMG/M metagenome (GOLD analysis project Ga0335085, IMG submission 206712) | Soil microbial communities from Loxahatchee National Wildlife Refuge, Florida, United States - Lox_Sample_4.5 | ecosystem: Environmental > Terrestrial > Soil > Wetlands | place: USA... | reverse complement strand
GCAAACCAGGCGGCTGCCGCCAGCATGGCGGCAAGCGGCAGAACCACCGCCGCGATCGTCGCCAGGCCGCTGAACCTTCGCTGCCGCATGGCTTGCCAGATAGGCGGTCCGTGCCGGGTCCGCCAGTATTTCCCGGCTACCGTGAAAGCCGTGTCCTTTGCCGCGTGGCCGCCGGTCAGGCCATGACCTTGCGCAAGTTCTCGTCAACCTTGTCGAGAAACCCGCCGGTGGTGAGCCATTTCTGCTCGGGGCCGACCAGGAGCGCCAGATCCTTGGTCATGAAGCCGGCCTCGACCGTGCCGACCGTGACCGCTTCCAGGGTGGCGGCGAACTTCGCCAGCGCCGCATTGTCGTCGAGCTTGGCGCGGTGCGCCAGCCCGCGCGTCCAGGCGAAGATCGAGGCGATCGAGTTGGTCGAGGTGTCGCGGCCCTTCTGATATTCGCGGTAGTGCCGCGTCACCGTGCCGTGGGCGGCCTCGGCCTCGACGATCTTGCCGTCGGGCGTGGTCAGGACCGACGTCATCAGGCCGAGCGAGCCGTAACCCTGGGCGACCGTATCCGACTGCACGTCGCCGTCATAGTTCTTGCAGGCCCAGACGTACCCGCCGGACCACTTCAGCGCCGCCGCCACCATGTCGTCGATCAGCCGGTGCTCGTAGGTGAGCTTCTTCTCGGCGAACTTGTCCTTGAACTCGGTGTCGAATATTTCCTGGAAGATGTCCTTGAATCGCCCGTCATAGACCTTGACGATGGTGTTCTTGGTCGAGAGATAGAGCGGATAGTTGCGGCCGAGCGCATAGTTCATCGAGGCGCGGGCGAAGTCGCGGATCGAGCTGTCGAGGTTGTACATCGCCATCGCGACGCCGGCGCCGGGAAACTCGAACACCTCGCGCTCGATCTTTTTGCCGTCGTCGCCGACGAACGTCAGATAGAGCTTGCCCTTGCCGGGCACCTTGAAATCGGTGGCGCGGTACTGGTCGCCGTAGGCATGGCGGCCGATGATGATCGGCTTGGTCCAGCCGGGCACCAGCCGCGGCACGTTCCGGCAGATGATCGGCTCGCGGAAGATCACGCCGCCGAGGATGTTGCGGATGGTGCCGTTCGGCGAACGGTACATTTCGTGCAGGTTGAATTCCTTGACCCGCGCCTCGTCCGGCGTGATCGTCGCGCACTTGACCGCCACGCCGACTTTCTTGGTCGCCTCGGCCGCCTCGATGGTGATCCGATCGCGGGTCTCGTCGCGCTTGTGAATGCCAAGATCGAAGTACCAAAGGTTGATGTCGAGATATGGATGGATCAGCTTGTCCTTGATCTGCTGCCAGATGATGCGAGTCATCTCGTCGCCGTCCATTTCGACGACCGGATTTGCTACCTTTATTTTTTCCATGTGGGTAACGACCTTTGCATCCCGGGCTGGATGGCGGCTGGAGGCTTAAAGCGCGCGCCCGGCGCGGCGGCGGACGGCGGGGGACGGCGGCGGACGGCGGCGGACGGCGGCGTCGCTATAGCACCGGCGCCCAAGGGGCGAAAGCGGGCGGCCGCTCATTGTTGCGGCCTGTTGCCGATTTTCCCCATGGCGTCGAACCAAGCGCCCGCGCTCGCGATGTCGTCTTTCGTCGGCGGTCGCGCTAGGCAAGGGCAGGACGGAGCGTGCGGATGCCGGGCGCCGGCACTGACAAAACCAAGGACTGGGTCGCAGCGGCCGGGCCGGTCGTCGTTCTGGTCGAACCGCAGCTCGGCGAGAATGTCGGTGCCGCGGCCCGCGCCATGGCAAATTTTGGCTTGGCGCGCCTGCGCATCGTCGCGCCGCGGCCACCGTGGCCGAACGATAAAGCACGGATGATGGCCGCGGGCGCCGACCGCATCCTTGACGGCGCCGAGCTCTACGACACGCTCGCTGCCGCGATTGCCGACTGCAGCTTCGTGTTTGCCGCCACCGCTCGCGCCCACGACCAGGCCAAGCCCGTCGTCGGGGCGGCGGAGGCCGTAGCGCTGACGGCGCCGCGCATCGCCGCCGGCGAGACCGTGGCGATCGCCTTCGGCCGCGAGCGCAACGGCCTCGAGAACGACGAGGTTGCGCTCGCCGACCGCATCCTCACGCTGCCGGTCAATCCGGCCTTCGCCTCGCTCAACCTGGCGCAGGCCGTGGTGATCGTGGCCTACGAATGGTTCAAAACTGCAAGCGGCGGCAAGCTGCCGTTCGCCATGCCGGAGAAGTCCGCGCCGGCGCCGAAACAGCAGCTCTTCGCCTTCTTTGCCGCGCTCGAGCGCGAGCTGGAGAGGGTCGAGTTTTTTCGTCCGCCGGACAAGCGCGCGACCATGCAGATCAATCTGCGCAACATCTTTACGCGCATGCAGCCGACGCAGCAGGATATCCAGACGCTGCACGGCGTGATCATGGCGATCGCGGAGGGACGCAAGGGGCCGGCGCGCGGCGGCGTGCTCGACGGCGACGAGGCCGAGCTGCTGCGCGCGCTGCTCGCCGAGCACGGCGGCGGCCGGGTGCCGAAGGAGCGCGGCCCGGTGCGCGGTCTGGCGCGGCTGCTCCGCCGCAACCCGACCGAGGCCGAGCGCCTGCTGTGGCAGGCCTTGGTCAACGACCGCCGCTTCGCCGGCCGCGGCTTCAAGCGGCAGACACCGATCGGACAGTACATCTGCGATCTGGTCTCGTTCCCGCTGCGCCTCGTCATCGACATCGTTCCGGCGAGCGAGGCGGCGGCGGCAGCGGCGGAACGCGCGCGCAAGCATGCGTGGCTTGCCGAGCGCCACTATCGGGTGGTCGCGATTGCCGCGCGCGACATCGAATCGGACCTCGCCGCGGTGCTGGATCAGCTTGTGGCGGCGCCCGATGATCTATGAACTCGCCGGCCGTGAATGCGCCATTCTGCTCGACGTGCTGGCCAGCGAATGCCGGATCGAATCCGTCAACGTCAATGTGCAGCGGTCGCCCGCGAATCAATTCGGCGGGCAGCAGAGGGCAGAGGGATTCAACCTGAACGGCAATATCGTGTTTCGTATTGTGCCGAAATGATCGGCAGTGCGGCGCAATCGCTCAACCGGCCTTGAGCACCTTCAGCGCCGCGCCGATGCCGGCGCGCAGCATGGCAAGATCGCTCATCACCGCGAGAAAGCGCACGCCGCGCTTGGCCAGCGCCGCGGCGCGTTCGGCGCTGTGACAGAACGCGCCCGGAATCTTGCCGGCCTTGCGCGCCGCGGCGACCATGCGGTCGAGCTCGCGCTCGACCTCCTTGGCCAACGGGTCGAGACTCTTGCCGTCCGAGAGGGCGATGGACAGGTCGGAGGGGCCGAGAAACAAGCCATCGATGCCCGGCGTGTCGAGGATCGCCTCGAGATTGGCGAGGGCGGTGCGGGTTTCGATCATCGCCAGCGTGACGACGTGGTCGTTGGCTTCGCGCAGGTAGATCGACTGGTCGGCGAGCCCGGCAAGCGCGGTGACGCGATGCGGACCCCAGCTCCTTTCGCCGAGCGGCGGATACTTGGCGAATGCCGCAAACGCGCGCGCATCGGCGGCGGTGTTGATCATCGGCGCGATAATGCCTTCGGCGCCGAAGTCGAGAACGCGCGAAACCAGCGCAAAATCGCCGACCGGCACCCGCACCACCGGGGCTGCGCCACCCTGACGCACCGCGGCGATCCCGGTGAGCATGGCGTTGACATCCCACAGGCCATGCTGGGCCTCGATCGTTACCGCAGGAAAGCCTTCGCGGCCGATGGTTTCGGCGACGATCGGATAGGGCAGGCTGCACCAGCCGCTGAATATCGTCTCTCCGGCCTTTAGTCGGCGTGCAAGCGTGAAGGCGGGGATTGCCATGGGCGCTAAAGCGACGGCGCGGCGCAGAAATCGCCGCGCGCTACTTCCCTGCCTTGATATCGGCGATCGCCTTTTCCATCAGCTCGGTCAGGACGCGGCCGATCTGGTGATCGGATTGCACGACGCCCTTGGCGGCGAGATCCTTGCGGATCTTGCCGACGACGTCATGCGTACCCACATTCTCGATCTCGCTCATGACGAGCGACCTGGCGTAGCTTTCCGCTTCGGCGCCGCCGAGGCCGAGTTTTTCCGCGGCCCAAAGGCCGATCAGCTTGTTGCGGCGCGCGGTGGCCTTGAACCGCAGCTCCTCGTCGTGCGCGAACTGCTGCTCGAAGGCGTCTTCGCGCTTGTCGAACGTGGTCATGGCCTGGTCCCGATGTTGCCTAGATCCTGAGTGCTCAATGGAACTGGCTTGCAGCGTTGCGCCTTGCATATCGACGCCGGCTCGTCAAGGCAACCGTGCCGCGACGGCAACGCAGTCGTTGCGGCTTCGTCGGCGCGGGTCTATGTCGATTGTGCTCGACATCGCGTTCAGCTAGCTTTGCGAGCGCGGAGGGGCGCGTCTTGAGTCGCTCGCCCGTCGCCGCCGCCGCGGATCTCGACACTCGAACTGGAGCCACGGCATTCCAATGGATTTCACCAAGCCACGGTACACTCCGATGAGCCGCCGTCGCCGTATTTATGAAGGCAAGGCGAAGGTCCTCTATGAAGGACCCGAGCCGGGAACCCTGATCCAGCACTTCAAGGACGACGCGACTGCCTTCAATGCCAAGAAGCACGAGGTGATCGAAGGCAAAGGCGTCCTCAACAACCGCATCTCCGAATATGTGTTCCAGCACCTCAACGACATCGGGGTGCCGACGCATTTCATCCGCCGCCTCAACATGCGCGAGCAGCTCATCCGCGAGGTCGAGATCATTCCGCTCGAAATCGTGGTGCGCAACGTCGCGGCCGGTTCGCTGTCCCAGCGGCTCGGCATCGAGGAAGGCACGCAGCTGCCGCGTTCGATCATCGAGTTCTATTACAAGAACGACCAGCTCAACGACCCGATGGTGTCGGAGGAGCACATCACCGCGTTCGGCTGGGCGACGCCGCAGGAGATCGACGACATCATGTCGCTGGCCATCCGCGTCAACGACTTCCTCTCCGGACTGTTTCTCGGCGTCGGCATCCGCCTGGTCGACTTCAAGATGGAGACCGGGCGGCTGTGGGAGAACGATCTGATGCGGATCGTGGTCGCCGACGAGATCTCTCCGGACTCTTGCCGGCTGTGGGACATCAAGTCCAACGAGAAGCTCGACAAGGACCGCTTCAGGCGCGATCTCGGCGGACTGCTCGAGGCCTATACCGAGGTCGCCAAGCGGCTCGGCATCATGAGCGAAGGCGAGCGGCCGCAGGGCGCCGGACCGGTGCTGGTGAAGGGCTAGGTTCGCCACGCCGAAAGTGTGCGTGGCAGGGCGGCCGCGGTTGCAGCCTCGGTGATTCATCCATATTGAAAGGGCGATGAAAGCCCGCGTCACCGTCACGCTCAAGTCCGGCATTCTCGATCCGCAGGGCAAAGCCATCGAAGGCGCCCTGCGCTCGCTCGGCGTCCGCGGGATCGTCAGCGTGCGCCAAGGCAAGGTGTTCGACATCGAGATCGAGGGGGCGGATCGCGCCGCCGCCGCCGCGGCGCTGAAGGATGCCGCCGAGAAGCTCCTCGCCAACACCGTCATCGAAAACTACCGGGTCGAGGTGACGGGGTAGCGGGCGCCGCGGAGATTGCTGATGAAATCGGCCGTCCTCGTCTTCCCCGGGATCAATCGCGAACGCGACATGGCGCGCGCGCTTCGGCTCACCTGCGGTCGCGCGCCGCAGATGGTGTGGCACGCCGACACCGTTCTGCCGCCCGGCACCGACCTCGTCGTCATCCCCGGCGGCTTTTCCTATGGCGATTATCTGCGCTGCGGGGCGATCGCGGCGCGCGCGCCGGTGATGGATGCGGTGCGCGCCTTCGCCGATACGGGTGGGCTGGTGCTGGCCGTCTGCAACGGCTTTCAGATCGCCTGCGAGGCCGGGCTGCTGCCCGGCGTGCTGATGCGCAACGCGCAGCTTCGCTTCGTCTGCCGCGACGTGTTTTTGCGCGTCGAACGCTCCGACACCCCGTTCACCCGCGGCTACAATGCCGGCCAGGTGATCCGGCTGCCGGTGGCGCACGGCGAAGGCAATTACATCGCAGACGGCGAGACCATCGCCCGGCTCGAGGGCGAGGGCAGGGTGCTGTTTCGCTACGCGTCGCCCGACGGCATGATCGATCCGGACTGGAACCACAACGGCTCGATCAATGCCATCGCTGGCATCGTCAACGAGCGCGGCAACGTGCTCGGCATGATGCCGCACCCGGAAAACCACGTCGAAGCGGCGATGGGCTGCACCGACGGCCACGGGCTGTTCGCCGGGCTGGTGGATCATTTTGCGAGAGCGGCATGAAGATCGGCTTCGGGCTTGATCTGGCTGGCTACACGAGCGGAAGGACGTGTTTGGCGGCCTTAAAGACACAGAGCGACGTTGCAATTGTAAGCTTACTCACCGGGTCAGTATTTTCAGCGCAGTTTGATCGCGATGACACTTTGGCGGAAATTGTTTCGCGCGAGGTGGCTGGACTGCGCGACTGTCTTCGATTTGGCAATGTGGCAGTCGACGTGCCTATAGATTTGCTACAACTTGAGCGCAAACAACAACACCGGCGACTTTGGGAGCTTACGTTACGGCCAATAGATCGCGTGGTTGGCGGTTTACCACCAGTCGCTAGCTTCCTCGGTGCCCCGGTTGTCCGATTTCAAGGAATTGTCGCTGCTGGGAAGTTCAAACTAGGCTTAAATACCAACGGCGAGAATTCGATTTTTGAGACCTATCCGAAAGCGAGCTTGTTGTGGTTGCTTCCCAAAGACGCACGCAAAGAAATCAAATTTTACAAAAGTAGAAAAAAGAAAGATGCCGAGCGCAAGAAGCGCGCGATTTCAATTATTAGTCAGTCCTTGAATATACGTTGGTATTTGGATGGGGAAGACCCCAACGATGATCATCTGGACTCGGTTATCTGTGGCATCGCAGCAGTGGCTGATGCACAGCACCTGTGTTCCGTTGAGGATTACAGGGGGGAGGAGGCTTTCTCCAACAATTATGAGGAAGTCTTGTCACAACTGGCCGTTGTGCCGGTGCCGGACAGTTACCGAATCGTGAAACAAAATCCTTTTCGCGAGATCAAAGTCTGCCAACAACCGTTCGGCTCTTGGATCGAAAGCCACAATACAGTCGTATGATCTCCAACGAGCCCGCCATCACGCCCGAACTCGTCGCCGAACACGGCCTCAAGCCGGACGAATACGAGCGCCTCGTCAAGCTGATCGGCCGCACGCCGACCTTCACCGAGCTCGGCATCTTTTCGGCGATGTGGAACGAGCATTGCTCGTACAAATCCTCGAAAATCCATCTGCGCACGCTGCCGACCAAGGCGCCTTGGGTGATTCAGGGTCCGGGCGAAAACGCCGGCGTGGTCGATATCGGCGACGGGCTCGCCGTCGTGTTCAAGATGGAGAGCCACAACCACCCGAGCTATATCGAGCCGTACCAGGGCGCGGCGACCGGGGTCGGCGGCATTTTGCGCGATGTCTTCACCATGGGCGCGCGGCCGATCGCCTGCCTCAATGCGCTTTCCTTCGGCGATCCGAGCCATCCGAAGACGCGCCGTCTTGCCGGCGGCGTGGTCGCCGGCATCGGCGGCTACGGCAATTCGTTCGGCGTGCCGACGGTCGGCGGCGAGGTGCGCTTTCATCGCCGCTATGACGGCAATTGCCTGGTCAATGCCATGGCGGTCGGCGTGGCCGAGAAGGACAAGATCTTTTATTCGGCGGCGTCCGGCGTCGGCATGCCGATCGTCTATCTCGGCTCCAAGACCGGCCGCGACGGCATCCACGGCGCCACCATGGCGTCGGCGGAATTCGGCGCCGACGCCGAGGAGAAGCGGCCGACCGTCCAGGTTGGCGACCCGTTCTCCGAAAAGCTCCTGCTCGAAGCCTGCCTTGAGATCATGGCGAAGGGCTGCGTCATTGCCATTCAGGATATGGGCGCCGCGGGTTTGACCTGCTCGGCCGTCGAGATGGGCGCCAAGGGCGATCTTGGCGTCAGCCTCGATCTCGACCGGGTGCCATGCCGCGAGACCGGCATGAGCGCCTACGAGATGATGCTGTCGGAAAGCCAGGAGCGCATGCTCATGGTGCTCAGGCCCGAGAAGGAGAAGGAGGCCGAAGCGGTCTTCCGCAAATGGGGCCTAGATTTTGCCGTGGTCGGTGAAACGACGCCGGCCAAGCGCTTTGTGGTCAGGCACGGCGGTGCGGTCATGGCCGATCTGCCGATCAAGGAGCTTGGCGACGAGGCGCCGGTCTATGATCGCCCCTACGCCGCCGGCGCTGCACTGCCGGCCCTCGATGCCGCCGCGGTCACCGCGCCCATGAGCATCGCCGACGCGCTGGAGACGCTCATCGGCTCGCCCGATCTGTGCTCCAAGCGATGGGTGTGGGAGCAATACGACCACATCATCCTCGGCAACACGGTGCAGCGGCCCGGCGGCGACGCTGCCGTCGTTCGCGTCAATGACGGGCCCAAGGCGCTGGCGCTGACCGCCGATGTGACGCCGCGGTACTGCGAGGCCGACCCGTTCGAAGGCGGCAAGCAGGCGGTGGCGGAGGCGTGGCGCAACCTTTCTGCCGTCGGCGCACGGCCGCTGGCACTGACGGACAACCTCAACTTCGGCAACCCGGAGCGGCCCGAGATCATGGGTCAGCTGGTCGGCGCGATCCGGGGCATCGGCGAAGCCGCCCGCGCGCTCGATTTCCCCGTCGTCTCCGGTAACGTGTCGCTCTACAACGAGACCAACGGCAGGGCGATCCTGCCGACGCCGACGATCGGCGGCGTCGGCATCCTCGACGACTTCGCCAAATCCATGACGCTCGCTTTCAAAGCTGAGAGCGCGACGATCCTGCTCGTCGGCGAGACCCGGGGCTGGCTCGGCCAATCGCTCTATCTGCGCGAGGTGTGCGGGCGCGAGGGCGGCGCACCGCCCCCGGTCGATCTCGCCGCGGAGCGCCGCCACGGCGATTTCGTTCGCGCGCTGATCGGCGAGGGGCTGGCGAGTGCGGTACACGACGTTTCCGACGGTGGGCTCCTGGTGGCGCTCACCGAGATGGCCATGGCTTCGGGCATCGGCGCCGTGCTCGAAGCTCCGGCGGGCGTTCCCGCGCATGCGTTCTGGTTCGGCGAGGATCAGGCCCGCTATGTGGTTACGGCGGCAGATGCCGCCGCGGTGTTGCGGCGCGCGCACGCGGCGGGCGTTCCGCTGATGCGGTTGGGCGCAACCGGCGGCCGGGTGCTGGCAATCGCCGGCCAGCGCCCGCTCGCTGTCGGCGCGCTGGTGTCGCGCTTTGAAGCGTGGCTGCCGGCTTTCATGGCCGGGCCTCGGTGAGCCGGGCCGCGATCCGCTCGGGCGGCGCTATCTTTCGCTGACGCGCGCGACCGCCGCGTAACACTGGGGCGCGAGATTCGCCGCATGCGCGCCCAGGCATTCGAGGAGGCGCTCGCCGCCCGGTGGCACGCCTTGACACAACCGCGCCAAGTCGGCGGCGCAGATCGTAACGATCACTACCCGCCTCTGCGGCATGATGAACCGCCGGACTTTCAGCGGGGCCACCACCGGTCCGGGCGGTGGCGCGGGCGGTGGCGATTCGATCACGGCACTGGCGGGATGCATCGCAGCGGGCGGCGCGGAAGTCGCAGCAACGACCGCCGCTTTGCAGGCTGGCGACAGTCTGCCAGCGTTATGCTCCAAGCATCGAAGCGCCTCGTGGCCGCCCGGCTGCACCCCCGCGCAGTTGGACATGAAGTCCGATCGGCAGGAATGCCGGATGGCTTCCAACTGCGCCTCCGACGGCTTGTGACCGTGCGCAGCGTGCTCGACCGGGGCCGGCTGCTTCTCCATCGGCATCGCCGCCGGTGGCGCCGTGGCCGAAGCGGGCGGCGGAGGAGAGGCCGCTGCTGCCGGCTGCGGACTCGGCGCCGCCGCCGGTGCGCTCGGCATGATCGCGCTCACTGCGGTCCGGCAGGCCGCAGACAGCTTGGCTACGTTCCGCTTCAGGCATTCAAGAGCGTCCTTACCGCCCGGCTGCACGCCGGCGCAGTTGGCCATGAAGTCGGATCGGCAGGAATGCCGGATGGCATCGGTCTGGCCCGGCGAGGGCTGCTGCGCGTAAGCCGGGGCCGCCGCGGCGACCAGCAGCGCAGCGCCCAGCGCCGCCAATGCGTTAAGCTGTTTCCTGCCCGCCATCGCCGACACCCCCCGCTGTTCTAGGCAGATTTGCCATTCCAGTGACAAAACTGCCGTGCTTAGTCAATATTGGCCGTCCCGCCCGATGTGGAGGCTTCCGGTCGTGGCGGCACCTCGCGCGAGCCCATCATGAGACGCAGCACCGATCGAATTCTCACCACCCATTCCGGCAGTCTGTCCCGCCCGGCCGACCTCATTGCCTTGAATAAGGCGCGCGCCCAGGGCGAGAAGGTCGACGGCGCCGCCTACGCGCAGTGCCTGGCCGCGTCGGTCGCCGAGGTGGTGCGCCGGCAAAAGGCCGCCGGCATCGACATCCCCGACGACGGCGAATTCGGCAAACCGATGGCGTCGAACTACGACTACGGGGTGTGGTGGAATTACGCCTTTGCGCGAATGGAAGGCTTCGTTCCCGCCGAGTCGGTGTCCGAAACCGCGCACAAGAAGTCGAGCGTCGCCGACATGGCGCTGACCAGCATGGGCAATCGGCGCGATTGGCAGAAGTTCAGCGAATTTTATTCGGACCCGGAATCGACCGGCACGCTGATCGGCAGCGCGCCGCGGCGGCGCACGCGGCGTCCGGTCTGCACGGCGCCGATCAAATACACCGGCCATGCCGGGATTGCTGCCGATATCGCCAACCTCAAGAGGGCGATGGCCGCGAGCGGCGTCGACGAAGGCTTCATGTGTTCAATCGGGCCCGGCAGCTTCGCGCGCGGCGAGGACCTCTACTACAAGAACGAAGAGGAGTTTGTCTTTGCTGCCGCGGACGCCATGCGCGAAGAGTACAAGGCGATTGTCGATGCGGGGATCGTGCTGCAGATCGACGATCCCAGCCTTCCGGACAACTGGGACATGATCAATCCGGAGCCGCCGCTCGCCGAATTCAAGAAATTCGAGCGCGCGCGCATCGAGGCGCTCAATCATGCGCTGCGGGGCCTGCCGGCCGACCGGATTCGATTTCATATCTGCTGGGGCAGTTGGCACGGCCCGCACACCACCGACATAGCCTTGGAGGACATCGTCGACCTCGTACTCAGCGTCAACGCGGCGGCCTATTCGGTGGAAGCCGGCAACGTCCGCCACGAGCACGAGTGGCGCGTGTGGCAAAACGTCAAGCTGCCCGAGGGCAAACTGCTCATTCCCGGCGTGGTTAGCCATGCCACGAACCTCGTCGAGCATCCCCAGGTGGTCGCGGACCGTATCGTGCGCTACGCCAGGATCGTCGGCCGGGAGAACGTGATCGCCGGGACCGATTGCGGCTTCGGCGGCCGCATCCACCCGCAGATTGCCTGGGCAAAGCTTGAAGCGCTGGCGGCGGGCGCGCGGCTCGCGACCCGCGAGCTCTGGGCATAGCGGCGTTTCGCGGACTTCCCTTCGCGAGGGTGAATCTGGTAAGCGCCAGGCTTGTGCCCGGGGGTACGGAGATCGCCATGGCCATGGCTGCGAGCGATATCGAGCGGCTGATCCGGGCCAGCATTCCGGATGCCCAGGTCACGATCCGCGACCTCGCGGGAGACGGCGATCACTATGCCGCCACCGTCATCGCCGAGTCGTTTCGCGGCAAATCGCGCGTTCAGCAGCACCAGATCGTGTATGAGGCGCTCAAGGGCGAGATGGGCGGCAAACTGCATGCGCTGGCGCTGCAGACCGGCACGCCTGAGCGCTGACGGCCCCGCCGCTAGCAGCGGCCACGAGGAGGCCCGTCCGCTGCTTTCGTCGGCTTCGCCACGGGGCTCAAGACCACTCCGCGACGCCTTCCTTCTGCGGTCCCATGAAATCGTGGAACTTGGAGCTCCGCCGAGCTAGCCCTGGGGCAATCCTTTTCCGCGGCGCCATCTTTCGGCATTAAACCTAAGTTGCCGGCTTGGGCTTTGCCTGCGTTTTGCGCTACATATATTTCAGGCTTCGAGACGAGAGTCGGCGCGGGCGGACCCCCACGCTCCCAGCAAGGAAGACCGCAATGTCCATCGAGCAGTTCATCGATAATGAAGTGAAGTCCAACGACGTCGTGCTGTTCATGAAGGGCACGCCGCAATTTCCCATGTGCGGGTTCTCAGGCCAGGTGGTGCAAATCCTCGACTATCTGGGCGTGTCCTACAAAGGGCTCAACGTGCTCGAAAACGACGATCTGCGCGGCGGCATCAAAGGCTATTCCAATTGGCCGACGATCCCGCAGCTTTACGTCAAGGGCGAATTCGTTGGCGGCTGCGACATCATCCGCGAAATGTTCCAGGCCGGCGAGTTGCAATCGCTGCTGAAAGAGCGCGGCATTCCCGTCAAGGAGAGCGCGCAGGTCTGACGCGGTTTCGCAATCCGACAATCATCATGGCCGGGCTTGCCCGGCCGTTTTCTTTTGCAGTGCTTGGGAAATTCCTGCCGCCTAGCGCATGCGTTTGGCGACGAGGAAGACAATCGCCAGCACGATGGCAAGGCCGACCAGCGATTGCTCGGGAATAGTGCCGGCGAATTTTACGACGTTCTCCGCGACGCCGGAAACGAACACGCCGGAATTGGCGCCGAGGATCAGATACAGCAATATGACAGTGAGGACCGCCAGGAATCCGATTTCAACGAATGCCCAAAGATACTGCTTGATCTTGTCCAGGTACGCGAGCATCGCACGCCCTCAAAAGCGTTGGGTGGGAGTATCGCTCGCCACCCAACATTTATCTCAATCACACGTGTCGTATGATCAGCCGCCTACGCCTTACGTCCGGAGAACAGCCAAATGATGATGGCGACCGCGATCAGCCCGACGAGGCCGCCATCGCCAAGCGATTTGACCGCGGCCATAATGTTTCCGATTACGCCGCCGAAGAACGGCAACTGTTGGCCGACAAGAATCGCGGCCACGATTGCCAACGCGAGCAGCGCCAGCCCGATATCCGTAACGCCGTTGATCCAGCTTCTGATCCTTCCTAACGCATCCATGTACGTTCTCCCCTTCGCTTGTTGAGCAGCCCCGTGCGAACTCCAATACACCAGATGCACAGCTTGCGCGGGCGAGAGTACGCGGGGGTGTCCGGTTTTTCAAGTTACGACCCCGCAAACAGGTGCATAACTTGGCATGTCGCCGATTTTTGGCGACTCATGCCGCACTGCAACACGCTAGCAGAAGGCGGAATCCGAAGATTGAGTCGCGGTCTACGGGCGCTCAGCGCGAGTAATATTCGACCACCAGGTGCGGCTCCATCATCACCGGATAGGGCACGTCGCCAAGCGTGGGCACTCGGATAAGCTTCGCCGTCATCTTGGAGTGATCAACTTCGACATAGTCCGGCACGTCGCGCTCGGCGAGCGCGGTCGCTTCCAGGACCAGTGCCAGCTGCTTGGACTTCTCCCGGACTTCGACGAGGTCGCCGACCTTGACGCGAATGCTCGGCACGGTCACGCGCTGGCCGTTCACCTTGACGTGGCCGTGGTTGACGAACTGCCGCGCCGCAAACACGGTCGGTACGAACTTCGCGCGGTAGATCAGGGTGTCGAGGCGGCGCTCGAGCAGCCCGATCATGTGGGCGCCGGTGTCGCCCTTGAGGCGGCGCGCCTCCTCGTAGAGGCCGCGGAAATGCCGCTCGGACATATTGGCGTAATAGCCCTTGAGCTTCTGCTTGGCGCGCAATTGCACGCCATAGTCGGAGAGCTTGCCCTTGCGCCGCTGGCCGTGCTGGCCGGGGCCGTATTCACGCTTATTGATGGGAGATTTCGGTCGGCCCCAGATGTTCTGGCCCATCCGACGGTCGATCTTGTATTTCGCCGCGTGGCGCTTGGTCATTCGCGTCCTCATAGGAATATGCTGTTGAGGATCGCGCCCTCCTCTGTCCCGTCCACTCTCAGCTTCCCCGCAGGCGGAGGAGGGGAGGTGGGCGGAACCGACAGGCTTGCCACCGAAGCGCCGGCGCAAACCGCGGGTCGCGAAACGCAGCGCGGGCCAAATCGGGTCATGCCCTTGGGCCCGCGCCGCGCCGGGTATGTAGGTGCAAACCGACGAGGTGTCAAACGCGCGACGTTGCCGGCGGATGCCGCCGGCAAGAGACGGCGAACCGCGGGCCTAGACGGCGCCAACTCCGTCAGCCGGCCCCCTCGGCATTGCCCTTTCCGCGTCGATCCCGAAACGGGCGAGCGCCGCGACCGGGGCACGGCCCGAGGTGAAGATCGCCCGGGTATGGCCCGGCTCCGACGGCGGCGCCGGCCCGAGCAGATCACCGACCCGGCGCGCAATTGCCGGCGCCGGATCGAGAAACGCCACGGGCCACGGCGCGAGCCGCCGCAGGCGGTCGATCAGCAACGGATAGTGGGTGCAGGCCAGCACCACGGTGTCCGTCCGCGCGCCGTCCTCGCGGAAACATGGGGCGATTTCGGCAAAGATCGCGGCGTCGCCGGCCGGCCTGCCGAGGAGCTCGGCCTCCGCATAGGCGGCGAGCGCCTTCGATCCAACGAGCGTGACGCGACAGTCGCCGGCGTAGTTGCGGATCAAGGCGCGGGTGTATTCGCGGGCCACGGTGGCCTCGGTGCCG
>Ga0335085_10009458_pt1 | contig 14708 bp, 11 predicted proteins | sample Lox_Sample_45_FD_206712 | JGI IMG/M metagenome (GOLD analysis project Ga0335085, IMG submission 206712) | Soil microbial communities from Loxahatchee National Wildlife Refuge, Florida, United States - Lox_Sample_4.5 | ecosystem: Environmental > Terrestrial > Soil > Wetlands | place: USA... | reverse complement strand
CGCCCGAGTCGGGGCCCGTCGGGTCGGTCACCGGCGCGGCCGTATACGGCGCAAACCAGTCGTGCACCCATTCCCAGACGTTGCCCTCCATGTCGTACAACCCCCATGCGTTGGGCTGCAGCTCGCCCACGGGATGCGTTTCGTCGACGCTGTTCGTCGAAATCCATCCGCCCGCGGTTGCGTCGCCGGGCACGCCGTAGTCGGCGGGCGACCCCGCGCGCGCCGCATATTCCCATTCCGCTTCGGTCGGCAACCGGTAGTGCTTGCCCGGCGATCGCGCGTTGAGCGCGGCGATGAACTGCTGCACGTCGTCGTAGCTCACTTCCTCGACCGGACATCGTGGACAGAAGGTGAAGTAGCTCGGGTTGCTGCCCATGACGGTTTCCCATTGTGCCTGCGTGACCTCTGTCTTCTGCAGATAGAAGACGTGCGTCAGCGTGACGGTATGAACCGGCAGCTCGCCCGGGTCCCCGTCGCCAGCGAGATCCCCCATCTGAAAAGTCCCCGGTCGGATGAACACGAAGTCGGCGTCCGTGATCTTTGCCGTGGGCGGCGGCGTGAGACCGTGCGCGGCCGCGGTCGGCGCGCGCGCGTCCGGGGCGGGCCGACATGCCCGGCGCAACCCGCTGATGAGGGTGGAATCCGCGCCTGCCTGGCGCAGCCGCCGCTCGGTCGGCGCGTCGAGGGTGAACGTCACGCAACTCGCCGTCGCGAGTTGGAGCACCCGCGCCGATCCGGCGCCTCGTTGCAAGAGCGAGAGCACCGTCGCGAGCGAATACGGCTGATCAAGCTGTGCGCCGGCGGTTCGCCCCGCTGTCATGCCGGTGACTGCCGCGCAGGCCACGCTCCACGCCATCCGGCTGATGAACCGTGCGCTCAGCCATGCCGACTGCGGCGTCGTCCGGCGACGCCGCAAGCACTCCGGCGGCCGCGCGGTTGCGTGGTCGATCATGCGTGAAATATATGCGCGGCGCGTCTGGCTCGGCCGGGCACGGCGTGCCATCATTCGAGCCGACAGCGTGAGGGTGGCCAAATGGTTGATGACCGAGGATCTCGATCCAGCGGACGGATCGAGCGCATCTGGATCAAGCGGGCGCATCGCGGACCGATGGACCCGGCCTTCGAGGCTGCGTTGGTGGTGGATCACGGGCTCGCGGGTAATGTCGACCGTAGTCGCCGCCGGCAGGTCACGTTGTTCGAACTTGAGGCTTGGACCCAGGCGACCGCCGACGTGTCGGCCGTCGTGGATCCCGCGACGCGTCGCGCGAATATCCTCGTGAGCGGCATTGCGCTCGCGCATACGCGCGGGCGCACCCTCCAGGTAGGTGGCGCGCGGGTGTGTATCGGCGGGGAACTGACGCCGTGCGAGCGCATGGACGAGGCGCGGCCCGGTTTGCGGGTCGCGCTGATCCCGGATTGGCGGGGCGGCGTGTTCGCGCACGTGACCGCGGCGGGTTCGATCCGGGTGGGGGACATCGTTCGGTGGGAGTCGCCGCCCGACCCGACGGCCCGCGATGCGACCACGACGCGGTCTTCAGAGATTCACCCCTAACCTCGACGTCATGCGCCAGCTCATCGGACTGCTCGGAGCCCTGCTCATTCTGATCCCGTTTGGCGCCAGCCAACTCGGCCGCATGCGCACGACCGGTTTGAGCTATCAACTCCTGAACCTCGTCGGGTCGACGATCCTGACGGCCATCGCCGTGACCTCCCGGCAATACGGGTTCATTCTCCTCGAAGGCGTGTGGGCGATCATGAGCCTGGTCGGCCTATTCCGGCTGCCGGCCACGGGCCTCATGCGGTAAGCCTCCTAGCTACGGATAAAGCAGTTGACAAACGCGACGGCGGCACGTAGGCTACGGCATAATCAGTAGAGACCGTCGGGACGGGCGCGCCTGGGGCGGCGGTCGGGAAGCAATGGAGGGCACAGCATGATGATCGCGTGGATGTGGCACGGGCTCGTCGTCGGATCGCTCGTCGCGGCAGCCGCGGCGGCCGCGGAACGCCTCGCACGGCTGGTTGGGCGGCAGCTGCGCTGGGTCTGGGTTGGCGCGATCGTCGCCGCCATCGTCGTGATTGCCACGGCGCCGTTTCGGGCCGGTCTGGTGCTGCCCGTTGTGCCGGGGTGGATGCCGACGGCGGCCGCCTCAGGGACGGCGATCGTTCCGCATGCGCAGCGTGAGATCCCTGGGCTGGCCGCCGATGCCGGCGCACGCGTGTACGGATTGCTCTTCGAGCGCCCGGTGGCGTTCATCGCGAGCCGAACAGGGTCGCCGGCGGTCGAGCGCGGTCTGGGCGTGGTCTGGGGCGGGACAAGCCTCGGGCTTCTTGCCTTGCTGTGCGTCGTCGAGTGGCGTTTCCGTCGCGCGCGCCAACGGTGGCCGCGGGAGGTGGTGCACGGGGCGACGGTCCGGGTTTCCCCCGGGCTCGGGCCGGCGGTGATCGGATGTCGCCGGCCGGAAATCGTGGTGCCTCACTGGTTGCTCCACCGCGACTCCGAGGAGCAGCACCTCGTGCTCATTCACGAACTAGAACACCTGCGCGCGGGGGACGCGACCGTGCTCGCGGTGGCCTGGGTCGCGATCGCGCTCGTCCCGTGGCATCCGGCGATCTGGTGGATGACCGGCCGGCTGCGGAGCGCCATCGAATTGGATTGCGATGGCCGGGTCTTGAAGCGGGGCGTCGTGCCAAGGCGTTACGGCGCCGTGCTGATCGATGTGGCCGCGGAGTGCGCCGGGTGCGGAGAGGGCGTGGCCGCTCTGGCATGTTCGGATCGTTCACGCCAACTCGAACGGAGGCTTCTGGCCATGACACAGAAACAAACAGCTCCCCGGTGGTTCTCACGCGTCCATGGCGCGGTCCTCGGCGGATTGGGTCTGGCGGCCCTGGCCGTTGCGTGCGAGGCACGGGTGCCCACCGCGGCCGAGATCGATCATATCAGCGGGCCATCCGCGCAGGCACTCCAGCTGAAGAGCGCCGCGGTGGCAAACGCGAAGCTCCGACCTGTCGTGTCCAACAAGCAGGCAACGCCATTATTCGTGGTCGACGGCACACCCATTTCCGGCACCTTGGATATCGGCGCGCTGGACAGCCTGAACGTCGAATCCATCGAGGTGATCAAAGGGAGCGCGGCGGCCGCCCTGTATCCGAACGAACCGCGCGCGGCCGGCGGGGTAATTCGGATCACGCTCAAGCACTAGCGGTCACCGCCTCGCGTCCTCCGCCGCCGAAATCGCTCCCTGCACCTGCCGGCGGAACTCGAGCGGGGCGGCAATCTGCTCGAAGATCTCTTTGGTGCCGCCCGTGCCGGTGACGGTGATCGTTCCGTAGTTCAGCATGCGTCCCATGACACCCTGGTCGACCCCGACGCCTTCGACCTTGGACAACATGGTCTCCAACGTGCGTCGCTGGATCCAACCCGTCTTAATGACGAGACGCTTATTGGTCACGGCGAATTCCGAGCTGGCGTAGCGAACGCGGCAGGCGAGCAGCCAGATCGCCGCAACGACCGCGATGATGAGCGTGATCCACCACCAGGTGTGGCGAGCCGCCGGCGCGGACCGAACCGCGACGACGGCGCTGACGATGGCGAGCCCGACCGTCAGGTAGGGGCCCGTGAAGAGAACTTTGTTCCGTCGCCCGCGATAGCGGACGGTCTCACCTTCGAGCAGTTGGGAATCGACGTAGGACATGCGGGTCTCCGGGATGATCGCTGCGAATCTAGGGTCGCCGCTGCGCGTGAGCCAGGCGGGAGTGAGGCGGTCAGACGATCCCTAGAGGTACGGTTGCGCCAGCCACACGACGCCGTCACGCAGCTTGGTCGGAAGGGAGCGAGCCTCCAGGTGCGATCGCGTCAGCTCCCGCGCCGTCGCTCGTTTGGCCGCCACGATCCCTTCCATGCGTGCGGCAAACTCCGTCGAATAGCATTCGACCACGTACTCGAAATTGAGCCGCACACTGCGGGGGTCCCAGTTTGCCGAGCCGATGAGCGTCCAGGCCCCGTCAACGATGAAGAGTTTGGAATGGTCGAACGGCGACGGCGTGAGAAAGACGCGGCAGCCGCCGGCCAGGACCTGCCCCAGCTGCGCGGTCTGCGCCCACTGCACGGCCCGCAGGTTGCCGCGCTCGGGCAGGACGATCTCCACGTCGACGCCGCGAAGCGCCGCTACGCGCAATGCGTCGAGCACCGGTGGATCCGGCAGGAAGTACGGCGTAACGATCCGGACGGTGCGCGCCGCTTGCGCGAGCGCGCCGAGAAAGGTGAGGAGGAGTGAGTCGAACGTTTCATCGGGGCCGTCGGCGATGCCGCGGGCGGCGATCGCGCCCGCTTCCCCCAGCGACGGAAACCACCGGGCGTCGTCCAGCGGCTCGCCCGTGGTATACTGCCAGTCGAAAGCAAACGCGCTCATCAGCTGCTGGACAACCGGGCCGCGAATGCGGAAGTGCAGGTCCGCGGTCGGGTCGGGTGGATGGAGCGCCAACAGGCACGCGTCGCGAATGTTGAGTCCTCCGCAAAACCCCACCGCGCCATCCACGATCAGGAGCTTCCGGTGGTTACGCAAGTTGAAGTAGGGGTGGACGAGCGGGACGACCGACGGAAGAAATCGCGCCACGGGAACGTGGCGACCGCGAAGCTCGCCGACGATGGGCGGGTGGCTGTAGCGCGCGCCGACCGCGTCGATCAGGACGCGCACCTCCACACCCCGGCGCATCGCGCCCTCGAGAACGGCGAGAAAGCGATCGGCGACCACCCCGCGATCGAAAATGTAGGTCGCGAGCGCCACGCTTCGTTCCGCGTGTTCGATCGCCTCCAGCATCGCCGGATATGCGGCGTCGCCGTTGACCAGACAGTCGATGGCGTTGCCCGCGGTGAGCGAGGCGCCCGTCACGGTCCCGACGAGCGTGGCGAGCGGGGCCAGCATCGGCGCGTCCGCGCGAGACGGAGTCTTGGTGGACGACGTCGCGGGCGGCACGGCGTGCGTCGCGGTTACCTCGAGGCGCGCACCCCGGAGCTGCACGGCCCGCCGCTTGATCCGGTTCACGCCGAAAAACACGTACACGACCGAACCCACCACAGGCGCGAGCCAGACGAGCCCCGCCCATCCGATGGCGCTCCGGACGTCGGACTTGGTGAGCACGATATGCGCCGACACGCCGACCGCGAGGACGACGTGGAGCGTGCCGATCAGCAGTTGGAGCGACTGTGGGTCCATGCCGGTCTGAGGCGGAAAATGCGATCGCCTGAACACGAGAGGTTCTCGCACCGGGGCGCAAGGGGCGTCGCCGCACCATTGCGGTGGCCCGTCCCGGCGTAAGATTTATCGCGCGTTCGCCGGGGCGACCCGCACCCGTTCCCATACCAGGAAGTCCGCCGTGCCACGTTCGCTGATCATCTGCGCTTTGCTCGTCGCCGCGACCACACGCGGCGCGCTCGGCCAAGGAGCCGCGTCCACCTCGAATCCCGCGAAACCGGCCACAGGCGCCACGGGTGCCGCCGCGACATCGGCCAGGACTTTGGACACGCCGAAAGCCAGGACGGTGTGGCCGGACGAGGGCGCTGCCAAGTGGGCGCCGCGCCCAACGCAGGCGGCAATCACCGCCAACGATCTCCGGACGCGCCTCTATCAGATCTCCGACGATTCGATGTTGGGCCGAAAGGTCGGTGAACTGGGCGACTACAAGGCCACCGCCTACGTCGCCCGCGAATTCAAGCGGTTGGGACTCAAGCCTGCCGGCGATAGCGGCACCTATTTCCAAGATCTCGCCTATGGACCTACGGGGTATGACAGCGCAAGCTCACGGCTCCTGGTAGGCGGGAAGGCCCTGGTGACTTCGAAGGCTTGGATTCCAATGGCGCCCTCGCCGCCGAGCGGCATTGGCGGCAAAGCGGATCTCACCAATGTGCCCACGGTCTTTGCCGGGGCGTGGGGAGATACGGCAGTCGCGCTCGATTCGGCGGTCTTCAAGGGCAAGGTCGCTGTCTTTACCGGCTCGGCGGTTGAAGCTGCAGCGGTCGCCGCGGCAGGCGGCCGTGGGGCGCGGGGTGGCGGTCGTGGCGGCGGGGGGACGACGGGCGCTGGCGGCGCGCGCCTTCTTCCGCGCTGTGATTCGATTCCGAGCAACTTCGGCGCCGAGGCGGCGATCAGGTCGGCGGCGGCTGTGGCGGCGGGTGGGGCGGCGACCGCTGGTGCCGCGGGCCGTGGCCGCGGCGCTGGTGGTCCGCCCGGCGCCGGCGGTCGTGGGGGGCGAGGTGGGGGTGGTGGAGGCTCGACGTTGCCGACTGATGCGCGGGCTCAAGCCGCCGGCGCGGTTGGCGTGTTGGTGGTATCGCTCGACTCGATACCGCGCGCGACCGTCGCGTCCGCCTTCGAAGGGCGGATGGGAATGCAGCCCGCCACGGTTGCCGCACCGACCGAAGGACTCGGCGGCGCGATGATCTCGGCGGCGGCCGCCACCAGCATCTTCGGCAAACCAATGAGCCAGCTGAGCGTTGGAGCCGCGGGACAACCCGTGACCTTGAGCTGGAGCTACGGGTGGAGGATGTCCCGGACCCCCGCACGAAACGTGATTGCGATTTTACCTGGATCCGATCCGGCGCGGGCCGGGGAGTATGTGCTCGTCAGCGCCCATAATGACCATTTGGGCGTCAACACGACTCCGGTCGACCACGATTCGCTCCGCGCGTTCAATTGGGTCGTGAAGCCGCAGGGAGCGAATGATGCCGCCTGCCGTCCGTCCCCGGAGCAGCAACATCGGATCGATTCCATGATCGCCCGCGCCCGGAGCATTCGGCCTCCGCGCCTCGACTCGACCTTCAACGGCGCCGACGACGATGGCTCGGGCACGGCGGTCTTGCTCGAGATCGCGGAAAAATTCGCGACGGAGAAACCGGCCCGCTCGATCATTTTTGTCTCGCACACAGGTGAAGAGGCCGGACTGCTTGGCTCGAAGTGGTTCACGGACCATCCCACGATTCCTCTCGACTCGATCGCGGCCGCGCACAACATGGACATGGTGGGGAAGGGACGGACGGACGAGGTGAAGTTCGGCGGTCCGACTTCGATCCAGACGTTGGGCTCGCGCCGCCTGTCGCAGGAGTTCGGTGACATCATCGACTCGGTCAACGCGGTACGGACGGAGACGATGGCGATCGACAAGACGTGGGATGTCTTCGCGAACCCGATGAATCGCTTCTGCCGGAGCGACCAGGTGAACTATGTCAAGCACAACGTGCCGGTGACGTATTTCTCATTAGGCTATGGGCCCGACTACCATCAAGTGACCGACGAGCCGCAATACATCGACTACGATCACGCGGCGCGATTCGCCCGGTTCATCCACGATGTCATGATGGCGGTGGCAACGCGCAAGGATCGGCCGGCGATCTCGGGACCGGACCCCAACTATCCGGTGTGCCGGTAGAAGGCGGACTCAGTGCACGTCGAGCTCGCCCCGGAGCCGGATGTCTTTGGACGATCCGCCGATCATCACGCGGAACGCTCCGGGCTCGACGACCCAGTGCATGTCGCGATCCAGCATGTGCACTTGCGCCGGTCCGAGGGTAAACGTGACGTCGCGGGCCTCGCCGGGCGCCAGGTGGACGCGCGTGAAGCCCTCGAGCTGAATCACGGGACGGGAGGTCGAGGCGAGCACGTCGTGGATGTAGAGTTGCACGACCTCGTCGCCCGCCCGCGTGCCGGTGTTCCTCACGGTGCAGCGGACGCGGGCCGAGTCGGTCGGCCCGATTGACGCGGGTTCCACCGCGAGGTTGGCGTAGTCGAACGTGGTGTAGCTGAGGCCGAACCCGAAGGGGAAAAGCGGCTGTCCGGTGAGGTCGACATAGTCGTCGCCGCGGCCGGTCGGCCGGTGGTTGTAGACCAGGGGCACCTGTCCCTCAAATACCGGAAACGTGATTGGCAAACGGCCCGCCGGGTCATAGTCGCCGAACAGGACATCGGCCACCGCGTGCCCGCCTTCCTCGCCTGGATACCAGACGTCGAGCACGCCGCCGACCGAGTCCAGCCATGAGGACATCGTGATCGCGCTGCCGCCCACCAACACGACCACGACGGGCGTGCCCGTCGCGGCCACGGCCCGGATCAACTCGTCCTGGTGGCCCGGGAGCGACAGCAGCGCGCGATCGCGGAATTCGCCTTCTTCGATGCCGCCGACCACGATGGCCGCGTCGCTCCGGCGCGCGAGCGCGGCGGCGCTATCGATCCGTGCCTTCCAGTCGTTCGGCACGCCGGCGTCCCACACGAGCTTCACCCGCGCGTTGCCCGTGCTCTCGAAGTACTCGAGTTTGATGTCGTAGGTGTGGCCGGGCGCCAGAGTCACGGGCGCGAGTCGCGTACCGGCCGAACGCTTTTCCCAATCGTCGATGAGGAGCCTGCCGTCGACGTACAGACGGTAGCCGTCGTTGCCTTCGATCCCGAGATGGGAAACACCGCCGACGGGGACGGTGACCGTGCCCGTCCAGCGCACCGAATACCAATCATACGGAATGCCGCGGCCAGGCGAGTTGAGCGTCCAGCCAAAGTTGACCGTGTTGTCGGTGCGCACGAGGCGCGGTGCGCCGGCGAGTGCATTGTTGTCGAAATACTCGCCCCGCAGCCCGCGCACCGTCTGGCCGTTCGCGACCGACGCCAGCTGGGTCGCGGGGATCACGACGTGGTCGGGCGAGAGGCGACCGGGCCCGGGCGCATAGCGCACATCGGCGGCCGAGCCAAGGCGGTCGCGCAGGCCATCAAGGATCGAGACGTTGCGGACGGCTGGAGCACTGTACCCACCGGTTCGCGCCTCGACGGCGTCGGTGCCAATGACGGCAAGCGACTTGATCGCGTGCGACAGCGGCAGGATGCTGTGTTCGTTTTTGAGCAGCACGATCGATGCGCGCGCGGCCTCGAGCGCCATTGCCCGGTGGGCGGCATTGCCGTTCCAGTACGCGGCGCTGTCGGGATCCACGAACGGATGCTCGAACAGCCCGAGCTGAACCTTGGCCCGCAGCACCCGGCTCACGGCCGCGTCGATCACCGAATCGGGGACGAGCCCGCGGCGAAACGCGTCGAGGTAGGGCCGGTACTCCGGATACGACGATTGAAACACGACGTCGAGTCCCGCGGCAAACGCGTCTTGCGTCGCCGTGGCGGTGCTTGCTTCGGTGTGCTGGAGCACCGTTGAACCGCCCGTGCCGGAGGCGTCCGAGATGACGAAGCCGCTGAAGCCCCACTCCGCCAGCTTGTCCGTGAGGAGCCAGCGGTTCTGCGTCGCCGGCACTCCGCCGACGGAGTTGTACGCCGCCATGATGGAGCGTGCGCCCGCCGCGATGGCGGCCTGGAAGGGCGGGAAGAAATCCTCGTCGAGGATGCGCTCATCGAGGTCGATGGGATAGCTGTCGCGTCCGCCATCTCCCACATTGGCGACGAAGTGCTTGGGCGTGGCGACGATGCCAAATCGGTCGAAGGCGCCGACGAACGCCCGCGCCATGAGGGACGTGAGCACGGGGTCCTCGCCGTACGTCTCCTCGACGCGGCCCCACCGGACGTCGTTCGCGAGGTTGACGACCGGCGAGAGGACTTGCCGGATGCCGCGGGTCGCGGTCTCGCGCGCGATCGCGCCCGCGACCCGGCCCATGAGCGTCGTATCCCAGGTGGCCGCGAGGCCGATTGCCTGTGGAAAGATGGTCGCGCCGTCGCGTACCAACCCGTGCACCGCTTCGTCGAACGGGATGATCGGGATGCCAAGCCGTGTCTGCTCGATGAAGTATTTCTGAATCGCGTTGATGCGTTCGGCGTGCGCCCGGGCCGCCGCGCCCGACGCGGCAGTGGCTTGCGCATCGGTGAGCGGGGCCCCGGTGGGGCCCGTCGCTTGCCGGCCGCCGGGTTGATCCGTCCGCGGCATCCCGATCTGGAGGCCAAAAACGCCCTTGGAGTAGTCGAAGGCCGTATTGTCGAGGTCGCCGGGGATCATGAACAACTGCCAGAACTTCTCGTCCGGGGTCATGCGGGACACGAGGTCGCGCACCCGCGCGTCGACGGGGAGACTCGCGGCGCGGTACGGTGGCGACGGGCTCGTTTGCGTCTGTTGGGCGTCGATGGCGGCGGCCGTTCGCGTCAGGAATGCTGCCGCCGCGAAGAGGCCGAAAACAATCTTCCTGATTAACATCGATCGGACATGCTCTGCGTGGTCCTCCCCTATCGCCGGCGATTCCGGGTGGCGAGGTTATTGGGACAGGGGTCCGGGACAGCCTGCCCGTCAATATATCGGTGGCGAATGATTCGTCCGCTTGCTCTTCTCTGTTCCTGCTGGGTTGCCGCGGTCCATGCGCAATCCACTGGTGGCGGTCCGGCCGCGGGCCCGCCGCCGGCCAACTGGGTGAGCGCCTCGTTTACGGTTCAGCAGGCGTTCGAGGTGAATGATGGCGACACCCACACGCATTGGAACTTTCAGCAGGCCTTGCAATATCGGGCAGCGATCGACCGCTCCATCGGTCACGGCATCACGCTAGGCGTCGGGCTGGCCTACGCGACGCCCAACATGACGTATTCGCCCCGATACGGGGCCGTTGGCGTGCCAATCGATTGCGCGACGTCCTGCGCGGGTTCAGGCAACATCGCGCAAGCGCTCATCACGGCTCGTGGATCGCTCGATTATGTCTTTCGCCCGATCTATCAAGTGTCGATTGGTGTCGCCTCGCTTTCGGGATTTCGCGAGGCCAGCGGGGAAACCCTCCCGCCAAACGGCAGGACGGGGTTGACCGGCGGGCTGGGGCTCGGCATTGGCTACGCATACAACGATCGCACTGAACTCGATCTTCTGCAGGAAGGATGGTTCATGGCCACGGTCAATCGCACGGCTGGGTCGAGCATCCCGCACCCTCTCGCGACCGGGGTCGGGTTTCGCTTCGGGTTCTGAGCGGGGCGGGCGGCGGCCGCGGCCGAGGTGTCCCTCGCGGTGGGTGAACCGTGGTTTCGGGGGTTGGAGTTGCCGGCATGATCGGGTTGCCTCGCGTGCTGAAGAGTTGGGAAACAACAAGAATCGGAGCCAGTCATGCGGATATGCGCGCCACTACTCAGTGTGTTCCTCGGCGTCGGGACTGTGGCGATGGCCTTCGTGGCCTGCGGGGTGGTGGAACCGGTCCAGCCCTCGACGGTCGTCCTCACCGTGACCGTCACAACCGGGGGCGTGGGCTCGTCGTTCACCCTAACCGAAAGCGGGGCCCCCGCGGCAGCCAGTGGCTACCCGATCGATCTCGCGCAGCCCGACTCCTCGGATTCGGTGTGCGGGTTCGTTGGGTCGGGCGGAGGGTCTTTCGGGGGATCCGGCCGCTCCGGTTCCGGGGGACCGAGCGCCGACTTCGCCATCCGGTGCGGCAGCATGCCGATTGGGACCTACGTCTTCACCGCACGCGTGGACACCGCGGGCGGCCAGGTGTACGGCGCCACCCTGAGCGCGCAGACGTTGACGATCAGTACGGTCGGGAGCTACAGCGCCTCCGCGAACTACGCCGAAGCCGAAGGCAAGTGACGGGCAGCATTCCCCCGCGCCACCAACGCGGCGGCGGCGAGATCGCCCGTCACGTTGAGCACGGTCGCGAACGTATCGGGAATCGCGTCGACCGCGATCAAGATTCCGATTCCCTCCGCCGGCAACCCGATCGCCAGAAACAGGGGCGTCAGCATGATGAACGCGCCACGGGGTATGCCCGGCACGCCGAACGCGAGGAACACGGCCGCGAACGCCACGGTTGCCAGTTCCTTCGCGTGCAACGGAATTCCGTAGAACCACCCGACGAACAACGCGCCGATCGTCCATGACACGGGCGCGGCGATCTTGAACATCGACACCGCAAGCGGTAGCACGAAGCCGGTCACGGTGGTCGGCAAGCCCAGGCCGGTTCCCCCTTCTTCCGCGCCCTCGATGAGCGCCGGCAGCGTGGCGATCGATGAACTCGAGGTGAACGCGATCAACTGCGGTGGGAAGGCGGCGCGCGCGAAGCGACGCATGGAGATGCCGCCGAACGCGGCCACGATCGGGTACAGCAACAGGATCACGGTGATGCAGCCAGCGCAATAGGCGAGAATGTAGAAGCCGATCGCCCCGGCGACCGACGCGCCGAGGTGGGCCGCGAGCGGCAGGGCGAGCGCGAACACGCCAATGGGCGCGAGCAGGATGACCCAGCGGACGATCAAGAGCATCGCATCGCCAAGGGCCTTGAAGAACCCGACGAGCACCGATCGGCCCGGCTCCGGACTCCGCGCGATCGCCAACGCGAGGAGCAGCGCGAACAGCACGAGCGGCAGCATCGCCCCGTTCGCGGCGGCGGCAATGGGGTTCGACGGGACCAGGGACGTGAGCCACGCGCCGAACGTCTGACTCTGACCGCCCGAGGCCAGTTGTGCGGCGGCTTCGACCGCGCCCGCCGGCAGCGCCGGCGCGTTCGCGCTGTGCGGCAGGAAGGCAAAGAGCGCCGACGCCAGCGGGATGACGATGGCGGCGATCGAGCCGAGGAGGAGGCCGAAGACGCAGAGTGCGCGGCCCCCGAGCCGGCCGATCGCGGCGACGTTGGCGGTGGACGCCACTCCCGTGATGAGCAGCGAGACCACGAGCGGGATCACGGTCATGCGGATGGCGTTCACCCAGAGCGTGCCCACCGGCGCGATCTGGTCGACCGCGCGGAGCAGTGACGCGTTGCCCGACGCGCCGACGGCGGCCCCCGCGACGAGGGCCGCGCCCAAGCCGACGAGAACGCGTGTGCTTTCTTTCATTGTGGTATCGGTTACATCATGAGGTCGCCGCCGTTGATGTCGAACACGGCGCCGGTAATGTAGCCCGCAACCTCCGACGCGGCGAAGCAAATGAGATCTGCCACCTCCCCCGCCGTGCCGAGTCGCGGGACCGGATAGCCCGCGGCGAGGCGCGCGAGGAGGTCCGGCGCCGCGTGCTCGCGCGTCAACTCGGTATCGATCATTCCCGGACACACCGCGTTGACCGTGATGCCGAACGGGCTAAGTTCCTTGGCCGATGCGCGCGTCAGGCCGAGCAGCCCGGCCTTGGACGCCGTGTAGTGCGCGCCGCCGAGCGTGCTGACCATCCGGCCGGCGGACGACGAGATGTTGATGATGCGCCCGTACCCTTGGGTCTTCATCGCCGGCGCCACGGCCTGGGTCAAGAGAAAGGGCGCGGTGACGTTGACCTCGAGCACATCGCGCCACTCTCGAGCGGAGATGTCGGGGAAGCGCGTCGAGAGTGCCAGCGCCGCGTTGTTGACCAGAATATCGACTCGTCCAAACCGGTCGAGCGCGCGCGCGGCGAGCTGGGCGGGCACGCCTTCCCGGGTGATGTCGCCTGGCGCCGCGAGTGCGCGCTCACCGAGCGAGTCCGCGATGGCGTTGGCCCGAGTCAAGTCGCGAACGTTGACGACGACGGAGGCGCCACGCTCGTGGAGTCGCTTTGCGGCCGCCAACCCGAGGCCGCGCGCCGCCCCCGTGACGATCGCGACACGGCCGGAAAAGTCGGTGTTGGTTAGAGGCGTGTCGATGGGATGGTCCGGTGAGCTGAGGGCCGAATATCGCCCGTCTGGGCGAGAGCGGCAATTGGCGCGTGATGGGCGGCGGGCGGCGTTGCGGATTGAGTGGCCACTCCGCATCGTACCGGGCGCGGGGAAGCCGGTTCGCGTTTTGGTCCTGTCCAGGGAGCGGGTTATGAAGGTCGAGTGCAGGTCGCGTTGGACGATGACCGCGATCGCGGTCACCGTGGCAGTGGGCGTATCGGTCTCGCGTGGAGGCGGTCAGGCGCCGTCGGCCACCACCCCGGCGGATCTGACCGCGTCGCTCCTGACCGACTATCACTGGCGCAGCATCGGCCCCGGATCGGCGGGCGGCCGGATCACCGATGTCGAGGCGCTCGATTCTGACTTTCGATTCGTCATCGTGGCGGCGGCGTCGGGCGGTGTGTGGAAGAGCACGAATGCCGGTACGACCTGGACGCCGATCTTCGAACATTATGGGTCGTCGTCGATCGGCGACATCAAGATCTTTCAGAAGGATCCGCGGATTTTATGGGTCGGCACCGGCGAAGCCAACAATCGCAACAGCGTCGCGTGGGGTGACGGGATCTACAAGTCCACCGATGGCGGTGAAACGTTTCAGAATATGGGATTGCGAAACACGTTTCAGATCGCGCGGATCGTGACGCATCCGCGGAGTCCCGACACGGTGTACGTCGCCGCGATCGGCAACCTGTGGGCCTATACGGGCGATCGCGGCGTTTTCAAGACGACGGACGGCGGCCGCACCTGGCAGAAGCTGGGCGGTGGGCTGCCGGACGATCCCAAGACGGGTGCCACCGACCTGGCGATGGACCCGAATGATCCGAACGTGCTCTACGCGGCGTTCTATCAGCGGCTCCGGCTCCCGTGGCGGTTCGACGGGGGCGGCCCCAACGGCGGCATCTTCAAGACGACGGACGGCGGCAAGACGTGGAAGAAGCTGACGCGTGGACTGCCGTCGGGGGAAACGGGACGCATCGGACTCGACATCTACAGGAAGAATCCGAAGATCATCATGGCGATCGTCGAGGCCGCGCCCGGCTCTCCGGATCTGACGAAGCCCGGCTCGGGCATTTATCGGTCGGAGGACGGCGGCGAAACCTGGAAGTACCTCAACCGCTACAACAACCGGCCGTTCTACTACAGCCAAATCCGCATC
>Ga0335085_10009457_pt1 | contig 14708 bp, 16 predicted proteins | sample Lox_Sample_45_FD_206712 | JGI IMG/M metagenome (GOLD analysis project Ga0335085, IMG submission 206712) | Soil microbial communities from Loxahatchee National Wildlife Refuge, Florida, United States - Lox_Sample_4.5 | ecosystem: Environmental > Terrestrial > Soil > Wetlands | place: USA... | reverse complement strand
GAATGTGCCGGTGCGCATCCACCAGGATTTTCAGAGGAGCCTGGCGGATATCGACCGGGGAGCGACCGGCGGCGGCGATCTCGCCCGGTACCTGCTGCTGGTCGGCTATAGCGTGCGGTTCTGACCGCGGCGACCGGCCCGGTGGTGTCAGGCGTGACCTGCACGGTCACGCATCAAAGCCGGTCGATGGCGGCGAGAACCGATTCCGGCCTGGCGCGCACACGGATGTCATCCGTCAGGTTCACCCAGCGGATGGTGCCGCTCGCATCCACGAGGAATTCGGCGGGGCGGGCGATATTTTTCCCGTCCGGGGAGCCATCGGCATGCAGCACTCCATACTGGCGGATGGTGTCGGCTTTGGGGTCGGAGAGAAACGGAAACGTATAGCCACGGGACTGGCAGAGTTGCCGCGACTCGGCAGGCGAATCGACGCTGATGGCTACGACTTCCACGCCGCGCTGGTGAAACTCGTTCAGGTGCTGCTCGAAACCCCGCAACTCGGAGTTGCAGAACGGTCACCAGTACCCGCGATAGAAAACCAGCACCAGTCCGCGATGATCGTTCAACAGACCGGCGGACGAGACTTGCTTTCCCGAAGCATCCACGAGCGCGAAAGGCGGCGCTTTCTGGTTGACGCCCAAGGCGGTGGCCGCGGATGGAATCTGTTTCGTCAGATAGGTAACCGTCACTACGAAGAAAGCCAATAGGAGGACACTGAGCACGGTGAGAATCGAGCCGCTGATCTTGCCCCGATAGCGCTCGGGCTCGCGGAACGCACGCCGGAGGCCGCCCGCCAGCAGAGCGCCGCCGATGAGGAATAACAGATAGTTCGCCCAGGGAACGTCGCGAGTGGCGGGGAACAGCGCAAAGAAGGGGATGTAGCTCACGAGCGCGACCACAACGATCGCGAATCCCGCCCAGTTCAAGATGTTCCGGCGGCGCTGCAAACCGCGAGCCTCGTGATCAGTATAGTCAGAATCTGACGGCAAGTCTCAACCATGCCCTGCGGTGCCAGTTCCGGATGGCACACCCCACAAGTAGGTCAAAGCCCCGAACCTGAAGTGGATCCGATTCACATGCCACTCATACTCCTCCAGTCCCTGGGTAAGTTCGAGCAGTTCTTCCGTCGTATAGGCGCGTAGTTGCGACACGATGCCGTCCCAGCAACACATGAGTGGGACCAGGGGGAATAGATAAGTCCACAGCAGACGTTTCCAGAGGAACGGCCGGATGAATGGCGTCGCGACCGCGATCCAAAGCGGGGTGAAGAACAGAGGAAGGATGGTCGAGAATTGGCGTTGGGGAATTTCGAAGATCGCGATGGGGACCCGCGCTTCGACGGCGGACGCCAGTACCGCGTGCGCCGTCTCCGGAGGAAAGTGATGGAATGCATTGAACATTGTCCGGAGTCCCACCAGGGACGGTGGCGGGTTGGCGGCATCGATCGACTCCCGCGAATACGAGATCCCCGGCCCGTACCGGGATACCAGCCTTCGGAAAGCTGCAAGATTCGGGAAGCGGTCGGTCAGCATGAATGGAACCGCCTTCCCGGACGCCAACAGGGATTCATAGAGGGCTCCCACGGGCCCTCCCGCACCCGAGCAAAGATCCACCACGCGGGTGGCGCGCGATTGCGCGAGCGCCTCAGACAGTGGCGCGAGCATCGGCTCGTGCAGGGCAAACCTCGCGTGCAGGAATTGCAGATAGTCGGTGGCCAGATCCCGGATGGTTCCGGGAAACCAGGGCAAGTCTTCGAGTTCGAACAGTTGCAGGCGCGGTAACCGCATGCTCGTCCAGGGTCGTCTGGCGGACGGCTACTTCTTCCGCTTGAATTCACCCGACAGTTCGATGATGTCCACAACGTCGTCCGCCAAGGCAAGAGTCCCGATGGACCTGGCGCGATCCTCCACCGAACGCGCCTGTTTGTTTCGATGCATCTTGCGCAGGATGATCGCGTCACTCAGCAGGATGGGTTTGACCAGGGCCGGATCCAGTGTGGTTTCACGCTCGGCAATGGCAACCGCGGCGCTCAGGTCCTCTTCCGCTTCGCGCCACCTCTCCTCACGAGCGCGCAGGCACCCGCGGACGGCGAGGAGCTTCATCCGATCCGCCGGGAGCGTATGGTTGCTGGAACCCACGATTTCAAACGCCCGCAGTAACGCGCTATCAGCATCCCGATACCGGCCCTGAATGAGGTAGAGCGATCCCAGACCGGTAACCAGGGAGGCGGCGTATGCTGTTCGGGCGAGGCCGGCGCCGTCTGCTTCGCGCAGGGCGTATCGAAACTCTCGCTCTGCCTCCCCATACCGGCCTTCGATCAACAGTTGTTCGGCTGCCGCACCGCTGACGATGGCGCGGTCCTCGGCTTGCGCCAGAGGAATGGAGCGCAAAGCGCGAAAGGCCTCGCGTGCCCGGCCAATTCCCCCTTGTTGAAAGCGGACGGACCAGAGGATAAAGAGCGGGCGCAGGAGAATTGGATCCCTGGGATCGCGGCCGGCACTGAGAATCCGAAGAGCGCGTTCCTCCAGCCCTTCCGCTTCGGCGAGACGGCCGGCGGAAGCGGCCACGGTGGCCCGGTTGTGCAGGACCAATCCAGTGCAAAGCGCATTCTTTCCGACGCTGCCGCTGCCTGGAGAATCGAAGCCAGGGCCCTCTGCTTCTGTAGGTTGCCCGGTGTCGAGGCCGGCGGTTTTGGTCTCGACACATTCGGCCGGCACAGCGCCGGAGTTCGTTTGGGCGGCGGCCGGCCGAAGCGCAAGCGCGAGCAGACACAGGACCGCTGTCGGGAATCGCATTTCTTTTTCTCCGTTTCGTAGAGTCGTGTGAAGGCGAGGCCTAGGATCCTGGACAGACCTGTAGCGCCCGGCGCACAGGTAGTCTGGTGCGCGTGCGGAGGTCAGTCAGTTTAGGAATGTTTGAACAGCATCAGCCAAGACCGGCGGCGGCCCGTTCCCGGCGGATGATTTCATGAGCGTTTACTTGAGCACGCAGCCGGAGTAGCATCGAGAGTACACCATAGAAGCCGCGGTTCCAGTAGACGTACATGGGATGCGCGCCAGTCATCCGTTTGCGCATCATTCCGACGACATTTTCGACTCCCGCCCTGAAGTAGCGTTCGTCGCCGAAGTCGAACGGACCGCGGCTATAGAAGGGCGCGGCCGCCCACTCGCGGGATTCCGTCATCATCTGCACATAGGCCGGGAATTCGGAGTCGCCAGGGGAAACGCCGCAGACCTTCTGCACGACTACCGGAATCAACGACGGGTCATCAAAGGCCAACCGATCGGCCAGCAGCATGATCTCCCTCTCTTCGGCTCCGTAGTGCTGCACGCAACCGAAGTCGAGCAGGCCGAGGCGGCCATCGCTGAGGAACAGGTAGTTGCCCGGATGCGGATCCACGTAGGGCATGAAGGCATAGACCATGCGGTTACAGGCGGTGTACAGCCGGGTCCCAAAGTCGTTGCGCGACGACTGCACCGGGTTCGTGGCCAGGTAGCCGTCGAGATGGACACCTTCGAGAAATTCAGTGGTCAGCACCCGCTTGCCGGAATATTCCGCGTACACTTCCGGAACCACGATTCCGTCTTCGGGACGAAAGAGCTTGCGGGCAGCGCGCGTGGATTCCGCCTCCTGTTCGTAATCGACTTCCTGGTTCAGCATGCGGCGGATCTCTTCGAATTGCGCCTTCGTGTAATCCCAGTTTTTGCCCAGCCGCATGGGGAAGAGTAGCGCCGCGAGATTTCGAAAATCGGCGTTGATCGTCCGCGCGATGCCGGGATACTGAATCTTGACGGCTACCCGCTCGCCGGATTTCAAGCGGGCGCGATGTACCTGTCCGAGCGAGGCTGCCGCGAAGGGCACCGTGTCGAATTCCCGGAACAGTTCCTCGACGCCCTTGCCGAATTCATTGCGGACCACTTCGCGAACCAACGGAAAGTGCATCGGCGGGGCATCGAAGTGCAGGCGGTCCAGAGTATCGGACACGTCGTTGGGGACGATCCCCGGCAGATTGCCAAGGGTCTGTCCAAGCTTGGCCATTGCGCCGCGCAGATACCCCAGCCGATGAAACAGCTTGAGTGCAACGCGCAAATTGGTCTCCGCCAGGCGGCGTTGAGAGGCCTCGGCATCCGAGAACCATCCGCGAACCCAAAAATTCAAATAGGCCAGCGCAATCTCGCTGGACAGTTCCGAAATCGTCCACAGCCGATGCAAGGATCCAGTCGGAGCGGGGCGATTCGCCAGGTCGGCGAATATCTCTTGCAACTTTTCCTGCTCCCATGCGGTTGCGGAGGAGGAAGAGGAATCGTCCTCCGGCAGCGCCGCTAACAGTTCACCGACGTTCATTTGTTCCCTCCTGACCAATCGAAAGTGATGCGACAAATAGCTTCAGCGAGCGGTCCAGCAAGGCCAGCGTGTCTTCCTGGCCTGGTGAATCGTCTGCTGCCCAAAATGCGAAAATGCCCAGATAAAGTGTCCAATAGAGCTGCACGGTCACCGGAGATCGCGGTCCCGGATAGCCGTGAGCGGAGATCGTAGATTCGACCAGTTCGAGGTGATCCACGCGCAAGGCCTCCCCGGCGCTTTCCGGCGAAGAGCGCGCCAGCGGGCTGAAAACCGAATCCAGTGCCTGACCGAGGAATTTGCGGTAATCGCTAAGTTTCCGCAGGCCGCTCCATACCAGCGTAAAGAGATCGGCTTCCAGGGAGTTCTCCGGCGTTCCTTCGCGAAATTCCTTGGCGGCGCCTTCGAGAGCGTCGGCGATGAGGGCCGCGGCAATCGCTTCCTTGGTCGGAAAATAATTGAATAGCGTCCCCGTAGCGATTCCGGCTGCAATGGCGATTCCGCGGGTGGTCGTATGATTCCAGCCGTCGGCCAGCAGCAGGCCCTTGGCTGCTTCGAGGATGCGTTGACGGGTAGCCGACTTGGTCGCGACAGTGATTCTCATCCGTGCCCTCCGCCCCAGTATTGTGAGCGTGCTCATAATATACCGGTGGCGGGCGCCGGCTGTCAAGAGAAAAATGAGCACGCTCACTTTGGGTCGGCCGGCGGCGACGGTGAACGTTCCTGGAGACCGGGTGCCGCCGCTAACAGTCGGCTGCGGCAAACCCGGTCGCAACGCGGCGACATCGGTCGGCTGGCAAAAAACGGGCACGCGCTCGCTGCACCTGCCCGCGTGGCTCAGACCCGAACCTGTTTCCAGGTCCCCCGCCGAAACCAGAGCACGGCCGTCACCGCCAGCAGCGATTCGGCGCTGCAGATCGCCAGGTAGACGCCGCGCGGCCCGATGTGCGAGGCCAGCCACAGCGCCAGCGGGATCTGCACCATCCAGTAGCACAGCAGGTTGATCTTGGTCGGCGTCCAGGTGTCGCCCGCGCCGTTGAACGACTGCTCCATGATCATCCCCCAGGCGTAGAACGGATATCCCAGGCTGACCAGCCGCAGGCATTCCACGGCGTATGCCAGAACTTGCGGGTCCGTCGTGAAGCACCTTACGAGCAGCCGCGCCGAGGAGAAGAAAATCACTCCGACCGCGGTGAGCAGCGCCATGTTGTAGGTGCCGCCCAGCCACACCGCGCGTTCCGACCGTTCAGGCCGCCGGGCGCCCAGGTTCTGGCCGACCAGCGTCGCGGCGGCGCTGCAGATCCCCCACGAGGGCATCAGCACGAACATAATGATGCGGATCGCAAGCGTATAACCCGCCACCGCGGTGCTGCCGAAATTGGCATTGATGCGCGCCAAGGTCACCCAGCTTGCCACCCCGACGAAGTATTGGAACATGCAGGTGGAGGACAGCCGCAGCAAGCGGCGCAGCACGGTCCAGTCGATGCGCAGGTGGCGCGGCGTCAATGTGACGCGCCGCTTTCCGCTGAACAGCACGTAAAACTGGTACAGCACGCCGATGCTGCGCCCCGTGGTCGTAGCCACAGCGGCGCCCGCCACGCCGAGCTTCGGAAAGAAGGCCAGCCCGAAGATGAAACACGGGTCGAGCGTCAGGTTGACCAGGTTGGCCAGCCACAGCGTTCGCATGGCCGTGGCAGCATCGCCCGCTCCGCGCAGGATGCCGTTCATGAGGAAGATCAGGATGATGCTGAGATTGCCGGCCAGCAGCACGCGGGTGTAGCCCGAGCCCGCGCGGACGACCTCCGGCGAGGCATGCATCAGCCCCAGCAGTCGCGGCGCGAAGAGCGAGCCGAGTGTTCCGCTCACCAGCGCGATCACGATGCCGCAGGCAATCGCCTGCACCGCCACGATCGACGCTCCTTCGGAATCTTTCTCGCCGACGCGCCGCGCCACCATGGCCGTCGCTGCGGTCGCCAGACCGAACGCCACGCTGAACACCAGCACAATGATCGATTCGGTCAGCCCCACCGCGGCGATGGCATTGGCGCCCAGCGAAGCAACCCAGAACGCGTCCACGATGCCGAAGGTCGCTTCCATCCCCAGTTCGAGAATGGTCGGGATGGCGAGTAGCGCGATGCCTCGGCTCAGGCTTCCTTCGGTGAAATCCTGATGCGTTCCGGCCAAGGCTTCGCGCAGGAAAGCCCATAGCCCGCTACGGGATGGGCTGGCGGTCAAAACCGATTGAGACGCCGGTTGCATGAATAACCTCTTCCTGGTTCTGTCTTGGGTTGATCACTGCGTTCCAGAGGACCTGGAACACTAAGCCTCCGCGAAGAGACTTACGGGATCAGAGGAATCTTGGCGAGAAAGAGCCCGAAGGTTCCTCTGCTACCGTACGCAGAGGGAAATCGCGATTGGCGGAATAAATCGCATGGGCACCTACTCGAAAAGATCCTACCACAACCTTTAGGTGGGGTAAATAGAAAAGTGCGGTGGATTGCGGCCGGCGGGACGCGGTGTCAAAGCTTTCGGATGATTTTGGACATCACGATTGGCTCCGCCGCGCGCGCCGGCGATGCCATAATGTCGTGGCGGACACAGTATGGCGCTGATTGTCTTCTTGCGTGGCATCAACGTCGGCGGGCACAGAAGGTTCCGCCCGAGCATCCTCGCTCAAGAACTGGGCGCTTATGATGTCGTGAATGTCGGCGCAGCGGGCACACTGGTGGTTCGACGACCTGGGTCGCGCGCGAAGTTTCTTGCGGCGCTGCGGCAGAAACTGCCGTTTGCAGCGGCAGTGGCGGTCTGTGAGGACAGCGACCTGATTCGCTTGGAAATGGACAACCCGTTTGGGCCCGAGCCATCACGCCCGGACGTGGTGCAATTTGTGAGCATCCTTTCGCGAGCCGGCCGCCTGAAGGCTTCCTTGCCGATCGCAGTACCCGAAGAGGGAGAGTGGTTTGTGCGAATCCTAGGGTCGCAAAACCGGCTGGTGTTTGGAGTGTACCGGCGCCACATGAAGACCATCGGCTATCTGGGCCGGATCGATGAGGTCTTCGGAGCGCCGGCGACTACGCGCAGTTGGAGCACCATCGTCTCGGTGCTGCGAATCTTGAAGGCCGGCAGACCAGCGAGCGCTCTCAGTGCCGCCCGCCCATCCCGTCGAGAGCCGCGCTAAACAAGTTGCTCTGCAGCTAGCGCATCTGCCCTCATCCGGCCGCTGAGAAAAGTTCTCGTGGAATGTGCACCTTTTCTGTCCCGGATGGCGGTTAAGCGAACAGAGCGCGGGTGCAGGCCGCTAAAGGCAACTGCTGCTGGGCAGCGAGGCGCGCCAGGCGTCCAGGGGAATGCGGCAGAGGTCGCGGCGACCCGAGCGTTCGGCCGCGTGGTTGTGCCGGTCGCACTGGCAGCAGAGCAGCGGTTGCGGTATTTGACATTAGACACAGGAGCGAACACCCTAATCCTGCGTTGCAGTGGTCAATGGCCGTTCTGCTGGACTCGCCACCTCGGCCGGATGAGGATGGCCTATTGCCGGCGGGCTTGTTCCCGGCGGTGTACGTGGATGGAGAGCGCAACGTGGTGCGTCTGGCAAGGTAGCGGTCGCGACTGTCTACCGCCCGCCTCGAGCGGCCCGAGTAAGAGGATGAAGATACTGCGCTTCGAGCGGCGGGCAGCGGCCCCGGTGCTACACTATCTGGTACCGCAATGCCTAAATCGCTTTCGGAATTGCAGGCGCTTGCCAAGCAGGTGAGGCGCGAAATTATCGAGATGATCGGAGCGGCCGGGTCCGGGCATCCGGGTGGATCGCTTTCGGCAGTGGAGATTCTGGTCGAGCTGTACTTCGATTACATGCACATCGATCCGAAGAACCCCGCGTGGCCCGATCGCGACCGCTTCGTGCTGTCGAAAGGGCACGCGGCGCCGGTGCTCTACGCCGTGATGGCAGAGGCGGGCTACACGCCCAAGGACAAGTTGAACACTTTGCGCAAGCTCGGCTCGATTTACCAGGGCCATCCGGACATGCGCTTCATTCCTTCGCTCGAAGCTTCCACCGGGTCGCTCGGAGAAGGGCTGTCGCTGGTGCTGGGTATGGGGCTGGCGGGACGGCTCGACGGCCGGCCGTCGCGGTATTACGTGATGCTGGGCGATGGCGAAATTCAGGAAGGGCAGGTCTGGGAAGCCGCCATGGCCGCGGCATTCCATAAGGTCGATAACATTGTGGCCATCGTGGACTACAACGGCATTCAGCTCGATGGCTTCGTGAAGGACATCATGGACGTTGCGCCGCTGGCCGATAAGTGGCGCGCCTTCGGATGGCACACGCTGGAGATCGACGGGCACGACCTGCCGGCCGTCCGGCACGCGCTCGAAGAGGCCGAGGCCACCAAGGGCAAGCCTACCTGCATCGTGGCCCACACCATCAAGGGCAAAGGAGTTTCCTTCATGGAGAACAATCCCAAGTTCCACGGCACGGCGCCGACCGCGAATGAAGTCCAACTAGCCCTACAGGAGCTCGCCTGATGACCCCCAAAACCAAGTTCGAGCTGAAAGCCGGACCGGCCACGCGCGAAGCCTTCGGCCGCGCGCTGGTAGAGTTGGGCCGCGAAAACAAGGACGTGGTGGTGTGCGATGCGGATCTTGCCAAGTCCACCATGACGGTTTACTTCCAGAAGGAATTTCCGGAGCGCTTCTTTTCGTTCGGGATTGCGGAGGCCAACATGGTGGCAGCCGGCGCGGGCATGGCGCTGGCGGGCAAGATTCCGTTCGTCTCGAGCTTCTCGGCATTCGCGGTGAACAAGGGCTTCGAGCAACTGCGCTGCTGCGTGGCGTATCCCAAGGTGAATCTGAAAGTGGTGGGCACGCACAGCGGCATCTCGATCGGCGAAGACGGGCCGTCGCAGATGTCCATTGAGGAGATTTCGCTGGCCTGTTCGCTGGCCGGATTTGTGGTGCTGTCGCCGGCCGATGAAGCGTCCACCAAGGCGCTGGTGAAACAGGCGGCGGCGTACCACGGCCCGGTGTTCATTCGCTGCGGGCGGGTGAAGGCGCCGCTGATTTACTCGAGCGATCGGGCATTCGAAATCGGCAAGGCAATTCAACTGACGGATGGGCGCGACGTCACCATCATCGCTACGGGCTTGCTGGTGGCGCAATCCCTGCTGGCGGCCGAGGCGTTGGAAGCGGAAGGAATTTCGGCGCGTGTGGTGGACATCCACACGGTGAAGCCGCTGGATCGCGCGGCGATTCAGAAAGCGGCGGCCGAGACAGGCGCGATTGTAGTGGCCGAAGAGCACCTGGTGGATGGTGGATTGGGCGTGCGGGTGGCGCAGGTGGTGGCCGAGACGCATCCGTGCCCCATGGAATTCGTAGGCGTTCACGATACGTATGCCGAAAGCGGGCAGCCGGATGAACTGCTCGATAAGTACGGGCTGATGGCGCGCGACGTAGCCGCGGCCGTCCGCGCCCTGCTGGCCAGGAAGCGCTGAGTCGATGGCGCCGCCGGACGGTCTGGGGGAAGCATACCTGGAGCAGTGTCCGGGGTTTCGCTGGATCCTCGACCGGCAGCCCGCGTTCGTTGCGGTGTACGGCGATCCCTCTCCGGTATTCCGCAAATCGGCCAAGGAAATCCTGGGCCTGCCGGTGGCCGAAGCGATCGATAAGCATTTGGCGCATGCCTGGTCGAAGCGCTTCGCCCGCGCCTTCGAGGGCGAGACCCTGCTGCTCCGCCAACCCGTGAATGGCAACCGCTGGCAGGTGACGCTGTTTCCCATCCGGCAGCAGAACGAGATCCACTACATCGGAGGCCTCGCACGGGATGCCTCGGCGTGGAGCAGCGCGGAAGAAGAATTGCGCCGGACGGTGTTGGGCGCGCTGCGGACGCAGCAGTTCGAGCGCACGCAGATCGCCCGCTTCCTGCATGATGCGGTCGCTCAGAACCTCACCGGAATGGGCCTGCAACTCGACTTACTGCGCATGGACCTGGAGGTGATCGCGCCGCCCCTATGCAAGCGCATTGCCGAGTTGCAGGAAGTGCTCGAAACGGTGATGGAGGAAACCCGCGAGTATACCTACGCGCTGAATCCGTCGGATGTGGAGCGCGCCGGGCTGCGCTCGGCGCTGGACCGCATGGTGGGCCGGCTGCGCGAGCGTTTCAAAGGTACGCTGCGGCTGAACGTGGACCCTTCGCTGAAGATCGAGAAGAAGTATGCCACGGCGATGTTCCACATTGCCGAGGAGGCGGTGGAAAATGCCGTGCAACATGCCGGTTGCTCTCAGATTGAAATCGCGATAAAGTCCACACGTGCCGGGTTATTCCTGGAAGTGCGGGACAACGGGGCCGGTTTTGACTCGTCGGATATACTGGGGGGGCGGCGAGGGCTGGGCCTGCTCAGCATGGAACATTATGCGGCGGAGGCCGGGTTGGGGCTGTCGATTACCAGTAATCGCGGCGGAGGCACGCTGGTCCGGGCCGCGACGGACGGAACTCCAGAGGCTACGTTATGACATTCGGCATTGTTCTTGTCGATGATCACAAGCTGGTGCGCGACGGCGTGAAAACGATCCTGGAAAGGGGCGCCGAGTTCAAGGTGGTGGCGGAGGCGGAAAACGGCGCCGACGCTGTGCAGCTCTGCAAGAAGATCGGTCCCGATATGGTCCTGATGGATATCGGGCTGCCGGGGATGAACGGTATCGAGGCCACTACCGAACTGCTGCGGCACTGTCCCGCGGTGAAGGTGGTGATCCTCTCGATGTACGACGACGAAAATTCGGTGGTGAGCGCGATCCGCTCGGGGGCGCGGGCGTTCGTGCTGAAGAAGGCCTCGTCTACCGAATTGCTGGACGCCCTGCGGACGGTGGCGCGCGGCGGGTCGTACCTGAGCCCGCAGGTGTCCGACCGGCTGCTGCATCGCATCCAGCGCGGCGATCTGAATACGCACGAAGCCAGCCCGTTGGGATCGCTTTCGCCGCGCGAACTGCAGGTGCTGCGTCTGGTGGCCGAGGGGAAGACCAGCAAGGACATCGCGGTGATGCTCGACCTTGGCTTGCAGACCGTGCGCAGCTACCGCAAGACGATGATGAAAAAGCTGGGCGTCAACAACGTGGCGGGCCTGACGCAACTGGCCCTGGCGGCCGGCATCACGCACTGGAACAAGCCGGATGAACCTACCCTGGGGTGATCTGGCGGTCGCCGACGCCCACATTCATTTCTTCTCGCGGCGTTTTTTCGAAGCGCTGTCCCGCCAATCGGCCAAATCGGTGGATGAAATTGTCGCGATGCTGGGCTGGCAGTTGCCGCTGGACGATCCGGCCGAACTGGCGCGAGCCTGGGCACGCGAACTCGATCGCCACGGTGTGTCCCAAGCCGCGCTGATCGCCAGCTTTCCGGGCGATGAAAATTCGGTGGCGGCGGCTGCCGCGGCAGTGCCGGGACGCTTCTTTCCCTATGCCATGGTCAATCCAGTGGCAGCCAGTTCGTTTTCGGGGCAGGGCATGCGCGCCATCTGCCTGTTTCCTGCCATGCATGGATATTCGTTGGCCGATCCGGCGGTGAAGCCGGTGCTGGACCGTGCGGCGTCGCTGGGCCAGACGGTGTTCGTACACTGCGGCGTGCTGACGGTAGGGGTGCGGCGCAAACTGGGCCTGCCTTCGCCGTTCGACATGCGCTTTTCGAATCCGGTGGATCTGCACTCGATCGCCTTGCGCTATCCGGCGACTCCGTTCGTGGTGCCGCATTTCGGAGCGGGATATTTCCGCGAGGCGCTGATGCTGGCGGACCTCTGCCCCAACGTGTACCTGGACACCTCCAGCAGCAATTCGTGGATGCGCTATGAAGGCCTGGATCTGCGGACGGTGTTCCAGCGCGCGCTGGCGGTGGCGGGTCCGCAGCGGTTGCTGTTCGGGACCGATTCGTCGTTCTTTCCGCGCGGCTGGAACCGGGCGGTGTTCGACGAGCAGGTGCGGGTGCTGGAGGAGTTGGGAGTATCGGCCTCGGATGCCGCAGGTATCCTGGGCGGCAACCTGCGAAAAATCTCCACGGAAACTTGAGATTTGCAGAATCGAGACTGCACTTAGCGGTTACATGAGAGTTGTGATCCGCTTCGGTTCCCGCATCCGCCATCCCTTTTTCCCCGATTGGGTGGCCACCCCGGTTATTGAGACCGAGGCGCCCCGCAAGTGCACCGCCCTGTCCGGCACGGTGTCGCAGCTTCTGGAAGCCGCGGCGACCGGCGTCCAGGCAGCGCGGGCGGTGTACGTGGTGCGCTCGGTGCAGCATCCGTTTCTTCTGGACAGCGAGCGCGAGGCTGTGTGGCGGGCGTTTCAGGCGCCGGTCTACACGGTGCTGTTGGGCGCGCGCGGCAAGACCCTGGCCTTCGAGTGCGAAGCGCAGGAGGGTTTGCACATGACCGTCAATTGCCTGGCAGGGTCGCGGTGGGTGGCTTTCTTCGAAGATGGTGAGCGCCCGACCTGCACGGTAACGGCGGAAGTCGATTCCGAGCTCTGCGAATGCGGCAGGCCCGGCCACCGGCTGGTGGATCCGCGCAGGGTGCTGGCGCGCTCGCGCGGGCGCGGTCCGGAGGTGGTCGAGCCGTTCACTGCGATTCGCGCCTGAGCTAGAAAGAAGCCGGAAGCGGTTCTTGTCCTCCCCAGCAACCCCGCAGGCCTCCGCTTCCGACGCCGGCCGCTTCCGGTTTCTTTCTGGTCCCCCGAGGGCGGCGATCGCCGCGCGAATGTCACCTAAAAATTCCCGACTGAAAACGAACGCTTGCTGACGCGCGCGGCTCGGAGTGTGCCTCCCATTTCCGTTGCACTTGCGGTCGAACGGAGCGGTGCCAGCGCTTGCTGACGCGCAGCGCTCGGAATGGCGACCATCGGCCGCTGCGGACGAGGCGTCCGCGCCCATCATAGGCCGCGCCGGTGCACCATCAATTCTTGAAATTCTGCACGTAGGTTCCGGAGGGCAGGCCTTTGGCTAATACCTGACTCCGCAGGCTGCGAGCCTGGTTGCGGGTCATGCGTCCGCCGAGCGCGACCAGGTAAGGCGGGGATCCGCTGCCGTTGGGCGTAAACACTTCCGGCACAAATCCGGGGAATTTGGCGTTGATCTGGGCGACCTTGTGGTCGGCGTCTTTGCGGCGGTTGTAGGTGTAGGCCACCACGCGCCAGTTGGAAGGCTCGGCGGAGGGGGGCGGCGACATGGCGGAGGGGCGGCGCACTGGTTCCACGGGGACCTTCGCGGTGACCGCGGGCTGTTGCACAGGCGGTGGAACGAGGCCGGTCGGCGCGGGCTTGGGGCGCAGTACGAGAATCAGTAGTGCCACCACGGCGATTGCTGCAACGATATATCCCCAGAGCGGCAGGGTGGTGCGGCGCGGTTGTTCAACAGTGGACTCGAACGGCAGGTGCGCCGGTGGAGTCTCTTCGGCGCGTGCGGCGGCCGCGGCGGCTTGCGCGATAAGCGGCGCGGCGATCTCCGCCGGAGCGGCGGCTACGGCATCGGCCGCACCGGCGGAACCGAGGAGGCGGCGGCGCAATGTCGCCAGCGCCTGCCAGTCGTCCGATTCGGAGACGCCGGGACCGAGAAGCTTCACCGTATCGGTGGCGAGCTTGACACGATCCCCCACGGCGACAATGTGGCGCACGTCGATGGCGGTGTGGGCAAGACCGCGGGCGTGTAGAAATTGCAGCGCGGCATCGGCGGCGGCGAGCACATCGCGTGAGTCGGACTCGGTGAGCAGGTGCGCGTCAACAGCGGCCGCCAGCGAGTCATCCGGGTATTCGAAGACGGCGTACAGATAGTAAGTGCCGGCAGGTCCCAGCGGGCCGGCGCGTCCGCAATCCAGAATCGAGAGCACGTTGGGGTGCTGCTGGCCGGCGAGCTTTTCCCAGGCCGCCAATTGACCGGAGACGGCAGCGTGACCGGGCACGAGTTTGAGAAGCGCGGGGCGCGGCGGCTCAGAATCGGTGGCGCTCTGCGAGGTCAGGTAGAAGGCGCCGTCGTTGGTCTCTTCGAGAAATCGTTCGAGCGTGTATCCACGCGGCAGGGACACGCCCGCAAGTTGTTCCGATGCGACAGACATAGGTGAATGGAGGTCAGGCAATGCATGCCTGGTTCCATCTTAAGTACGTGTGCCGGACTTGTAACAAGTAAAAGTTACCGTGCCGGAGTGGTAAAGAATACATTTAAGTACTGAGAATCCTGGCCATGGGTTGTTTTGCGCACGGCTTTTCAACCGGCCGGGCGCGCCGCCTGATAATGGCACCCTGCATGCAACTGACGCGGCTCAACCAATTCAAAATTTCCGTGGAAAAAACACCTTTTTCCCGCGGAACGGCCAGGTCGAATGTGGAGGTGCGTGATGAGAGGG
>Ga0335085_10009456_pt1 | contig 14708 bp, 12 predicted proteins | sample Lox_Sample_45_FD_206712 | JGI IMG/M metagenome (GOLD analysis project Ga0335085, IMG submission 206712) | Soil microbial communities from Loxahatchee National Wildlife Refuge, Florida, United States - Lox_Sample_4.5 | ecosystem: Environmental > Terrestrial > Soil > Wetlands | place: USA... | reverse complement strand
GGCTAGTTGCCTGGGGGTGAGGGCGGTGCCGAAGATTCTCAGAGCGCGTCCGCCACGCGATGACGGTGAGGAGCGGAAGGTCCGTAAGCTGGCCGGGGCCCGGCACGCCCCGGCGGACTGGAGCGAGCGGGCCCGGATCGTCGCGCTGAGCTGGGACGGGCTGGGTGTGCCGGCGATCGCGGGGCGGCTTGGCTGCCATCCCAAGAAGGTGCGCCGCTGGCTGCACCGGTTCAGCGCCGAGGGCATTGACGGGCTCGGTGACCGGCCCGGCGCGGGGCGAAAACGGCGGATCACCGAGGCGGAGCGGTCGGCGATCATCGCGCTGGCCCGGTCGGCGCCGCCGGGGCGCCTGCTGCGCGACGGGGCCGGGGAGCTGTCGGCTGAGCGGGAGGACGGCCCGGCGCAGTGGACCCTGGACACCCTGAGCCAGGTGGCCCGGGAGGCCGGCATCCAGGTGGGGCGCAGCCAGGTGCGGCGGATCCTGCTGGCCGAGAAGGTGCGCTGGCGCCGTACCCACAGCTGGGCCACCAGCACAGATCCGGAGTTTGCCCCAAAAGAACCGCGGTCGTGGAGCTCTATACCGCCCCGCCGGAGGGCTCCACGGTGATCTGCGCCGACGAGCTCGGCCCGGTGATCCCGCGCACCTTCCCGCCCGCACCCGGCTGGTCACCGGGCGGGCACCGGATCAAGGCGCCGCTGGAATACGCCCGCGGCCCGGACAAGACCTGGGTCTACGGCGGTTTACGCGTCCGGGACGGGCAAGCGATCACCATGTGCGCCCCGTCCCGCAACAGCACCGCCTACCAGGACTTTCTGCAGCGGGCCGAGCAGGCCAACCCCGAAGGCACGATCTACGTGATCACCGATAACCTCTCCAGCCACAACAGCAAAAGCACCCAGGCCTGGCTGGAAGCCCACCCCCGCATCCGCCACGCCTTCATCCCCAAGGGCGCCTGCTGGCTGAACCTGCAAGAGGGCTGGTGGCGGATCTTCCGGCGCCAGGCGCTGGCCGGGCAGGACTTTGCGGACCCCGACGAGATCGCCCACGCCACCCACGTGGCCACCGCCCAGCTCAACGCCCGCGCCCGCCCCTGGATCTGGGGACGCCCCCAGCCCAAACCACGCTCCTACCGCCGACGCTTTATATACACTCTTTAAGGAACGTAGCACTAGCTGGCGGTTGGAATATGTGGTGCAGGTTCAAGACCTTCGGCAAGCCCATTGGCCCAGGAGTAATGACGGGAACAGTTCACCGTCTTCGGCCGGGCACCCCTGCCCTGGTCGGGTCCCGCTGTGATCTTGGCAGACGTACCCAAAGTATCAGCTACGACAAGGCGATTCTCGTAGGCAATGGGCACATCTGGCGCGGCGGGGCGGCGCGCTGCTGAGCTGATCGCTCCCGGCCGGGCGCATCCGTTGTACCAGATGGCGGCGCCACAAGTGCCCGCGGCCATTACCGTTGATCTTGTACGGTGCGGGTAGCCCCAGCGCAGCCAGGAGGCGGGGATGGCCCGGAAGGTAACCGTCGAGCTCGAAGACGATCTTGATGGGGGCCCGGCGGAGGAGACGGTGCGGTTCGGGGTGGATGGCTCGGACTATGAGATCGATCTGAGCACCAAGAACGCCGCGGCGTTCCGCCGCAAGCTCGCACCCTTCATCGAGCACGCCCGCAAGGCTGGCAGAGGACAGCGCCGCCGGCCCGGCCGTACCGCGGCAAGTCGTGATCGCAGCGGCGGCATCCGGGCATGGGCGAAGGGCCAGGGCATCGCGGTCAGCGAACGCGGGCGCATTCCCGCCAGCGTCGTTGAGCAGTATGAGGCCGCCACGACTGGACGCTAACGCAAGCTCGGATCAGGGCCGTTCTGAAGCAATCCGCCCAGATCGGCCGCGCTGGCACTCAGTGAGACGTGTCCGGCCGGGCCGAGCCACGCCCGCACATGCCGATGAGCGGATGGTGCCGAGACAGCTCGACCTGTCATCCATCGTGGGCAAGTTGATGTTGAAGTCGGCCTCGTCTGCCTCAAGTCCCAGTGGGCCCATGTGCGGCGGTCGGTTTGCCTGGCCGGGGTGCCCATGCCATGGCCGCAGCCTTCAGGCGCTGGACTGGCTGCGCGACGGCAGAGACCATGGCGAGGTGTGCCGGCGCAATAGCCCACCAGCCCGGGGGAGGACCTGATGAGTGAAGTGATTGACCAGCTGGTCGTGGCCATGAACGCACATGATCTCGATGCCATGGCCGGTTTCATCCACAAGGACTACCGCAGCGAGCAGCCGGCGCACCCGGGCAGGGCCTTCATCGGGCGGGCGCAGATGCGCGCCAACTGGGAGGCCATGTTCGCGGGGATCCCCGACTTCTGCGCCGAAATCTGCCGGTCGGTCCAGGACGATGATACGACCTGGACCGAATGGCGCTGGTCGGGCACCAGCAGCGACGGGCAGGCCTTTGAAATGCGCGGGGTGACGCTGTTCGAGATCGCTGACGGTCAGATTGTCGCTGGACGGTTGTACATGGAGGACGTCGAGCGCGACGTCACCGGTATCGAGCAGGCCGTGGAGGACCTGTCCGGCCGCCGGCCGCGGTCCGCGCAGCAGTAGGGCGGCGCAGCGCCCGCAGCCACCGATCGAGTGTCTGAGCACTCGAACTCATCCGCCCTCACCTGCCGCCGACCGAGTGAGCGTTACTTCGGTCGAAGAGGAGGGCCTGGGAATAGCCGGGTCACGGCTTCCCGGGCTCGGCCGGTGGTTCCAGTTCGGCAGCCGGCACTCCTGGGTCTGGCAGCGGGATGCGTGGTTCCCGGTCTCCGGCGCCTTCACCGCCACGCAATTCCTCGAACTCGATTACCACGTTGTCCCATCGCTTCAGCCGGACTCCGGGTGCCGGATGCTGAGCGGTGACGATCCAGGTCCCCGGCCAGGTGAGCCCGCCGAGAGGGGGCCCATCGGGATCGGCCGAGACGACCACCAGGCCAGCCTCATGGCCCTTCCGCCTGGCGTCCGCGACAATCATCCCGACCAGATCGGGCACCTCAACGTGGCCAGTGTCACTCGATCCGCCGCGCGCCAGGCCATCCTCCGCATGACATGATCTCCCCGGCTGAGTGTGCGGCTCAACATCCTCAATTGCCGCGATCAGCACGGTGTGGATCGGATCGCTTAGCTTGGCGTGGGCTGGCTCGGTGTCAGCCCACTGGGCGACTTCCAGGCGGGGCGGTCTGCTCAGCCGCGGTTGATCGGCCCGGGTGTGCTGCCCAGCCAGGCTTCTGGGGCCCTCGCTGGTGATGGCGTAGGTGGTGCGCTGGCGCTGCCCGGTGCCAAGTTACGGAAAGATGACACGGACCTTTGACCCTGCCGTGGGCCTCGCCGCACCGGTAGGCAGGGGGTGAGGGGCTTCGTGACGGCTCCTGTCGGCACGAAGGTTGAGCGCGCCTCTGGCCCCGCTTAGGAGGTGACGCGAGGTGAATCGCTGGGAAGCAACCCCACCGCATGAGTGGTCGGGCGCCTGGGAAGGCCGGCTGCAGATCGGCTGCGGCTATGGCACGAAGACCGAGGTATGTGGGCACTTGCACGGATCAGCAGCCGAGGCCAAGCGGTGCGCCCAGGAACGGGCTGCACACCTCAATTCCAAGCTCATGCCTTTTGATCCGCGCATTCCTGACCGCATGCCATCCGACTACTACCTGGGCTGACGGTTCACGAACCCGCGGGAGGAGCTGAAGGGGCGGCGGCCACGGCTGGGGTTATGGGCACGGGTTCGGCGTGCCAGATGTGGCGGCAGTAGTCGCGGACGGTCCGGTCGGAGGAGAAGAAGCCTGAGCGCGCCGTGTTCAAGATCGACATTCGGGCCCACCGGTCCTGATCGGCCCACGCCTGCCGGGCCCGGTCGTGGCAGTCGATGTAGGAGCGGTAGTCGGCAAGGACCATGTACTCGTCCCACTGCAGGAGTGAGGCGATGACCGGCTCGAATGCTTCGCGGTCCCCGCCGGAGAAGGTCCCTGAGGCGATCGCGTCGATGGCTGCCTTGAGTTCGGCGTCGGCACGGTAGTAGGTGCGGGGGGAATAGCCCTGGTTCTTGAGGGCTGCGGCCTGGTCGGCGGTGAGGCCGAAGAGAAAGAAGTTGCCGGCTCCGACCCGGTCGCGGATCTCGATGTTGGCGCCGTCGAGGGTGCCGACGGTGATGGCCCCGTTGAGGGCCAGTTTCATGTTGCCGGTGCCGGAGGCCTCCTTGCCGGCGAGAGAGATCTGCTCGGAGATGTTGGCGGCGGGCACCACCAGCTCGCTGACCGAGACGTTGTAGTCGGGGAGGAAGACGACTTTGATGCGGTCAGCGACGTCAGGGTCGGTGTTGACCACGGATGCGACCGAGTTGATCAGTTTGATGATGCGCTTCGCCTGCTGGTAGCTCGGTGCTGCCTTCGCAGCGAAGATGACCGTGCAGGGCGTGATGGCGGCGGCCGGATCGGCCTTGACCCGGTTGTACAGGGTGACGACATGCAGCAGCTTGAGGAGCTGACGTTTGTACTCGTGCAGCCGCTTGACCATCACGTCGAAAACCGAGCTCGGGTCGATGCTGACACCGGCGGCGGCGAGCGCGTGGGCGGCCAGGTCAAGCTTGTTCAGGTGCTTCACCTCGCGCCACTGCCCACAGAACTCGGTGTCGGCGGCGGACGCCTCCAGCTCGTGCAGCCGGTCCAGGTCGGTCAGCCATTGCTCGTCTCCCAGCCGGGCGGTGATCAGGGCCGACAGGCGCGGGTTGGCGAGGCGGAGGAACCGGCGGGCACTGACGCCGTTGGTCACGTTCAGGAACTTCTCCGGCCATAGCTCTGCCAGGTCGCGCAGCGTGGTCTGGGTGAGCAGCCGCGACTGCAGCTCGGCGACGCCGTTGACGGCGAAGCTGCCCGCGGCCGCCAGGTTGGCCATCCGCACCCGGCGCTCGGGGATCTCCTGGATCAGCGACACCCGCGCGGCCCGGTCGCCATCGCCGGGGTAGCGGGCGCGGACCCCGTCCAGGAGGGATTGGTTGAGCGTGTAGATGATCTGTAGATGGCGGGGCAGCAGGCGCCCGAACATTGGCACCGGCCAGGTCTCCAGGGCCTCGGGCAGCAGGGTGTGACAGGTGTAGGCGAAGGTGCGGTGGGTGATCGACCAGGCCTGCTCCCAGCTGACCCCGTTCTCATCAACGAGCAGGCGCATGAGCTCGGGTATCGCCAGCACCGGATGGGTGTCGTTGAGCTGGATGACGACCTTATCCGGGAACGCCTCCCAGTCGCTGTTGCGGAACCGGAACCGGCGGATGATGTCCCGCAGCGAGCAACAGACCAGGAAATACTGCTGCTTGAGCCGCAGCTCCCGGCCGGCCGGCGTGCTGTCACTGGGATACAGCACCTTGGTCAGGTGCTCCGAGCGCATCCGGGCCTCGACAGCTTCCGCGTACTGACCGTCATTGAACAGGGCCAGGTCGAACGATTCCCGGCCAGCCCGGGCCTGCCACAGCCGGAGGATGTTGACCGTCTCGGTGCCATAGCCGGGCACCAGCATATGGCTGGGTTCGCCGCGCACCGTCTCCCCCGGCACCCAGCGGGCCCGCAATCCTCCCTGATCGTCGTCCACCGGCTCGGTATGGCCATAAAACCCGACTATCTGGCGGTCGTCAGGGGCAGGGAACTCCCACGGGTCGCCATAGAAGGTCCAGTCGTCGGGATGCTCAACCTGGTAGCCATCCTCGAAAACCTGCTTGAAGATCCCGAACTCATACCGGATGCCATAACCTACCGCCGGTATGTCAAGGGTCGCCAGCGAATCGAGCAGGCACGCGGCCAGCCGGCCCAGGCCGCCGTTCCCCAGCCCCGGCTCTACATCGCGGGCCTCGAGCGCATCAAGGGATACACCGAAGCTGGCAAGCGCCTGGCGCGCCAGGCTGGCGGTGCCGGTGTACAGGGCGTTCTGGCGAAGCTGGCGCCCCAGCATGTACTCCGCAGATAGGTAGTAAACAAACTTCGGGTTGCTCACATAATGCGCCTCGGCTGTCCTGGCCCGCCGCTCCGCGAGGCGGTCCCGGATGGTGACGGCCAGGGTCCAATAAGCATCAGCCAGGCTCGCCGACTCGACCGTCGTCCCCCGCTCGTAACACAGGTTGTCCGCCAGGTCCTGCCTGAAGCCGGCCACCGTGCGGCCCATCCGCCGGGCCCGCGGGCCTACGGGACTCACCAGCCGAATGTAACCTCCGCCAGGCAAAGCAGTCCAAACGCCGGCCCTCCGAACCGGCGGGTATGTGCGTACGCCTGGTCCTGGCCGACCACGTCAGGTGGTCGGCCAGCCAACGAGGCGCGTGCACCGCAGCGCAGAGACCGCGGCACGGGTGCATAAGTCAGCCTGTCGCACAAACGGCGCGCCTCCATGGGAGCCGACGTGGCGGCTGGGATCATGGTTTATGCCGCAGAATTTCATCTTTCCGCAGCGTGATCAGCCGTTGCTGCTGCCGGTGGACATGCGCGAGTGGCTGCCCGAGGACGATCTGGTGTTCATCGTGCTGGACGCGGTGGCCACCCTGGATCTGGGTGGGTTCCGCCGCCAGTACCGGGCCGATGGGCACGGGCGGGCGGCGTTTGATCCAGAGATGATGGTGGCGCTGCTGCTGTACGGGTACTGCCAGGGCGAGCGGTCTAGCCGGGTGATCGAGAAGCGGTGCGTGCGAGATGTGGGCTATCGGCTGATCGCAGGCGGGCTGCGCCCCGATCATGCGACCATCGCCCGGTTCCGGGTCCGGCATGAGGCGGCGCTGGGCGGGCTGTTCAGCCAGGTGCTGCGGCTGCTGGCCGCCGAGGGCATGGTCTCGCTGGGAACCCTCAGCCTGGATGGCACCAAACTGGCCGGCAACGCCGCGCAGAAGGCGAACCGGACGCTGCCGCAGATCGAGAAGATGCTGGCCGAGGCGGCCGCAACCGATGCCGCCGAAGACGCCGCGGAAGCCGGTAACCCGCAGCCGGCGACCCCGCGGGCGCTGGCTTGCCGGGCTGAGCGGCGGGAGCGGCTGGCCCGGGCCCGGGACCGGCTGGCGGCCGAGGACAAGGCCCGCCGTGACGAGCAACGGGCCAAGCAGCAAGCCTGGGATGCGGCCGCGGCGGCCGGGGAACGCCGCAGCGGCCGCCGCCCGGGCGACGAGCCGCGCGCCAACCGGGCCGGCACCGAGCCGCGGGCCAACATCACCGACCCGGACGTGCGGGTGATGCGCAACCAGAAAGGCTACGTAGCCGGGTACAACGGCCAGGCCGTGGTCACCGCAGGCCAGGTCATCGTCGGCGCGATGCTGTCCCAGCACCCAGTCGACCGCACCCTGCTCCACCCGCTGCTCGATCAGTGCCAGGACCAGCTGACAGCGGCCGGGATCCGCCCGAAGCTGCGCACCGTGCTCGCCGATGCCGGGTACGCCAGCGAGGAGACCTTCGCCCGCGCCGGCACACGCAAGCTGCGGCTGCTCGCGCCGCTGGCCAAAGACCCCGGCCGGGCGGGCGGGCGCCCGCCCAAAAGGGCCAGGCATCTGGACCAGTACCCGGCCACCGCCCGTGCCATCCGGCGCATGCGGCATCCCCGCGGACGGGACGATTACAAGCTGCGGGCCCGCACCGTGGAACCGGTGTTCGGGCAACTCAAGACCTGCCAGAAACTGACCGCGATGTCCCGGCGCGGTTACACCGCGTGTGAAAGCGAATGGCTGCTGGCCTGCGCCGCGCACAATCTGCGCAAGCTGCACCGGCACCGCGTCGAGGGATGACGGTCAAGGCCGATCCCCAGCGGCCAGGACCCAAGATCGCCCAAACCGCGACTCGCACCCGTGCCCGCATCCCGGAATCCGCAGTCTGGCCCCCTCCACGAGGGCTTTGTGCGACAGGCTGAAATATCCGGCACCACCGCCGTACAGAACATGCTCAATTGCCGCTGTCGGGCTCTATCCCTGCCGCGGATGGGTTCTGGCTGAGGATCGACCGCCTGGGTCAGTCCACGCACAGGCAGAAGGGGTGCCCCGCCGGGTCGAGGAACACCCGGAAGGTCGTACCAGGCTGGTGCTCGTGTTTGGTGGCGCCGAGCTTGATCACCGCCGTCTCGGCGGCGTCGAGGTCGTCGACTATCACGTCGAGGTGCATCTGCTGGGGCAGTTCCTGGCCCGGCCATCTGGGTGGGGTGTAGTCCTCCACCTGCTGGAAGGAGATGCATTGGCCGTTCTCGGCGCGGATATCAGCCCAGCCGGGGGAAACCTCGGCCTTCCAGTCCAGCAGCGCGCCGTAAAAGGCCGCAAGAGCACCCGGATCAGGACAGTCGATGACGATGCCTGGGAAGCGTGCGATAGCCATGTCAGGCACAGTACGCGCAGTTGCTGACAGTCCAGGGAAAGCACGAACATGCCGCCGGTCGGGCGTTCTGGTCCTTGGGTGCGGGCTGCGGGAGAGACTTATCCTGGCCGGGTGCTGGACCTGAGCAGCATCGATCTGGAGGAGATCGCGAACGCGCTGGCGGACCAGACCGGCTGCGAACACCGCTGGCTGATCAACCCGGGCACCGGAGAGATCGCGTTCTGGACGGCCGACACCGGCATCGACGGCCAGACACCGGTCGACCTCGATGAGCTGGACCTGGTCGTCATCGACCCGCTGCCGTCCTGCGTCTGGTACCAGGACATGGCTGACTTCGCCGAGCAGATATCCGATGAACGTGCCGGGCGCAGGCTGGCACGTGCGATCCCAGGGCAAGGGGGCCTTCCGCCGGTTCAAAGACGAGCTCCACCAGGAGCACCCGGACCTGCTGCCAGCGTGGTACGGGTTCGGGGACACCCGGGTCAGGCGCCGGGCCGTGCAATGGCTGGCTGATAACTCCCTCATTGACGACGCCTCTGCGGATCGCTTCCTGTCCGGGCACCCAGATCCCGCCCTGCCCTGAGCCTGCCGATGCCGTGACCGGCGCACTATGCCGCGATCTGTATGGCGGGCGCCGGCGGGGTCATTTCGCTGGCGGTGCGAGGGAGCGCACCAGCGCGGCCAGTTCCCGGTCGGGGCTTATGTGCTTGCGGTACAGAGGGCCGCAGGGCGTGGCCGCCAGGCCCATCGCAAGGGCCAGCAGATCCGGCGCCGGAGTGTCGCTGCGGTAGGCCTGGGCCAGGTAGGTGAACTCATTCATGATCCCGACGACGCTGCGGTTCGCGGTCTTGGCCAGGCGACGGTCGCGCATCTGCCGCTGTTCCTCAGCGATGACCGCGCCTGGGGTTCCGTGGGCGGCGAGCACGTCGGCGAGTTGCTGCGGGAACCTGGCCAGCAAGGTTCCTGCGGGAGCCAGCGGCATCAGCACCGGCAGCAGGGTCGGCTCGTTGACGAACAGCGCGACTTGAGGCTTCCAGAACAAGGCGGTGGCGTACCACTGGCCCATCACGGTGGTGGATTGTTCTCCTTCATCAAGGCTGGGCGGCCCGATGCGGTCGAGCAGTTTCTTGGTCGCGCGCACGATCAGCACCCGCCCATCCTGCCCCCAGCCCCGGCCCGATGCCCCGCCGGGACGCAGGTCAGTCTCCCCCGCCCTCGGGGGCGCAGCGTTGATTGATGACGATCGGCTCGTGGAGGTGATTCTTCTGCCGCGCCCGGCGCGTTCGCCGGGGTTCGCCGGCGGGCGGCAGCAGGCGCAGTGACTGGGCGTGATGAACTTTACCGGCCTGCCGTGTGTCCCATCCGATCTCTTGGACCGTTCACTGATCAGCTGCGGCTGGCAATGGCCGCCTACCTGGCCCGGTTCAAGGGCTCCTCCCGTGACCACACCGAGTCCGACCTGCGCTGCTTCCTGGTCTGGTGCGCTGAACGCGGCCTGGACCCGCTGGCTGCCTGCCGCCCGCACCTGGGGCTGTACCTCCGGTGGATGCAGGAGATCCGCCTCTTCAAGCCCTCCACCGTCTCGCGGCGCTTCTCCGTCGCGGCCGGGTTCTACCGCACCTGCGTCATCGACGGCCTCCTCGAGCATTCCCCAGCCGAGCATGTGCGCCGGCCCACGGTCCCGCCGGAGTCACCGACCCTGGGGTTCACTCACCTGCAGTTCGAGGCCCTGCTCACCGCGGCCCGGGACTCAGCCAACCCGTGCGACTTCGCGCTGGTGGCCATGCTCGGGCTGCTCGGCCTGCGGATCTTCGAAGCCACCGGCGCCGACATCGCCGACCTGGGCGAAGAACACGGCCACCGGGTGCTGTCCGTATGCGGTAAAGGCAGCAAGACCGTCCTCATCCCCTTGCCACCAGCCGTCGGGCGGGCCATCGACCGCGCGATCGGTACCCGTACCGGCGGGCCGATCCTGCTCAACAGCCGCGGCGCCCGGATGGACCGCCACGCCGCCACCCGCCGCCTGCGGCACCTGGCCGAAACCGCTGGGGTGCCGATCACCCGGCCGCACCCGCACATGCTTCGCCATACCTTCGTCACCACCATGCTGGACGCGGGCGTGGACTTGCGTGATGTCCAGGTTGCCGCCCGCCACGCCGATCCACGCACCACGATGCGTTACGACCGGGCCCGCAAGAACCTCGACCGTCACCCGAACTACATCCTGGCCGCCTACATGGCCTCCGGCACCTGACCGGACCCATGCCCCCGGCGGCCCAAGCCCCGGGGAAACATCCGGCATTGCCGAGAAGAGTGCGTTGTACAAGCGTATACATATACGTCGACTGGACTATTCACTCGTGGTCCAGCTGTTCCCCGTTCTTAATTTCGGCCGTTGGCGGCAGCTATTTAGCCATTCGCGCTAGACCGTACCGCCGATTGGATGCGAATCGAAATAACGCTCGGTAGCCGAGATGCTTTATGAAACCGCCTATTTCCAGCCATAGTGTGTACAGCCTGCAGAACCCAATCACTCAATGTAGTCATCTGATTTCTTATCGTAATAGAGCGCCTGGAACCGCGCAGCAGCGCCGTGCCCTGGACGCTATACGTAGGCATTGACCCAATGATGCTTCTGGTGCAAGACTCAGTACTTAGTTGTGTCGAGCCTGGGCGCAGCTGCCGCGGCCAGGAAGGCTGCTGGCCGTCTGGACGGGGAGGCGCGCTCGCGCCCCGCTGAAAATGTGAGCGGCAGCGACGGCGGCTGGGGGGGCGGGTATTTATGTCCGAATTTGGTGTTCCGCCTTTCGTGATGCTGAAACGATATGTCCCTTAGTTAGGTAGACGAAAGATGGACCGCATGGGGGAAGGATCATCCGAGCCTGCGCTGTCGGGTGGGGCAACAGATGGCGAGGCGACGCGGACTTCTCCGGGTAATGATCCGGTCAGCCCGTCGCCGCCGGATAACCCAGCGAGCCCCGTGGCTCAGGCACCTACGCAGGAGGCGCCGGCCCACCCGGCTACGGACGTCGTAATGCACGACCCTGGACCGGCCGCCGTGCCATCGGCGGGGGCGGGGCACTCGTCGGAGGATGCCGGGCCCAGCGGCCAGCCGTCAAAGATCGTCAGGTACGGCCCTGGGGTACCCGCCGCCCCGCTTGCTGGCCAGGCTCAGCTGACGGCGGAGCACATCTGGGGTGACACCAGCCCGGCCAAGCTGTCTCGGCGCCGGGCTCGGCTAGCCACGCTGGCTGGCTGGGCGCTCACCGTGATCTTGCTCGCGGCCAGCGGCGTGCTGCTGTTCCTGCGCTTCCATCATGTGCCGTTCCAGGTGACCGGCGTGGCGATTACGCAGCAGACGAAAACCCAGTGTGGGGTGGACGTGACCGGCCGGATCACCACCAATGGCTCAGCCGGAACGGTCTCATACCAGTGGCTGCTCCGCACGGGCGGGCAGCCGCCGCAGCCGCTCAGCCAGTCCGTGGTCGCCGGGCAGCATGCCGTGTACGCGACCGTCGCCCTTGAGGGACAGGGCCACGGTGCCACGTTGCAGACGGTCACCTTGCAAGTCCTCGGCCCCGACGCGCGGGCCGTGTCGACAGCCGTGGCGGTCAGTTGCCCATGAACCTCTGTCATCGGCGGGCAGCAGTCCGCCTCAACCCCTGTACCAACAGGACACGGCGCCTGCCCTGGCGAGCCGGGCTGACGCCTCAAAGGGGGGCGGATTGACATGCCTGAGTGGAAGGTTCCCGGGTACACCGAGCTGAAGAGGATCGGCTCGGGCGGATTCGGCGATGTGGTGCTGGCCAGGCACGACGCGTCAGGCACCCTGGTGGCGATCAAGTATCTGCGCCATGCCCTGCTCGCCGACCCGGAATTCGCCGAGATGTTCCGCAGAGAGGCGGCGGTGCTGGCCTCCCTGGACGACCCGAACGTCGTCCGGCTGTACGAATACGTGGAATCACCATCGGGTTCCGCCATCGTCATGGAACTCATCGGCGGCGTCTCGCTGCGCGAGATCCTCACCTACCAGGGAAAGACCACGCCGGAGGCCGCCCTGGTCGTGTTGCAGGGCTCGCTGCTGGGCCTGGCGGCGGCACACCGGCGCGGCGTCGTGCACCGGGACTACAAGCCCGAGAACGTGCTCGTCAACGGTGACGGCATCAGCAAGCTGGCCGACTTCGGCATCGCGGCGCGCAGCGGTGACCACCCGGTCCCAGCGGGCACCTTGCTATACGCCGCACCCGAACAGCTGGACGGCGCCCCGGCCAGCCCGGCCAGTGATATCTACGCAGCCACCGCCACCTTCTACGAGTGCCTGACCGGCCGCCCGCCCTTCAGCGGAGAATCCGCCGACCTGCTGCGCCAGCATCGCTCCGAACCGGTGCCCGTGGATCCCATCCCCGAACCGCTGCGGCCGCTAGTGGCCGCCGGGATGGCCAAGGACCCCGTGCGCCGGCCCACCGACGCGACCACCTTCATCGCCGAACTCACCACGGTCGCATCAGCCGCCTACGGCCGGCACTGGCACGATCGCGGCCGCTCGCACCTGGGCGAAGCGGCGCTTCTGCTGGCCGCGCTGTGGCCATCCGGCGCCCCGCCCACGGTGCAAGGCACCACCGTGAACCAGATCCCCCTGGTCCGGCGCATCAAGCTCAGGCACATCAGCGCGGTCAAGGCAGCGCTCGCCGCCAGCGTCGCAATCGCCGCCGTGGCCACAGGAACGGCGCTGGCCGACACCGGCTCGCAACAGCCCTCCTCAAACCATCCCGCAGCGGCGAGGCAGCCAGCCTCGCTCCAGCTGCCGCTGACCTCGTCGCCAATCACGCCGTCCTCGTCCCCTCTCAGCGGTAAAGGGAAGTCCTCGCCGCCGTCGGGCGGCGGAGGCGGATCCCCGTCGGGCGGCGGAGGCGGATCCTCATCGGGCGGCGGAGGCGGATCCTCATCGGGCGGCGGAGGCGGATCCTCATCAGGCGGCGGAGGCGGATCCTCATCAGGCGGCGGAGGCGGATCCCCGCCCGTACCAGAAATAACCAGCGTAGGAACATATACGCAAGGCGAACTAGTCTATTTCGACATCGATTACTCCGATCCAGGAAATGACGCCGAGGGCTTCGGCTTCGTGGGCGTCAACGGATCTGGCTGGGCCGAAGAAAACCACCCATTCTCCAGCCCCTCCTACGGCATCGTAGGGACAGACAGCATCGCCTATCCATTCAACGAAGCATGCGGGACAGCCCAGCAATATGCCAGTTACGTCCAAGCCTGGATCTATGACGCGGCCGGAGACCACAGCACGCCCGTGACCATCCATCTAGTCTGCACAGGCTGACCGTCAGCTATCCGGTCGCAGAGGGCTGCAAGGGGCGTTTCCCCGCGAAACATGCTGTCATGCCGTCGGCCGAGCAAGCCGTCAGGACGCCGTTGCTGCCGACGTTTCCGCCTTGTGGAGCAGGGCACAAGCCGCTTCCGCGGAAACGTCCGCTATTGCCGCTGACGGCGCGGCCCGTGTCGTTCAGGGAACCGGCACAGCTGGCGGAGGCACCCTGGCAAACTCTCCCGGGTCAGGTAGCCGTGTACCACAGCTCGACTTGATCTCGATGCCCGGACCAGCTCAGATCCAGTGTCCAGCATCCAGGTGCTGGGAGATTGACGTATGACGGGCCGACATCGGGCAGATCCAGGGCAGCGGTGCGGTGCGTGCCGTTGAGCATCGCACGGACCCTCAGCGGCGCTCCGGGCTTGCCGGCGAGCCGCGACACCCACAGGACTTTGTTTCCCACGTCAGGCCGCGGCGGGGCATACAGCGACGATTCTGGGCCGCCCCAGAGAATGGCGACGATATCGCCCCGCAGTCCCATTACATGCCCGATCGGCATGCTGGGTGGATGAAAGCCAGACCGGGCCCATACCGGCAGCGGCCCGTCGGTCCGCCGGGCCAGGCAATCCGCGGCGCTAACCGGCGCAGCGCTACCGCCTGGCGAGGCCATAGCAGGTGGGCGGGAGGGCAGTGGCGGCGCAGATTGGCCGGCGGGGGAACACGCCGCCATGGCCGTGACGGCGACGGCAATAAGTACAACGGCCACTGCGGACCTCATATGGTGACGATACGCCGCCTGCGGGTACGCGCCGCGACCTCGGCCCTGGCCACGGGGTCGGTACTGAAGGCAGCCCGCGTCCGGATATTTTTGCATCGCCACGCTTGAGGTGAACGTCCTCAATTGCCGCTGACTGCTAGGGCGTGTCCTTTAGATCTTCGCGGTCGTTTCAGCTTGGATCGGCCTGTGGCTGATGATCGGCTGAATAGGCATGACCTGTGCGATGAGGAGTGGGCGCGGCTGGAGCCGTTGCTGCCGGCTCACC
>Ga0335085_10009454_pt1 | contig 14709 bp, 10 predicted proteins | sample Lox_Sample_45_FD_206712 | JGI IMG/M metagenome (GOLD analysis project Ga0335085, IMG submission 206712) | Soil microbial communities from Loxahatchee National Wildlife Refuge, Florida, United States - Lox_Sample_4.5 | ecosystem: Environmental > Terrestrial > Soil > Wetlands | place: USA... | reverse complement strand
ACGGTGGCGGAGATGGGAAGGGCCTGCGTGACCGTAAGGGCGGCACGAAGCGGCGAGATGGAGACGATAGGGGGGCCGCTTTGTTCGTTCGAGCTCGAGCCTCCGCAACCGCTAAGAATCGCGACCGTTGAAACTAGAATGACCAGTGTGATTGAGTCCCGCATGGCGCTGAAGTGACGCACGCAAAGAGTTATTGGTTTCATGAGTTTAGAAGATCCCATGTCGACAGGGAAAGGTTCAAGCGCGAAATTGAGGGTGCGTTCCGAGGATACGAGAATAATCGTAAATACGGTCGTTGGGCCACCTCGTTAAGGTGCTCTCTTAATACTAGGAACGTCAACCTGGGCAAAATTACTAGCCTTAGCGCCGCCGCCGGCCCAAGGGATAAACTGACTTGTTCTCAGAGTAATCGTCAGCTTTCGACGCTAGTCACAGACTGTGTGAGGCTCGAACCTGTAAAGCAGCGATTCATTGACTTTCTTGGCCGGCGCCGATTCGGGCAAGCGAATAGGTAACGAACTTCCCGCTGGTGGTTCGCCGGAGGCATACCTTCGAGGCGTTTGAAACCACCCTGGAACGAATTATCGATCACGCTCTCACCCCAACCGCACCCTGAGTGCAATGGCGAAAAACTTGCGATTTAGCCATGAGTCTTCGATTCCTGTCCTAAGCGCGGTTAGAGAATAATGTAACCCGGTTGGGGCGTGGTCCAACTGGTAGGACACCTCACTGTTAATTGAAAGTTTGAAAGAAACCCTATGAGCGCCACTTTCCCAAAGCATCCAAGGCTCAAACTGGATTCCGAGACCTACGTACAACTTTGTCACGACGTTCTAGGTCGCGACGGTTGGAAATGCCAAAATTGCGGTAGCTCACGCCAATTGCAAGTTCATCATCTCTGTTTTCGCAGTGCGCTCGGAGACGATTCCCTGGAAAATCTCATCACTCTGTGCGTTCGCTGCCACACAAGAATTCACAGACCTCAAGGCTCCAAGGCGTCCACCTGAATCTGGAAAATCCGGTTCTACTGGAAGCAGAACGATGAAAGGTGGGACTCCGACAAGACAAAACGTGGTGGGGAGCGAACGCGATTACCGTTCGGAGGAAAATGGACACAATGTAGTCTAGCCAAGAAGAACCTGCACGAACGAAATTCAAGTGCTGCTCCACACTCTTGCCTTGATCTCTCGGATGCAATAGCTCGGCAATTTTTCTTGGATTCACCCAGCCGGTAGTTTTGCTCAATTGGGAGATTAGACTCGAACCAATTCTCCGTTTCAGGAGCCAGTTTCGACCTGGGCCGCATTTTTCGATCCGAGGACAGAATGCGATCGCTCAGCGTGTGGAACACCCCAGCGAGCTCCAGGGGAGCGCAACACCCGGCGCCAGCCGATTGCGCACATCGGTCATCCTACTTCTCCACCACAAACGTTCCGATTACGAGAGCGTCCATACCCGAACTGAAGAATGTGCGTACCGCGTCGGTCGGCGTGCAAACTATTGGCTCGCCCCTCAGGTTGAACGAGGTGTTCATCACCACGGGCACTCCAGTGCGATCGCCAAACTCCTTGATGAGCCGCCAGTAGAGCGGGTTCACGTCGCGCTCGACGGTCTGCGGGCGCGCGCTACCATCCACGTGAGTAACGGAGGGAATGACGCTGCGCTTTTCGGCTTTCACTTGCGCCGTGAGGATCATGAACGGAGAGTCGGTCGCCGACTCGATGTACTGGTCCGCGACTTCCGCCAGCATCGAGGGCGCAAATGGCCGCCACCATTCACGGAACTTCACGGCGTTGTTCACTTTGGCGTTCATTTCAGGATCGCGCGGATCGGCCAGAATCGAGCGACTACCCAAAGCGCGCGGGCCGAACTCCATGCGGCCCTGAAACCATCCCAGGATTTTGCCACTCGCGAGCATCTCCGCCGCGACGGCGGCGGGATCCGCGACGCGCGTGGCTCGCAATTTATAGGTCTGCACGGTTCTTTCGATCTCTTCGTCGGAGCTTGCGGAACCCAGGTAGGCGTGACGCATCCTGCGCATCGGCAATTTCCCGCTATTATCGAGATACGGAGCTAGCGCGGCGCCGAGACAAACGCCGTCATCGCCCGCGGCCGGCTGCACGAAGATGCGATCGACGAGGCCCGAGGCGGCGATTTTCCCGTTGGCCTTGGAGTTGAGCGCGACGCCGCCAGCCAGGCAGAGATTGTGCGAGCCGGTTTTCTCGAGCGCGGCGCGCGCGAGCGTCATCATGGCTTCTTCACAGGAGTCCTGCACGGCAAAGGCAAGGTTCTTGTGGCGGCCGTCGATGTCGGACTCCGGCTCGCGGCACGGGCCCAGCCGAGACGTGATTCCGGCCACAGGCGCTGAACTGCGCCCGAGAAGGAGGCGCGATGCAACTCTGTAGGGATTGTCGTCGGGAACGATGAATTCGCGCAGATTGACGCCAGGCTCACCGTAGGGAGCTAGTCCCATCACTTTCCACTCGTCACTATAGGGCTGAAAACCGAGATAGTGAGTAAATTGCGCGTAAAAGAGGCCGAGCGAATTGGGCCAGGGGATCGTCCAGACATGCTCGAGGCGCCCGTCGCGTCCGTGCCACAGGGAGGTGGCTTCCCAGGCGCCACGGCCATCGAGAACGAGCACAGCCGCGTCGTCAAATCCGGAATAGGAATAGGCGCTGATGGCGTGCGCGAGGTGGTGGTCCACGAATCGAAACTGCGCTTTGGTAGGGCCGAAGCGGCGCTCGAAAAGCTTCGCGCCGCCGCGCTGGCGAGTCATGCTGACGAAGTAGCGCGTCGAAGAGGCCACGTTCACGAAGTTGATGGGATATTTGCCGGTGATAAAATCGCCGAGGTCGTGCGCGAAGGCTTTTCGGACTGGGGACCAGCCGAAGCAGACGAAGTCGACGTCGGCTGGGCGCACCGAAGCAGCCGCAAAGCAGGACTCGATGGCGCGCGCGGGAAAGCTTCCGTCGTGCTTCACGCGGCTCAGGCGCTCTTCGGCGACGGCGTGCAGGACTTCTCCATCGCGAACCAGGCAGGCGGACGCGTCTTTCATCTGCGAATAGTTAATGCCGATCGAGATCATTCCTACCCCTTGCCGTCCGCGAAGGTGCGCTGGAGTTGTTCACGATATTTCATCTCTTCACGCGACGGATTAAGCCGCAGGTGCAGAAGCGCGAGGAGATCGCTGCGACGGCGTTCGAGTGAAAATTCTTCCGCTCGCCGTCTCGCTCCGGCCGCCATGCGATCGCGGAGCTGAGAATCATTCAACAGAGAAATGAGGGCGCGAGCGAGCGCGTCCGGGTCGCTGGGCGGAACGAGCATTCCGCTCCGGCCTTCGACGATCATGTCCGGGAATCCGCCGACGTCACTCGCCACTACCGGAACACCGCTGGCCATCGCCTCCAGGACGACACCAGCCAGCGGCTCGTACAACGATGGAACGACCGCCACGGAAACGGAATTCCAGAAGCCCGGCATCTGCGAGTGCGCGAGCGCAGGATGAACGCGCAGCGTTCCTTTCGATTCTTCCTCGCGGACGCGGGCAATCGCCTCCGGCACGCCCGGAATCGGGGAGTCGACCTTCCACAAGTTGCTGCCGTCGAGCACATCCAATTCCGCCGCAGGAATGACTGAACGAACTTTCGGCCACGCGTCGAGCAGGGTGTGAATTCCTTTGCGCGGAACCCATTGCCCTGCAAATCCTACGCGAAGCGCAGGCCGCGGTTGTCCGTTGGACGGCTTGAATGCATCGAGATCGATGCCGTAGGGGTTGACGAATTGTGACTCAGCCGGAATGCGCGGATGTGCATCCTGAAAAATTTTCCGTTCGGCTCTGCTGGGAAAAAGATAAAAAGCGTCCTGGAAACGGCCCAGGAAGCCCGGGAGGTTCCAGTAGCGAGGAAGCGGAGTATCCCACTCGTAACGAACGATGGCGCGATCGGGGGCAAGCACGGCCAGTGTAGGTTCGTTCTGAGACATCACCACGGCATGGCGTTCCATCGCTAGAAACTTGCCACAGTATTCGATTGAAGTGATCAGTCGGCTGTTCGTACGGGTAGGTATCAGCTTTACGGGCGCGCCCTCGCGTGCCGCGCGAGCATACATCCGGACTGGAATTCCGGCTCCTGCGATCAGGTTCGCATCCCGCCAAAGGACGACCTCCGAGCCGCCGCAGGGATCGTGCCCCAGCACGCACATGCGGGGGGCCAGGATGGCGACGCCGGCTCGCTCGAGTCTTGAATCCAGCTTCATGCCGGTATCTCCTGCTCTTTCGCTGCGTGGCGCTCGGCGGGAAGCGCGAGGCAGAAGGACTCGCGATTTCTGAGCCCTAGAATCTGGACTGTGTAGCCATATTCTTTCAGCAATTCGACAACCTGGTGGCCTCTGGGCGTACCCCAGCCGTGAATTTCAATCAGAAGAACCGGCCGGACTGTCGAGAGCAGAGTTTTTGCGCCTTTGAGCGCGAGGAACTCGGCTCCTTCAACGTCCATTTTGAGAAGCGAAGGATTCTTCTGGAGGCCGGCAACGTAGCTATCGAGAGTAACGACGGAGACGGTGATATTGGTTCGTTCGCCTCCCCAGTCATAGACTTCGGCGAGGGAGGCGGTGCCTGTAAAGTCGGTGTCGCCCTGAATTAGAAGCGAAGCCGAGCCAATCGAGTCGCCCACCGCGATGGGCTCGATCCGAACATTCTTCAATCCCTCCAGCGCGATATTTTCCTCGAGTACCGTGACGTTATTGGGAAGCGGCTCGAAAGCGATGACCTCGCCTTTCTGGCCGACAAGATTTGCCATCACGCTCGTGAAGTAGCCCAGGTTTGCGCCTACGTCCATGCAACAGTCCCCTGCGTTAAGATACCGCTCTAACGCCTCCACCACATGAGGCTCGTATGTTCCCAAAACCCAGCCCGTATCTGCCTGCCAAGCCAGACGCATGCGATGCCGGTACGGAGTGGGTCCGGCGCGAGCCACGACGATGCGGCGTTTTTCCAAGCGGAACAAGACGCCCAAAAGCGGGCGGTCGTATTTCCGGTACAGCCAGAGCTTCACCTTTATGGGCAGAAGCGAGATCGCTTCGGCGATTCCATCGCGCAGGATGGTTTTGAGCGTCAAGCGAGTACCCACAAGACAACTTGGGCTTCTACGCTTACGGATTTCGAAACTTCGAAATTCAATGGAGCCTGCCTTGATCCGATTCGGACTCTCCGGTACGAAATCCAGCTTTTCGGAGGAGTTCAAGGATTGCTTGTGCCCGTTCGCCGGGTGCTGCAATCAATTCGTCTGACCCGGGATTTACGTCCGGAGGCAAAAAGCGCAGATTTTCACCATCCAACTCGTGCAGTTCGTAGCCGGCAGCACGAAGCAATTGAGCGAGTTCCAGCGCCGATGTGCCGGCCTGATGAAGCACCACGTCGTTGGCTTCGATGACAATCGCCGGCCTTGCCTGCTTCAGGAAACGGGCTGCGCCGCGAAGTATGTTCACCTCGGAACCTTCGGCGTCAACCTTCATCGTGGACACGCGGTCGATCGGATTCGCCGCGAACCAATCATCGAGCGCAAGGGCGTCCACCGAAATGTGTTCGCCTTTGGCGAGATCGCGCACCGTCGTCAGGGTGCCCCAGCCGGATTCACCCGGCTGCGAGGAGCGCTCGAAGATCGCGGTGCCGGTGACGGACGAGACGGCCTTGGCGATAGCCGTGGCCCAAGCAAACGGATGGAGGTGATCGGACAGCCGCGCGAAGTTTCTGGGATCGGCTTCAAAGGCAAATACGCGCCCACGCGAGCCCACGGAAGATGCTCCGCGAACCGTGTGGTACCCGATATGGGCGCCGATATCGACGAATACGTCGCCAGGCGCCAGCAGAGCACCAAGCGCCCGTCGGACGTGAGGCTCATAGCAGCCACCCCACATCTGCCGCTCAATACGGTCGGCGAGATTGACGCGAAGGGAGGCGCCATTGGCGGGAGAGCAGATTCCCCAGCCGTCTCCGGCGATTGAAGCGATGCGAGCAAGGGTATCCGTCATGCGCCCCCTGCCGCGAAATAGAGGAATACCGCTGAGCATAGCCGACCAAGCGTCGGCCGTTTTCCGATGAGGCGCTTGCCGGCTATTTTCCGCCATTGGGCAAAGCTTCCCGCTGAAGATGAGTTTCGCGAACTTCCGCTTTTGGCCGCGGCTCTCCGAGCCAGGAACGAAGGTGGCGGACATTGCTTGCTGCATACATGGCTCGCACGCGGTAGTAAAGGCGGGGCGGCAGGATCAAGGCCAGCAGAAGAGATAGCTGCTTGTAGAGCCGATAGCCTGCGGTGATGTGCTGGTAAGCGAGGTGAAATTCCGCCTGTTCAACGCGGTATGTTTCCCACGGCATTCCGCCGTCGAGCGCCAATTTGATACGAGAACATGCGATCCGAAGAGGTTCCACAATGATCTGGATTGCCGAGGGAGCGATGCCAGCGCACGCCAGTGGAAGAGGCAAGTCCGAAACCAGAGTTTCCAGAACGCGGAGCTTTCGCTGAACACGGACTGGATCGCCGGTACTGAACTGGAAAAGATTTTCGCCGTGCAAGCGGTAGAACGTCAAACCGTCTGCCAGAAGAAACGCACCTCCATATGCAACCGCCATTGTGGACATGAATTCGTCCGCTTCAATCACCAGCGCTTCCGGGATAGGGAGAAGTTTCGTTAGCACATTTTTCCGGATGGCCACGCGGCTAGTGCCGAGAAAAGCCATAAAATTGCGAAAAGTTTGAGCTCCCTCGTCACTCTTTAAATCGAAGTAACCGGTGGTTCCCGGCGAAAGAAACCTGGAGCGGCTCTCCTGGCTATCGATCTCTATAATTCCGTGGCCCACCGCGGCGGCGTGAGGGTTTCGGTCAAAAGCGCCCATGACAGTTTGCAGCTTATTTCTCGCCCACCAGTCATCTCCGTCGAGGAAGGCGATGATTTCGCCTTGGGCCCGCGGGATGCCGAAGTTGAAAGCCGAAGCCTGGCCGCCGTTCTCTTTGCGAAGATATCGAACGCGGGGCGCGAATTTGCGGACGATCTCGGAAGTGCGGTCGGCGGAGCCATCGTCGACAACCAGGATTTCCATATCGGAAGCGGGAAAATCCTGCTCCAGCACGCTAACGACCGCTTGTTCGATGAAGCGCTCGTGGTTGTACGTGTCGATTAAGACGGTGACAGGAAGCGTCGGCATATTCACAGCTATCCTAACTCAGTGGGCATCGCTCGCTCGGTACAGCCAGATAGTTGCGCACGTCGGGGTAGCGCTCTCTGATTTGATGCGGAGCAATCGAGCCATCGGGCCGGAATTCAAACCAATTGAAACCATAGCTCTGGAATTTCAGGACAATCTCACGCGCTTCGTATTTCCAGGCATGGGTGGCCACGTCGAGAACCTCGCAGATGAATAGCGGCCGAAACTTCTCGAGAACATGCGGTGCCCCGGCGAGAACGTCCAACTCGGCACCTTCCACGTCCAGCTTAACAATATCCAACCGTTTCAGGGCAGCACGCGAAACGTAGTCGTCCAGGCGAATCGACTCCACGGAGGTCGCTTGCACGCGATCCGAGCTGGCCGGAGGCTTGAGGCCGCCTCTAGAGGAATCGCCATCTACAACCTGAAAAAATTCCTGGCGGGAGGTTACGGCGCCGATTGCGAGCGCTTCGGCGCGCACCCAATTCATTCGATTCATGTGGAGATGCAGGCGCAGGCGGCGCCCTTCTCGCTCAGAGGGTTCGAACGACACGACAGCGCCATCGCCCGCAAGGCGCTTCGCCGCGACGATTGTATAGATCCCGTGATGCGCGCCGATATCCATGAACGTCATGCCGGGTTTTAGGGTTCTCCACAGAAAGCGCAGATCGGGGAGATCGTGGCCCCAGTAATCAAAGAAGTTTCGCCGCTCGTCAAAATACGGAACCAGGTAGGACCACCAGAACCTGATCTCCTCGCCCTCCGCCACCTTCATTCGGACGGGAACTGGCGCATAGGGGATCTTCGCCAGACTCCTGCGCAACACGAACTGTGCGGTGTTGAATTGCTCACTCCACGATTTGTGGAGGAAGTTATCGATGCGACTGGATGCCATTGCCGTTTAGGTGTCCTGTATCTTGAGCTCCGCAGGGAGATTGAGAACGCCAGCCCAGCGATCCTGCGGATGCGAGAGCGGAGGTGTATCCACGATCAGGGACGGCAAGGCATACCACTGCTCAACGAGAACTCCCCCAGTCAGATTGTTTCCCTTGTCGTAGATGGAACAGGTGAGTGAGTAAGCACCGGGACGCAACGGAAGAGCCGGAACGCGCAAAGTAATTTCATTCTCACCAGCGTTGATATTCAGATTGTCGAAACCCCAGCCGACTAGTACCGCGCTCGAATCCGTCAATACCGCAACTCCAAAATGACCCTGGGTAACCGGCTCCTTGAGATGCACGTGAAAATGGAGCGTGACGTCGCGAAGGCCGTCACGAAGAACGTTGTCGTGACCGCAGATCGACCAGCGCAAAAAGCAACGTCCATCTCCTGCGGAGCTATCAACCGGTTGCAGGCTCGCCGATTCGTATTTTGCCGCAATCTGGCCGGTGGGGCCGGACTCATGAATCTGGCCGGCGTCAATCCACAGGACGCGCTCGCAGAGGCGGCGAATCTGGTTCATCTGATGACTGACGAAGACGATGGTGCGTCCGCTCTTGGAGACTTCCTGCATCTTGCCCAAGCATTTCTTTTGAAACTCTAGGTCGCCGACGGCGAGCACTTCATCGACGAGAAGGATTTCGGGCTCGAGGTGGGCGGCGACCGCGAAAGCAAGGCGCATCTGCATACCGGTGCTGTAGTGCTTGAGCGGCGTGTCGAGAAAGCGCTCGACTTCGGCGAAACTGACGATGGCGTCGAACTTGCGATTGATTTCGTTCTTGCTCATCCCCAGAATCGCGCCGCTGAGATAGATATTTTCGCGGCCAGTAAGCTCGGGATGAAACCCAGTGCCTACTTCGAGCAGGCTTCCGACGCGCCCGCGAATTTCGGCAAAGCCGATGGTGGGCCTGGTGATGCGGGAAAGCAATTTCAGAAGCGTGGTCTTGCCGGCGCCATTGCGGCCGATTAACCCGACGACTTCTCCCTGGGCAACTTCAAAGCTGACGTCTTTGAGGGCCCAGAGCATTTCAGGAGATCGCTTCGGGCCGCGTCTCAGCGGAGAGGTGAAGGCGCGAGTGATAACGTCGCGCAAGGCGAGGTAGCGCTCGCGCTCACCGACGCGGTAACGTTTCCCCAGGCCCTCCACATGGATGACTGCATCACTCATTTGTGCGTTTTACGCCTTGCCGCCTGCAATCAAACGACGTCGGCGATTGTCGTCTCCATTTTCTGAAAATAGGCCACACCGCTGAGCAGGATCGCGAGCACCACAATCGCGGCGATGCCAATCAACTGGCCGGGTGGCGTGCCGCGCCCGGCGAGCGACCAGCGGAAGCCCTCGATGACGCCGGCCATCGGGTTGAGACCATAGAACCAGCGCCATTTCGCGGGCACCAGGGAGCTTGGGTACGCGACGGGCGAAGCAAACAACCAGAACTGAACGAGGAAAGGAACCACGTAGCGCACGTCGCGATAGATCGCGTTCAATGCCGAAAGCCAAAGCCCAACGCCGAGCGCCAAAAGAACAGCCAGCAACAGAAACACCGGAACCATGAGCATCGCCCAGCCCCAGTGAATCCGGTAATAGATCATCAGCACGATGAACATCAGGAAGGAAATTCCGAAATCAACGAGTCCGGAGAGCACGGACGCGAGAGGCAGAGCCAGGCGCGGAAAATACACTTTCGTGACGAGCCGCTGGTTCTCGACAATCGCGGTCGTAGAGTTTTGAAGTGCGGCTGCAAAATACATCCAGGGAAGCAGGGCGCTATAGTAAAAAATCGGGTACGGCAGACCCTCGGAAGGAATGTGGGCCAAACGCCCAAAAAACAGGCTGAAGATCAGCATGGTAAGGAGAGGCTGCAAGACGGCCCACGCGGCGCCGATGGCGGTTTGTTTGTACCGGACTTTAATATCGCGCCAGACAAAAAAATAGATCAGCTCGCGATAGCTCCAAAGTTCGCCCAGAGGAATCACCCACCAACGGCCCGGGGGAGTAATTCGAAGCACAGGCGGCTGCGATACCTCGGGAGATGAGACGGTTGTGGCGATCGTGTTCATTGGGAGTCGTCGGGAGTGTGCGATTTGAGCTGGCGCACGTCCTCGTCTTCGATTTTACGCATCAACTGCTTGCGGCCCGTCAAGTAGCCCTTCAGCGTACCCGCCATTTGTACCGGGACGACCGTAACCTGATTATAGGCCGCCTTACGCCAGGAAATCGGCCCGCGGGCGGGAATCAGATGGGTGCCCCACTGGAAGATCATTCCAAAATTCCACAGGACAAAGACAACCGTTGCCGCGCTCGCCAAGGCGAAGGGTCGGCGGGAATTCGGGGCGGCGGAAAGAGCCAGGCTATGGAAGAGGCCGGCGAGTCCGATGACGAAAAGGACGGTTAGCGGAATGCAGTAGCGGCTGCCGAAGGAGGAGCCGCCATTCCAATTTTCGAAGCAACCGATGAAATAGATGTATGCAGCGCAGGTGAACATGGAGATGAAGCTGAGGTTGCGGTCGTGGCGAGCGAGAAAAAAGAGGCCCACAAGCGCTAGCACTACGATAGGCGTCCAACTGAAAAGGCCGTGTTCTGCGGAGAAGGACACTCTAAGCAACGCCGGCGAGCTCCAATACCAGTGCTCGCGGTAACCGAAGTTCAGGTAGCTGCCATAGATGATTTTTTTTGTGAGGAGAGTGGGAAAAAACGCCACGAAGACCACCCCTGCAAATACCGCGTTCTGCAAGAACAGGCCGCCAAAGGCGCGCCGGTCGCCTCTCGACAAACTGTGCCAATAGACGGCCAGCGACTCGAGCAGCGGGAACAGCAGGAAAATCGCGTTTGGATAGTACACATCCATCATCAGGCCGCCAATGACCCCCAGAATCAGCCATTGCGGCCACGACCGGCCGTTTCGCGTGTGGTCCCAATACCAGACGAACAAGGCGACAACAAAAGCGGAATGCGCATGCGACCAGGACGGATTAAAGTACATATAGACAGGCAAGGAACTGGCGAACCAAATTCCCAATGTCGCGAGGAAGGCCCATTCTTCCGCGAGATACTTTCGCGCGATTCGAAACGAAATCCAGAGAGCGATAAATCCATAGAGCGCCGTGCCCAGCGCCATGGTGAGCACGTAGGGCTTGGAAAAGCCGTCGGCGGGCACGCGTCCTCCCAGGACAGCATCGTACGAGAGCACGCACAGATGGGCGACCACGAGAAATGGAGACCAAAGAATGGCCGGCCCGATCGAGAAGTGATTGTCCAAGTGGCCCGTTGGAGTGTACTGATCCGGCTTAGGTTGTCCTTCCGCGTCTACCCGCCCCATCCGGAAGCTGGTGTTGGCGGAGCGCCAATCGGGCCTGAAGTCCAGGTTACGTTGGATGAGAAGGGCGCGCGCGAACGCGTAGTAGCCAACGCCGTCGCCACGCACCCATGGGTTGATGAGGGGCAGAGACAAAACAAAGATCAGAACCAGGATTTTTTCGTAGTTCGAAATCTTAACCAAGCGGCAGCGTCCTTCTATGACCAGCCGGGCAAACCTGCCTGTTTATGTTGCCGCGACGGTGCAAAGGTCGTTGAACCCTAGTCCGATGCAGCCTGGGCCGCCAACTGATCGCTCGTGGGAAGAAGTCTCGCGGCGTTGCGTTGCCTGGAATGCGCGATCACGCGGTCTACAATTTCAACCAGGGACGTCGCGGGACGAAATCCCGTCAGCTTCTCGAGCTTTTCAAGCGACGGGATACGCCGGGGCATGTCTTCGAATCCGGGCTCGTAGGCGCGGTCGTACGGTACGTAGGTAATCGGCGAATCGCTCTCCGCACGCTTTTTTACCAGGCGGGCGAGGTCCTCGATCGTAACCTCTTCGTCGGTACCGATGTTGACGACCTCTCCGATCGCGTGGTCCGTACCGAGGAGGCGGATCAGAGATTCGACGCAGTCGCGGACGTCGCAGAAGCACCGGGATTGCCTCCCGGTACCGAACACGGTAATTGGCTTTCCCTCAAGCGCCTGCTGAACGAAGGACGGAACAACCATTCCGTAGCGTCCGGTCTGCCGCGGGCCCACGGTGTTGAAGAAGCGGGCGATTTTGACGGGCTGCTTACGCTCTCTCCAGTAGGACAGAGCTAGAAATTCGTCCAAGGCTTTCGACGCTGCATAGCTCCAACGCGCCTTGGTGGTTGGGCCGAGCACCAGGTCCGCATCCTCGTGAAATGGAACCTTGTCACTCTTCCCGTAAACCTCGGAAGTGGAGGCGATGAACACGAGCTTCTTCTTTTTCGAGGCGGCGTCCAAGACAGCCTGGGTGCCGTGAATATTCGTCTCGAGGGTGCGCACCGGGCTCTCCACGATCAGGCGCACGCCCACGGCCGCAGCCAGGTGGATCGTAATGTCGGATTCGTCCACAAGCTCGGCCAGTAGGTGCTTGTTCTGGATCGAGTCGAAGAAATGATGGAAGCGGCCGTTGGACTTGAGATGGCGAATGTTTTCGACACTTCCGGTGGAAAGATCGTCGAGGATAAATACTTCCGCGCCGCGTTCGAGTAGTGCTTCCGATAGATGTGAGCCAATGAACCCAGCCCCGCCGGTGATGAGATAGCGCATGGTCGCTCCGTATTTAAGTTTCGCTTGAATCGCCCGGATTGGCTGGGAACCGGGACGTTTTTGCCACATCTTCCCCGTAACCATACCCGTACGCGTAGGGATAGTAGCGATACGAGTAGTAGTAATCGGGCGCGCTCGAATCCACAGCGTTCAGCACCACTCCAAGCAAACGGCACTTCACCGCTGCCAGAAGATCGCGCGTCCGAGTAAAAGCTTCCTTGGGAGTTTCACCGCTGCGGACCACCAGCAGCACTCCGTCGGTGAGCGCCGAGAGAATCACCGCGTCCGTCGCTGCCATCACTGGCGGCGAGTCGATCACGATGAACTTGAAACGCAGCCGCAGTTCCGCGATCGCCTCACGCATTCGGTGAGACGACAGCAAGTCTGCAGGGCTGGGGGGCACCGGGCCGGTTGTGAGGGCTTCGAGGTTGCTGATGGTCGGATGAGGGCACAAAACCTCATCCAGCGTCGAAACACCCGCGAGATATGAGCTCAATCCCGCCTCTTTCCCAATTGTCAGATTGAGGGCCCGACGAACTCCCGGTTTGCGCAAGTCGGAGTCCATCAACAGGGTACGATCGCCCAGTTGCGCCAAGGTGACGGCAAGATTCACTGCCGCGGTCGTTTTTCCTTCGCGGGGCAGCGCACTGGTAACGAGAATTACCTGAGGAGGATGATCGGCCTGCGACAGCAACAGGGAGGTTCGCAGCGCGCGGAAAGCCTCTGAAATTTGCGATTTTGGTTGGACATAGGAGAGTAGCTCGACGCGCGGCCCAGATGCTGTTTGCAGCGCCGCCGCTTCCCCCGACCGCCGGCTGTAATTGCCGTTGAGTCCCGGAAGAGAAGGAACCACGGCGAGCGAAGGAAGGCCGGTCAGTGTTTCGATGTCGTCAGGAGACTTGACCGTGTTGTCCAAGTATTCGCGGAAAAGCGCGAGTCCAACTCCGCCCACGAGACCCACCAGGAAGGCGAGGAGGATATTGCGGGCCTTCTGAGGGCGCGCGGGACTTGAAGGGGTAAGGGCCGGATCCACGACCCGAATATTGCTGGATCTCAATCCGGCTGTAATCCCCGCTTCCTTCAGTTTCTGAAGCAGGCCGTCGTAGAGCTGCTTGTTGGATTCCGCGTCGTGCCTCAGAATCTGATACTGGACAAGCTTTTCGGCCATATCGTTTGCTTCGGCCTTTTGCCTGTCGAGGTCTTGCTGCAGCAGTTCGACACGGCTGCGGGCCGCATTAAAGTCCTGCTCAACCCCTTCGATCAGAGTCTTTCTGGCCTTTGTCAAATTCGCGTCCACTTCCTTCTGTTCCGCACCGAGACGCAGCACCTTGGGATAGTTCGGCCCATATTGATCAACCGCAACCAGATACTGTTCGTCGAGTTCAGCCTTGTGTTTCAGCAATTCCTGCAATACCGGATTCGTTTGCGCGGCTGGCAGCGCGTCGACATTTCCGGCAACAGCCATCCGATAGAGAGCTTCCTTCTCTGCCAACGCGGTCTGCGCATCCGTAACGGCTTTGTTCAAGTCACCGAGCTTTTCAGTGGTGATGTCTTGCTTCTCGTCCGTGCGCCAGATCTGATTCTGGCGCTCGTAAGCGATGCGCGCATCTTCAGATTTTTCCACTTTGATGCGCAGTTCCTCGAGTTCAGCAGAAAGCCAATTGGAAGCCTGTGTGGTGGCGTCATATTTGCTGCGAAAATTCTGTTCGATGTAGTTCTGAAGATGCGCGTTCACCACTTGGGCTGCGAGCTGGGGGTTTTCCGCTTCGAATCCAACTTCCACCAACCGACTGTTGGGCACTCGTTTTACCGTCAATCGGCTGAGGAATGCGCTCAGGATGGCGGGGCGGGGCTGCGACGGGTTCCCGTGGATCCAGCTGGACGGGGCGGCTCCGCCTCCGAATTCCGGGTATCGGCCAAGGTCCATGGACTTGATTGTTTGCAGGGCCAAGGTTTCGCTCTGCAGAATTTT